>Ga0210383_10001090_pt1 | contig 24938 bp, 18 predicted proteins | sample IncBWC14OmetaG_FD_160072 | JGI IMG/M metagenome (GOLD analysis project Ga0210383, IMG submission 160072) | Forest soil microbial communities from Barre Woods Harvard Forest LTER site, Petersham, Massachusetts, United States - Inc-BW-C-14-O ... | reverse complement strand
TTCCCCTACGAAAACGGGGACACCTTCATCCGCGCGATCGACTACATCAACGACCCCCGGATCGACCCGGACGCCGCCCGCGCCATCCTCGACCACAACGCCAGCACCCTGCTCGGCACCGGATAGGTAGGCCAAGGAACCGCACCACTCCTCGGTGAGGACTAGGACTAGGTAATCCTCCTGGGATCGCAGCTCGAGGGCTCGCACGTGCTGGCAAGCCAAGGCGCTCGGCCTGGACCTGCTCGAGGTCGGCCAGCTCACACCGCACCGCGAATCACCGGAATCAGGCGACAGCCGCTCACAGTGATTGCGAATAGCTTCCGGCGTACCGGTCCTGGAGCGAACGAACCTGCCGGTCAAGGAGATCGGGAAACTCGCTCCGATAGTGGAAGGACAATCCCATGAAGATAATCGCCCTAGAGGAATCGTTCTGGTACGAGAAGCTAGCGACGGAGGGTAGTAATACGGCCCGCGCCTGGCTGCAGCTAAAGAGCGCGGTGGCGGCCGACTGGCAGCGCAAGCTGGTCGACTTCACCGAGTACAGGCTCCCGGACATGGACAGGAACGGCGTCGACATGCAGGTGCTGTCGCTGAACAGTCCCGGTATCCAGGTGCAGCCGGACCCGGACATCGCGGTAGCTGACGCCCGCACAGCCAACGACTTCCTCGCCGACGTCATCAAAGAGCACCCGCAGCGGTTCGCCGGACTGGCCGCCATCCCGCTGCAGGACCCGCCCAAGGCCGCCGCCGAGCTACGCCGCGCCATCGAGGCCGGCCTGCGCGGAGCCCTGGTCAACGACCACACGCTGGGCCATTACCTGGACGAGCCGCAGTACGCCCCGTTCTGGGAAACCCTGCAAGACCTTGACGTCCCGCTCTACATCCACCCCAACGCCGTCCCCGCCGACACCTGGAAGGTCACGGCGGGATACCCGGCGCTAGAGACCGCGATGTGGAGCTGGGCCCCACGGACGGGCGGACACGCGATGCGGCTGATCCTCGGCGGCGTCTTCGACCGCTACCCGAACGCCCGGGTCATCCTGGGGCATATGGGGGAATTCCTTCCGTTCCAGCTCTCCCGGCTGGATTCCCGTTTCGAGGTCCTCGATTTCAAGCACCCGCTGCAAAAGCTGCCCTCGGAGTACTTCAGAACCAACATCGCGATCACCACCACCGGCGTGTTCTCCCACGCGGCGCTGATCGCCGCGATCGGTGAAGTTGGCGTCGACAATGTGATGTTCTCGATCGACTACCCCTTTGAGTCCACCGAACAAGCGGTCCAGTTCATCCGAACCGCGCCGTTGGCTCCCGCTGACCAGGCGCGAGTGGCGCACGTGAACGCCGAGCGGATCCTCCGGCTTAACCAATAGCCAGGGGACCAGCACGGATCCAGGTTTGCCGCCAGGCCTGCGACTGGTCGTCACCGGAATCCGGCGATTCACCGGACCGGACAGCCCAGGACGGGATCGCTGGCCTCGCTACGGCACGGTGCGCATACCTGCTTACCGGTCCGCTGGACCGGTCTGCGCTGTACAGCGGGCTGGCCCAGATCGAGGCGCTCGCCTGGACCTGCTCGAGGTTCGCCAGCTAACGCCGGAACGCAAATCACCCGAACCAGGCGACAGCCGGTCACGGTGATGGCCGCTAACTTCGGTCGCACCAGTCCCCGCTCCCAGAAGGTGCCGCTCCCATGACCAGTGCCCCGATCCGCGACCCGCTCGCCGACCATCTCCTCACACCAGAAAACGCGGCATTCCTGTTCATCGACTACCAGCCCGCACAGCTGGCCACGATCCGCTCGATGGATCCCGCGCTCCTGCTCAAGAATGCCGTCTCGACGGTCAGGACGATCAAGACCTTCGGGGTTCCGGTCGTGCACTCGACCGTCAATGTCGCCGCCGGCCAGGGGCCAACGCTTCCCGAACTCGCAGGCCTGCTGGCAGACGATAAGCCACTGGACCGGACCACGGTCAACTCCTGGGAGGACATCGAATTCCTTCAGGCCGTCCACGCCACTGGCCGCAGGAAGCTCATTATCTGCGCCTTGTGGACCGAAGTCTGCATGGCCTTCACCGCACTCGACGCGCTGCGCGACGGGTATGAGGTCTACCCCGTCGTCGACGCGATCGCCGGCACCTCGCCCGAGGCCCACCGCGCCGGCCTGGAACGGGTGACCCAGGCCGGCGGGCAGCCGGTCAGCTGGGTCTCGCTCGCGGTCGAGCTGCAGCGCGACTGGGCCCGCCAGGACACGGTCGCGGCGATCGTCGACATCGTCCTGACTGACCGCCTGCAGAAGGAGTAATAGCGCCCCGCTCGACCGGCAATACGGTTTCCGCCCCAGGAAACGCGAACACCGCGGGGCCAGCGGCGTCAGCCACAGTTTGCCCGGCTTCACATCCGACATGACCACTGGCGGCAGAGCACCGTCGTTGACCGGGCAGCAGCAGTCGGCCCTCACTTTCGGCCAGCCGTCCCGGCCGAGCTGCACCCGAAACGCGGCTGCAGCTCGGCCGGGGAGCGCTATCGTGTGCGGCCGGCTGAGAGGAGCCGTAGTTCGCGGGCACGCTGGACTGCTGCGGAGCGGTCGTCGGTGCCAAGTTTGGCGTAGATCCTGCGGAGATGCGTGTTGATGGTGTTCAGCGAGACGGACAGCTCGCCGGCGATCTCGGGCCGGGACAGGTTCGTCGGGAGATATCGCAGCACCCTGAGCTCGCTCGGGCTGAGTTCGTGTGTCAACGAGGCGCGGTGCTCTTCGAGGGTGACGGGGGAGCCGCGCCCGGTATCGAGGATGTCGGTGAGCAGCGCGGCGTGCGCTGTCTCATGCCGCGGCAGCGCCTCCAGCAGCTCGGCTGACCCGGTCATCGCGAACGGCAGGACCAGGCGGTCTGGCTCGGCGAGGGCGAGGGCGCGCTCGGCAGCCTGGTTCGCCGCGCGTTGGTCACCGAGCTCACGGTGGGCGAGCCCGGCGAGCAGATGAGCCTCCACGACCGTGACGTAACCGGTGACCGGTGCCGCGCCGTGCAGGACATCCTGCACGGCGGCGAGAGCCGCGGCCGGATCGCCCTCCACAAGGCAGATCACCGCGCGGGCATTACCGACTTCGCCTGAGCTGGCCCGCTGGTCATCGAGGGCCGCGAGACAGGCGCGAGCCGCGCCGGGCATCGCGGCGCGGGCCTGGGTGGCCAGCATCCAGCCGGTCACCTGGCTCGCCAGCACGTGCGAGTCCGCCAACTGCGATCCCAGGTGTTCGGCCGAGCTGAACTCTTGCAGCGCCTGCTGGTGGCGGCCGCGGCCGGCCTGCAGCATGCCGCTGACCACGTGAACGAGCAGCCTGATGTCCGGCCCGGTGTCGGTTTGCAGGGCCCGTGCGGTGCGCTGCAGCCATCGCTCGCCCTCGTCAAACTCACCCGTCCAGACCAGGTTGGCGGCCAGCGTTACCAGCGCAGGCGCGATGGTCGGCTCCGCGCCCCAGCCGTGCCGCTCGGCGAGCGCTATCGCCTCACGGCAGCACCGCTGGATCGTGGCGAACGGGCGGATCTTGGATGCGAACCCGAGCTGGGCCAGGCACCTGACTTCAAGGTAGGGCCGGCCGATCTCCCGCGCCAGGACGGCGCCCTCCCGCAGGTGGCGTTCGGCGTCGGCAAGCCCCAGGGACGCCTCGACGGTCCCCAGATTCATCAGCGCCACCGCCCGCAGGACATTGCCGAGCGCGATGTCCTCGTCGGACTGCCCGGTTACCGGGGAAGAGAGGAACCTGGCCTGTTCGGTGACGTCGGCTAGGTGACCACGCCGCGCGGCCAGCCGCAGCTTCAACGCCGCGATCGCCACCCGGAGGCGGCGCCGGCGATCCGGCATCGTCGTCTCGGCGTACGCCTCAGCGACCGCAAGGTAGGCAGCCGCCTCGTCCAGGTGTCCCCCGGCGAGACTACGCGCGGCGCGCACCAGGGCCAGCTCAGGGTAGTCCACGCCCTGCGGGAAGGCCTGCAGCAGGGCACGGACGGTCTGCCCCTGCCCGTCCATCGTCAGGCGGAACGAATGGTCCGCGAGCAGCCGGGCCGCGTCAGGCCAATCGCCGGCCGCCTGGGTGTGCCGGATGGCGTCGGCCACCTGGCCGTGCCGGGCGAACCATTCGGCGGCGCGCCGGTGCAACGCCTGCACTTGCTCGGGCAGCCTGCGGCGTAGCTCCAGCCGCAGCAGATCCGCGAACAGGTGGTGGTAGCGGAAACATGTCCGCTCAGGGTCGAGCGACACCACGAACGCGTTCGCGTCCTCCAAGTCCAGCAGGATCCGTTCCGAGCCTGGACGACCGGTCAGCAGATCGGCCAGCTCCCCGTTGACGCGATCAAGCAAACAGGTGCGCAGCAGCAGATTCTGGACCTCGCCGGGCTGGCGCTCCAGCATCTCCGCGAGCAGGTACTCCGCAACGGTGCGGTCGCTGCCGGAGAACTCGGCGACGAACCGCTCCGGGTCAGGGTGATCGGCCAGCGAGAGCGCCGCCAGGCGCAGGCCCGCGGCCCACCCTTCGGTCCGCTGGTACAGCCGCGCCGCTCCGGCCTCGGATAGCGCGATACCCGAGGCATCCAGAAGCTCGCACGTCTCGCGCTGGGTGAAGCGCAGATCCGCCGCACGGATCTCGGCCAGCTCGCCGGCCAGGCGCAGCTGATGTAGGCCCAGCTGGAGATCACGGCGTGTGGCCAAGATCGCGTGTCCGTTGGGGGGAAGGTTCGTCAGCAGGCGGGTGAGCTGGGCCAGGGCGTCCGGCGAGTTAAGCTCGTGCAGATCGTCGATGACCACCATGACGCGGCCGCCCAGGTCGCCGAGCTCGCAGAGCACCCTGTCAGCCAACGTCCGGAGATTGAAGTCCGGTGCCGCAGCCGGTGGTTCCGTGTCGCTGGTTGCGCCGGAGGCGTGACGAACGGCCTCGAGTAGGGCCAGCCAGAACCGCTGAGCGTCCTGCTCGTCGCGCCGCACCGGCACGAAAGCGATGCGATGCGCCCGATCCGGGTGGTCGGCCCAGGCGCGCAGCAGCGACGTCTTCCCGCTGCCAGCAGGCGCCGAAATGATCGTTACCCTTCGCGCCGCCGCGCGGTCGAGACGGGCGACGAGATCACCGCGAGCGAGAAGACGGGTAGTGCCCATACCGCCTTCATCCGGCCGTGGCCGTGGCAACCGAGTCGGGGCAACTATGTCTGGCGCTGGCGGCGGAGCCAATGACAGTGGGGCAGGCACCTGACTTGTCCTTCCATGATCCGGCCGCCACGGACGCCGGAGGTTGGGCCTGTCGGCGCTTCCCAACTGTGCGCCTTCTCCGGCCAGCGGCGGTCGGCCAGCATCCATGGTCCTATGGTCGAGGGCGGGCAGGTGAGTCTGCATCACCGGGATCCAGTGGTCCACACGCCTAACAGGTGAGCCCGAACCTCAGCGCTGCGCTCGAAGCGTGGCCGCCACGTCGGCCTGAACGGGCGGCCTTGGCGGCACCCCGATCGCGAATCACCAGGATCGGGTGACGACGTCTCACCCGCCCGGCGGCAAGCCTGAATGGACAAGCTCCGATGACCACAGACACAAGGAGATCGGCATGTCCGACCTGGCCGGACCCGCCGACGTGATTGCCAATGTCGACAGCGAGGACAGCTACGTGCGGATCCAGGGGCCCACCAACGCAGGCGCGCTGGAACCGCGGCAAGCGGCTGCCTTTAGTCGATCGGCTGACCACCACCACTTTCGCCGCCGACGCCGCTGGTGACCCGCGTTTGCCGGCCGGACATGGGTGCTGCTCACCGAGGTCCTGGGCGGGCTGGGTCTCGGCGGGCACGCGAACACGAACGACATGCTGGTGGCTGCCGCCCGGACGCATGTGGGGTTGCTCGCTGCCCGCGATCCGGGCAGGCGACCCGCTTAAGGATCAATAGCGCCTCCTTCTGGCGACCTATTTCGATATGGCTGATGGAGGAGCCATGACTCAGCTTGCGCGTCCGGACCTCGCGCGCAACCGATCAGGACGAGGTCGCGCACGCCCTGGCCCGGCTTCGGCCATCACTGAACCAGTGCCGGCCGATCGCTCGGGGCTTCTGCCGGCTGGTCGGCGAGTCCCTGGGTGGGCGGTAGGCACAGCCTTGCTGGCGCCTGCTGCCCTGGTCGGGGGTTGGCTCATTGCCGACGCGCTGCAGCCGCCCTCTTATAGCCCGATGCGGCAGACGATGAGCGTGCTGGCTGGTCAGTCGGCAACCGATCGGTGGGTAATGACCGTGGCCCTGCTGCTGGTGGGCAGCTGTCAGATCGCCACCGGCGCGGGCCTGACTGCCGTCCGCATGCCTGCGCGCATCCTGCTGATCTTGACTGGGCTTTCTACTCTCGGCATCGCTGCCACTCCGGAGCCGGTAACGGGCCCGACGTCGCGCCACCTCGCCTTCGCGGTGAGCTGCGTCGTCACGACAGCAGTCTGGCCCGTACTTGTCGCCAGGCCCGCACCCGCGCAATCGTGGATCCTCAGCGTCTACGGCTGCGCGGCGGTGACCGCAGTCTTCGCCGGGTTGTCTTGCTGGCTTTTGATCGCAGCACGAGACGGCGGCGGTGATCTCGGCATGGTCGAGCGGCTGACGGCGGCGGTTCAGGGCCTGTTTCCGCTTGTCGTCGCGCTCGGCTTGCGGCAGACCGCGCGGGACGCCGACCGCCATGGACAACGCGGCCAAGAGCGTTCAGGCACTGGAAAGCAGTTACACCGATAGGCCGAAGGACTGGGCGCGAGTCAATGGATAAAGTCAGCGATCCAGCCCGCCGCGGGAGATCAGCTGTGCCGCGATCACATTGCGCTGGATCTCGTTGGTGCCCTCGCCTACGATCATCAGCGGTGCGTCGCGGAAGTACCGTTCCACGTCGTACTCGGTCGAGTAGCCGTAACCGCCGTGTATCCGCACCGCGTTGAGCGCGATCTCCATGGCCGCCTCCGAGGCGAACAGCTTAGCCATCCCGGCCTCCATGTCACATCGCTGGCCGGCGTCGTAGCGCTCGGCGGCGTAGCGCACCAGCTGCCTGGCCGCGGTGAGCTTGGTCGCCATGTCGGCCAGCAGCCCGCCGATCGCCTGGTGCTTCCAGATCGGCACGCCGAAGCTCTCGCGCTGCTGCGCGTAGCGCAGCGCGTCGTCAAAGGCGGCCTGGGCTACACCGGCCGCTCGGGCAGCGACATTGATGCGGCCGATTTCCAGGCCTTTCATCATCTGGGCGAAGCCATGGCCCGGCTCGCCGCCGAGCAGGGCGTCGGCGGGCGCGTGGTAATCCGTGAACGACAACTCGCAGCTCTCCACACCCTTGTAGCCGAGCTTGGGCAGGTCACGCGAAACCTCCAGCCCGTCGCCGTGCTCGACCAGCAGAAGGCTGATGCCCGTGTGGCGCGGCCGCGCATCCGGGTCGGTCTTGCACAGCAGGGCGATCAGCTGGGACCGGCGGGCGTTGGTGATCCAGGTCTTGGCCCCGTTGACCAGGTAACCGTCGCCGTCCAGCCGTGCGGTCGTGGTCATGGCCTGCAGGTCGGAACCGCCGCCCGGCTCGGTCAGCGCCATCGCGGCCCGGACCTCGCCGGTGGCCATCCGGGGCAGGTAGCGCTGCTTCTGCTCCTCGGTGCCGAAGTGCAGCAGCATCTTAGCCACCACCGTGTGCCCGCCCATCGCGCCGGCCAAGGTCATCCAGCCACGAGCCAGCTCGGCGGTGACCTCCACGTAGCACGGCGTCGAGACCGGCGCGCCACCGTAGGGCTCGGGTATGGCCAGGCCGAAGATACCCATGGCCTTCATCTGGCCGATCAGTTTCTCCGGGTACTCATTGGCGTGCTCGAGCTCGCGTACCACGGGCCGAACGTCACGGTCGACGAACTCCGTCACCGTCTGCACGACGGCGCATTCCTCCGCTGAGAGACTGCTCATACCACCAATTAGAACCCGGGAGCGCGCCGATGCAGGAAGGACCGTACTTCGACGAGCTGGCCGTCGGGCAGGAATTCGGGGGCGCGCCGGGCATCACGCTGACCTCCGGACTGGCCGCCGCGCATCAGGCCATCACCGGGGACCGGCTCGCGCTGGCCACCGACCACGAGCTGTGCCGCGAGGTCACCGGCGGGGCTCCGCTCGTGTCGCCGAACCTGGTCTGGGATGTGGCTATCGGGCAGTCCACGGTGGTCACCCAGCACGTCAAGGCCAACCTCTTCTACCGCGGACTTGCCTTCCGCCGTGCTCCCCGGCTCGGCGATACGCTGCGGACCTCAACTCAGGTCGTCGCGCTGCGGCAGAACCAGCCGCGGACCGGCCGCGCGCCAACCGGGCTCGCGGTCCTGCGGATCACCACCGTGGACCAGGAGCAGCGGCCGGTGCTCGACTTCTGGCGCTGCGCCATGCTCCCGCTGCGTGACCCGGACCAGCAGACGGGGCACGCCGACGAGCTGGACTCGGTCGGTCGGCAGGCTGATATCGAAGACGCAGCGGCACTGGTCAGTGGCTGGCGGCTGGACCAGTTCGCCCAGCAGGTCGCGGGACCTCGCGTGGCCGAGCTGCAGGCCGGACAGACCTGGGCCGTGCCGGGCGGCGACGTGGTCTCGAGCGCGCCGGAGCTGGCCCGGCTGACCCTCAACGTGGCCATGGTCCACCATGACGCGCAGGCCGCCGAAGGCCGTCGGCTGGTGTACGGCGGACACGCCATCGGGCTGGCTCTGGCCCAAGCAGCCCGGACCCTGCCCTCCCTGGTCACGGTGGCGGCCTGGCACGGTTGCGACCACCTCGGCCCGGTGCATGAGGGGGACACGCTGCGCAGCACGATCTCGGTCGAACAGGTCGATCCGCTCCCGGGCGGCGGCGGGCTCGTCCATCTGCGCTCCCACGTCCGGGCCGAAGCGCCGGACACCGGCGGCGGGCTGGGCTGGCCCCGCGGCGCCATATCGCCGAGCGGACTCGGCTGGCCCGGCGCGGAAACCAGCGGAAACCAAGGACCCAACCAGGAGCGCGACGTCCTGGACTGGCGCTACATCGCGGTCGTGGCCTGATCCCGGGTGCGCCGAACCACGGACCGTTCGGCCAAAAAGCTCTTAAGACCGTCCTGGCAGGGCCAGCCGGCGTGCGGCCCGCACCACGCTGGCCCGGCGCCGGGCGTGCTCGGCCGGGTCCTGGTCGTCGGTGCCGGTGAGCATGCGAGCGAGCTGGGGCGCGGAGAACCACCAGGCGTTCAGCGCGATGATCAGGAACACCAGGTGGGCCGGGTCGAGGTCAGGGTCAAGGAGGCCCTCGTCCTGGGCGGCCGTGTAGGCCTGCGCCTTGTTCTTGTAGTGGGCGGTCCGGTTGGCCTCGTCGGCCACCGGGCCGCCGGACAGGTTCTCCCACAGCAGCAGCCGGATGAGCTCGGGGTGAGCTGCGTAGTAGTCGTAGGTGCGCCCGGCGAACTCGCCGATGTCCTCCAGACCGCTCTCGGGCCGGCCGACCGAGGCGGCGAGCTTGTCGAGTTCGTCGGTGAGCACGGTCTCGAACAGCGCCTGCTTGTCGCCGAAGTACTTGTACAGGCGTTCCTTATTGATTCCGGCGCGTTCGGCGATGCTGGCCATGGTCGTGCCGTCGGGCCCGCGCTCGGCGAACTCGGCCGTCGCCGCTTCCTTCAGGCGGCGGCGCGTCCCCTCGGTATCCCAGGCCATGTCGGTAAGCGTACGCTATCTCAACTCCAACGTTGCGGTTGGAGACGTGAAGCGCTACGATCAGATTGCAACCGCACCGTTGGAGATGCATTCAAACCCAGGAAGGAACGGACATGGCGGACAGTGTGCCCGGCGAGACCCTCTCGCTCGCCGACGACCTAAACCCCATAACCCTCAGCCGCATGGGCTACGGCGCCATGCAGCTGGCCGGGCCGGGCGTCTTCGGGCCGCCCCGGGACCGTGACCAGGCCCTGAACGTGCTGCGCGAAGCGGTCGATCTGGGCATCACCCACATCGATACCAGCGACTTCTACGGGCCGGTGGTGGTCAACGAGCTCATCAGGGAGGCCCTGCACCCGTATCCGGCCGGTTTGCGCATCGTGACCAAGGTCGGCGCGCGGCGCGGCCCGGACGGCAGCTGGCGGCCCTCGCTGGCGCCCGCGGACCTTACGGCCCAGGTTCACGAGAACCTTAAGCACCTCGCGCTGGACACCCTCGACGTGGTCAACCTGCGTCTCCCGGAGGCTGATCATGGCGAGCAGGCTGTCGCGGAGCCGTTCGGTACCCTGGCCGAACTCCGCAAGGAGGGCCTGATCCGCCACCTTGGCCTCAGCGCGGCCTCCTCGGCTCAGCTCGACCAGGCGCAGGCCATCGCGCCCGTCGTCACCGTGCAGAACCTGTACAACGTCGCTGCCAGGCAGGACGACGCCCTGGTTGACCGGTGCGCGGCCGAGGGTATCGCCTACGCCCCGTTCTTCCCGCTCGGCGGCTTCACCCCTCTCCAGTCGCGAGTCCTGACCGATGTCGCCGCCCGGCTCGGCGCCTCGGCCCATCAGGTCGCGCTGGCCTGGCTACTCCAGCGCTCGCCGACGATCGTCCTCATTCCGGGCACCTCGTCCGTGGCGCACCTGCGCGAGAACGTCGCCGCCGCGGACCTGGTCCTGCCCGCCGACGCGATCGCGGAACTGGACAGCATCGGCCGGTAGCTAGCCATAATGGGGCCGAGGGCGGTGACCATGTATCCAGGCACGTATGCGGCGCAGACGCCGGACCGGATCGCCGCGGTCATGGCCGGGACCGGGGAGACCGTCAGCTACGGCGAACTCGAGCGGCGCTCAGCGCAGCTGGCCCACGTGCTGCGCGACGGCGGGCTGCGGCCGGGTGACGCGGTGGCGCTGCTGACCGAGAACAGCCTGCGGGCTCTGGAGGTCTACTGGGCCGCGCTCCGCTCGGGCCTGTACATCACCGCGGTCAATTACCGGCTCAAGCCGGACGAGGTTGCCTACATCGTCAACGACAGCGGCGCCGCCGCGCTGATCGTCTCCGCCGAGCAGGCCGCGACCGCGACGGCGCTCCGGGTCCCGGCGGTCAAGCTGCGGCTGGCCTTCGGCGGCGCGGTGCCCGGATACGGCAGCTATGAGGAGATTATCGCGGCCGCCTCGGACGCCCCCCTGGACGACCAGCCGCACGGTGCCACCATGCTGTACTCCTCCGGCACCACCGGACGGCCCAAGGGCGTGCGGCCACCGCTGCCCGGCGTCCAGGTGGGCGAGCCCGCCGAGGGCCTGGTCGAACTGGCCCGCCTGGCGTTCGGCTTCAACACCGACACGATCTACCTGTCGCCCGGGCCGATCTACCACGCCGCGCCGCTGCGTTTCTGCGGCGCGGTCCAGGCCCTGGGCGGCACCGTGGTCATGATGAAGCGGTTCGACGCCGAGCAGGCCCTGCAGGCGATCAGTGACCACCGCGCCACGCACGCGCAGTTCGTGCCGACCATGTTCGTCCGCATGCTGCAGCTCCCGCGGGAGGTCCGCGACCGCTACGACGTGTCCAGCCTGCGGGTCGCGATCCACGCCGCGGCGCCCTGCCCGGTCCCCGTCAAGCAGAAGATGATCGACTGGTGGGGGCCGGTCCTGCTGGAGTACTACGCAGGCACCGAGGGCAACGGCATGACGGCCATCGACAGCGGCACGTGGCTGACTAAGCCGGGTACCGTCGGCCGCCCGATCCTGGGCACGGTGCGGATCTGCGCCGACGACGGGACCGAACTCCCCGCGGGCCAGACCGGCGGGGTCTACTTCGAGCGCGACGAGGTCCCGTTTACCTACCACAACGACCCGGCCAAGACCCAGGCCTCGCAGCACCCGGCCCACCCGACCTGGACCACGCTGGGCGACATCGGGTACCTCGACCAGGACGGCTTCCTGTTCCTCACCGACCGCAAGGCGTTCACGATCATCTCCGGCGGGGTCAACATCTACCCGCAGGAGACCGAGAACGTGCTCGCGCTGCACCCGGCGGTCTACGACGTGGCGGTCATCGGCGTCCCGGATCCGGAGATGGGGGAGTCGGTCACCGCGTTCGTCCAGCCCGCCGCCGGCGCGGTGCCCGGACCCGAGCTCGAGCAGGAGATCATCGCGTTCGTGAAGTCGAAGATCGCCAGCTTCAAGGCGCCGCGGACCGTGTACTTCGTCGATGACCTGCCGCGCAGCGAGGCGGGCAAGCTGGTGAAGGCCGAACTCAAGGCCAGGTACGCGCGATGACCTAGGCCGGATCGTCGGTGAACAGGGTCAGCTGGAGGTCGGCGGGCGCCTCCAGCCGGGCGTTCAGCGAGGCCCACGGCGTCCGGGTCGGCTCCGCGATGACCGTGGCCCCGGCCGCGGCCAGTTCCCCGGTCGCGGCGGCCGAATCGGCGACCGCGAACGCGACCCGGACATGCCCGGCCACGCGCCGGCCCACCTCGACCTCGTCGATGTAGGCCGCGTGCGAGGGATCGGCGAGCTCCAGCGTGGCGCGTCCGGCCTCCAGGATCGTCACCCGGCCGCCGGGCGAGCTGTAGGCGGCGCGCTCGGGTAGGCCCAGCACGTCGCGGTAGAACCGCAGTGCCTCCTCGTAGTCCGATGCGGTCACCACGAGGCGCATCTCGATCACCCGCGGCGCGTCGTCCACCGGTTCACCTCCAGGTCGGCGGGAGCCCGAACCGGCCGAACAGCCCTGGGTCCCCGAACACCACGATACGGGCGATGCCCGTGGTGGCGGCGGTGAGCACCACAATCCCGAACGCCCGGTAGATGCCGTCGGCTCCGCGCTGGTAGGCCGCCGCGGCGGGTTGCCCGTTGGCCGCGGTGGGCACCATCCGCCACTCGCCCGGCGAGCCGAGCCCGGCCACCGCGGTGGCGATGGCCGCGCCGCCCGTGAACCAGACCGACGACGGCGGCAGCTCCAGCGCGGCGTCCCGGCGGAGCAGCCGCTCCAGGGCCGCCGCGTCGGCGTGCTCAAACGCGGCGATGTACGCCTCGAGCAGGGCGCGGGCGGCCGGCTCGGCCGGCTCGGCGAGCTGGCGGCCGGCCGGGGCCACGTCGCTGAGCCGGGCCCGGGCCCGCTGCAGGGCGCTCTTGACCGCGACCGAGGTGGTGCCGAGCATCCGGGCCACGTCCTCGGCCGGGAAGGCCAGCACCTCGCGCAGCAGCAGGACCGCCCGCTGCCGGGGCGGCAGGTACTGGAAGCTCGCGATCAGCGCCAGCCGCAGGCTGTCCCGGGTGACCGCGATGACCGCCGGGTCGTCGGCCTCCCCGGTCACCAGCGCGTCGGGCATCGGCTGCAGCCACCCGAACTCCGACCCTGTCTCGTGGTCCTCCCCGGGGCCGCCGAGGCCGGACGGCAGCGCCCGGCGGGTCCGCTGCTGCCGGGCGGTCAGGCACGTGTTGGTGGCGATCTGGTACAGCCAGGTGCGCACCGACGACCGGCCCTCGAATCCGCGGTAGGACCGCCAGGCTCGCAGGTAGCTCTCCTGCACCACGTCCTCGGCGTCATCGACCGAGCCGAGCATCCGGTAGCAGTGCGCCAGCAGCTCGCGCCGGAACGGCTCGGTCAGGTCGGCGAACTCGGCGTCCGTGATCGTGTCGGCCTGCTGCGACATGACAGTCATCCTCCCTTGTGCTCACCGGGGTAGACCGTAGGGCTGCCCGAAAGGAATCGCGATTCCTTCTCTGCGTTCGGCGGGTCTTCAGTGGCATCAACCCCAGACAACACCGATGTGAGGCAGACATGAACGAGCTAGCGGGCAAGGTGGCCCTGGTGACCGGCGGCAGCCGCGGGATCGGGGCGGCGATCGCCCGGCGGCTGGCCCAGGCCGGAGCGGCGGTGGCCTTCACCTACGTCTCCGGCGCCGATAAGGCGCAGGCGGTGGCCAAGCAGATCGATTTCGACGGTGGCACGGTCCTGGTCATCCAGGCCGACAACGCCGACCCGGCCGCGGTCACCGCGGCGGTCGAGCAGACCGTCAAGCACCTGGGCCGGATCGACATCCTGGTCAACAACGCCGGCATCTTCGACGGCGGCCCGCTGGAGGACCTGACCGTGGCTCAGGCGGACCGGCTGTGGGCGGTCGACGTGCGGGCCGTGTTCGTGGCCGCCCAGGCCGCCGCGCGGCACATGCCCGATGGCGGGCGCATCATCACCATAGGTAGCGCCCTGGCCGAACGGGTCCCGGTCCCCGGCATGACCCTGTACTCCATGGCCAAGTCGGCGCTGACCGGCCTGACCCGGGGCCTGGCCCGCGACCTGGGCCCGCGCGGGATCACCGCCACCGTGGTGCACGGCGGCCTCATCGACACCGACATGAACCCCGCCGACGGCCCGGCGGCCAGCGCGCTGAGCCGGATCCCGGCGCTCGGCCGCTACGGCCTGGCCGACGACATCGCCCGGACCGTCGTGCACCTGGCCGGCGACGGCGGCCGCTACGTCACCGGTACCGCGATCACGGTAGACGGCGGGTTCGCCGCCTGACCGGGGCTTCGCGCCCGGCCGGCCGGCCGCAATTTAGGTCCCCGGCCTCCACCCCATCTGCAAATCCGGGCTGTACCATCACGGCCATGAACCCACTGTCGGGCGTTCTTGACGAAGCATGGCGGATGTACAAGACGTTCGCCAAGCACCTCCTCGCCATCGCCTTTGTCATCTACCTGGTCGCCGCGATCATCACGGCGTTGCTCGCGCTGGGCGGCGGCAACATCGGAATCCTGCTCGGTTCCTTCGTGTCCGTGGTGGCGGCGTTCGTGCTGCAGGCCACGCTGGTCAAGGCGGTGCAGGACGTGCGTGACGGCCACGCCGACCTGTCCATCCGCCAGACCGTGAACGAGGCCCTGCCGTTCCTCGGGCCCGTCGCCGGGGCCTCGATCCTGGCCGGCATCGCGATCACGATCGGGCTGCTGCTGATCATCGTGCCCGGCCTGTTCCTGATCACCATCTGGGCGGTGATCGTGCCGGTCATCATCATCGAGCGGTCCGGGGCGCTGGCCTCGTTCGGGCGCAGCCGCAACCTGGTCCGCGGGCACGGCTGGCACGTGTTCGGCACGCTGGTGCTGGTCTACATCATCATGCTCGTGGTGAACATCGTGCTCGGGCTCATCTTCTCGGCCCTGCCGCACACGCTTGGCGACGGCCTGAGCTCGGTCATCTCCGGCACCCTGATCTCCCCGTTCCTCGCGCTCGTGGTCACGCTCGTGTACTACCGGCTGGTCGGCATCTCGGCACCGGCGGCCAGCGGCCCGTCCGGCGGATACCAGCAGGGCTACGGCGGATTCGCCCAGCCGCCGCAAGGCGGCGACTCGTACGGTGGCGGCTACAACCAGCCGTCCCAGGGTGGCGACCCGTTCGGCGGTTACAACCAGCCGCCGCAGGGTGGCGGTTACGGCGGGTACAACCAGCCTCCGCAAGGCGGCGGGAACTACGGCGGGTACCAGCAGCCACCGCAGGGCGGTTCAGAACCACCCACGCAGCAGGTGCCCCGGATGGGCGATGGCTGGCCTCCCGCGGAGCCACCGACGCAGCCACCCACGCAGCCGCCGCGTTAAGCGCGCCGACCGACGTCAGGAGGCCGTCAGGCGGGCCACGGCATGGCCCGCCTGACGGCCGCTGAACAGGCAGCCACCCAGGAATGACCCTTCCAGCGAGCGGTAGCCGTGCATGCCGCCGCCGCCGAACCCGGCGACCTCCCCGGCGGCGAACAGGCCGGGCACCGGACGAGTGGGCCGGGTCCGGCTGAGCACCCGGCCGGACAGGTCAGTCTGCAGACCGCCCAGGGTCTTGCGGGTCAAGATGTTGAGCCGGACGGCGATCAGCGGCCCGGCCCTGGGATCCAGGATCTTGTGCGGCGCCGCCGTCCGGGCCAGCCGGTCGCCGCGGAACCGGCGGGCGTTGCGGATCGCCATGACCTGCAGGTCCTTGGTGAACGGGTTGTCGATCTCCCGGTCGCGCGCGACGATCTGCCGCTCCAAGTCGGCGAGGTCGATCAGCGCCTCACCGGTCAGCTTGTTCATCCCCGCGACCAGCTCGGGCAGGGTCCTGGCCACCACGAAATCGGCCCCGCGCTGCTTGAACGCCTCGACCGGGGCGGGGGCGCCGGGCCGGACCCGGGACAGCGTGAGCCGGATGTCCTTGCCGGTCAGGTCGGGGTTCTGCTCCGAGCCCGACAGCGCGAACTCCTTCTCGATGATCTTCTCGGTCAGGACGAACCACGAGTAGTCATAGCCGCTCTGCCGGATGGCGCCCAGCGTGCCCAGGGTGTCGAAGCCGGGGAAGTTCGGCGCCGGGAACCGCTGGCCACGGGCGTCGAACCACATCGACGAGGGCCCGGGCAAGATCCTGATGCCGTGCCGGGCCCAGATCGGATCCCAGTTCTCGATGCCCTCGGTGTAGTGCCACATCCGGTCCCGGTTGACCAGCCGCCCGCCCGCGCGTTCGGCGATGGCCAGCATCCGCCCGTCGACGTACTCCGGCACCCCGCTGATCATGCGCTCTGGCGCCGGCCCGAGCCGGGCCGGCCAGTTCTGGCGGATCAGGTCGAAGTTGGCGCCGATCCCGCCGGACGTCACGATGACGGCCGGCGCGTACAACTCGAACCGGCCGACCTCGGTGCGGGAACTGCGCGTTCCGCGGGCCGCGTCGCTGGGTGCCAGGACCGCACCGCGCACGCCGTCGACCGCCCCGCCGGTGACGGTGAGCTCGTCCACCCGGTGCCGGAACCGGAACCCGACCCGGCCGGACGCCGCCGCGTCGCGGACCCGCCGCTCGAACGGGGCCAGCACCCCGGGCCCGGTACCCCAGGTGACGTGGAAACGCGGCACCGAGTTGCCGTGCCCGTCGGCCAGGTAACCGCCTCGTTCGGCCCAGCCCACCAGCGGGAACCAGCGCACCCCCATCGCGTGCAGCCAGGAGCGCTTCTCCCCGGCGGCGAAGTCGACGTAGGCCTGCGCCCAGCGGTACGCCCAGTAGTCCTCCGCGGCCGGGTCGTCGACGCCGCGGTCGAAATACGCGCTGCCCGTCCAGTCCTGCCAGGCCAGCTCGCGGGAGTCCTTGATCCCCATCCGGCGCTGCTCGGGCGAGTCGACCAGGAACAGCCCGCCGAACGACCAGAACGCCTGGCCGCCCAGGTTCGACTCGGGCTCCTGGTCCAGCAGCAGCACGCGCCGGCCGGCGCTGGCCAGTTCGGCGGTGGCGGCCAGCCCGGCCAGCCCGGCGCCCACCACAATCACGTCCGCGTCCACGAGCTCATCAAATCGCATCCGCTGGTCGCGTGACCAGGGCGGGATCGCGCCTGCGACCAGGAGAAGCCATGGCCATCCGGTAAAATCGCCTAGTGACTGCCAGCCCCGCCCCCTTCGACGCGTCGCGGCCGCACGTCGCGCGGGTGTACGACTACCTGCTGGGCGGCGAGGACAACTTCGCCGCCGATCGGACCGTCGGTGACCGGATGCTCGCGTCGATCCCCGCGGTCCAGCTCGGGGTGAGGGCTCAGCGTGACGTGCTCGGCCGGGTGGTCCGTTACCTGGTCGGGGAGGTCGGTCTCAGGCAGCTGCTGGACATCGGCTCGGGGCTGCCCACCGCGGACAACGTGCACGAGATCGCCCAGCGGATCGATCCGGCCACCCGCGTGGTCTACCTGGACAACGACCCGATCGTGCTGTCCCACGCCGAGACGCTGCTCGCCGACGACAGGTCGACTTTCGTCGTCGAGGGCGACCTGCGCGATCCGGCCGGCATCCTGAGCCATCCCGACGTGCGCAAGCACCTGGACTGGGAGCAGCCGATCGGACTGTTGATGTGCGGCATCCTGCACTACGTCCTGGACGAGGAGCATCCCGGCGACGTGGTGGCTACCCTCTACGACGCGCTGCCCTCCGGGAGCTACGTCTTCATCCACCATCTGCTGGCCACCGAGGACCCGGCGGCGGCCGAGTTGCAGGAACAGATGCGCACCGGGATCGGGCGGGCCCAGTTCCGGACCATGGCTGAGGTCAGGTCTTTGTTCGAGAGGCTGGAACTCGTCGAACCCGGCCTGGTGCTCGTCCCCGACTGGCGTCCCGAACCGCCGGCCGTCCGCGACCATCCCGTCCTGGAGATGGCCTGCGTAGGCGTGGGCCGCAAGCCCTAACACGCGGTCCCCGAGTGCCGGGGCTGGTGCTAGGCGGACGGAGCTCAGTGCGCGAGCGCCATCTGGACGAGCCGGACGATGACCAGGACCATCGCGATCGCCAGGTAGGAGCGCAAGATGGTCAGGGCGACCTTGCGGCCGGTGGACATGACCGGCTTGGTCAGCACGTTGAGCGGCGGCATCCGCCAGGTCTCGCGGTCGCGGCGGTCCACCTCGACCGAGCTGTGCGCCCGCAGCGACCTCATCAGGACCCAGCCGCCTCCCGCGACCGACACCACCGCACAGCCCAGGAAGATGGTCAAGATCTGCCGTTCGGTGATGCCGGGGTCCAGCACCGAGGCGGTCAGCACAATCGACATCGCGACGAGCAGCGCGATCACGGCTGAGGTGAACACGTTGGTGCCGCGGCGGTTGACCCAGGGGCCGAGCACCGCGCGGTCGTTACACAGCATCAGCAGGAAGACCGCCGCGGCCGGGAGCAGCACGCCGGCCAGCGCCTGAACGCCTTCGATGATCAGGCCGAGCGGGGCGCCGGGAATGAGCACGATGGCCGCGGCCACGCCGATCAGCGCGGTGTAGATGGCGTAGAAGCCCTTGGCCTGGCCCACCCCGCGGTGCAGCGAGTGCTTGAGGCCGAGCGTGTCGCCCACGGCGTACGCGGTGGACAGCGAGACCGCGAACGCCCCGATGACGGCCGCGTCGAGCAGCGCCACCGCGAACACCACTCCTGCGACCCGGCCCGCGTGGGCGGCGATGCCGTGCGCCAGGCCGGCGGCGTCGGTGAAGTTACCCGCGGCCGGCGAGCCGGCGAAGGCGGCGGCGGTCACGCCCATCAGCGCGGCCGCGCCGAGCACGACGATCACGATGCCGATCCACAGGTCGACCTTCTCGTAACTGATGAACCGCGGCGTAATCCGCTTGTCGACCACGTAGGACTGCTGGAAGAACAGCTGCCACGGCGCCACGGTGGTGCCGACGATACCGATGATCAACAACATGACGGTCGCCATCTGCCCGGAGCTGCCGGGCAGGTTGGGGACCGCGAAGCCGTGCGCCATCTGCGCGCCCGACGGGTGGCTGACCAGGAACAGCGGGATGAGGAGCAGCGATCCGGCGCAGAACGTCACCGCGATCCGCTCGAACCTGCGGAAGCTGCCCGTGAACGCGGCGGCCAAGATCACGCCCGCTGCGAGCACCACCGCGACGAGCTTAGGCACGCCCAGGTACCCGGCCGCCAGGGTGATCCCGATGAACTCGGTGACCAAGGTCAGTGCGTTCAGGATGAGCAGGTCGAAGACCTCGAGCGCACCCCAGAACTTGCCGAACCTCTCGATGATCAGCCGTGCGTGGCCCACCCCGGTGACAGCGCCGAGGCGCAGCACCATTTCCTGATTCACGTACAGCACGGGGATGAGCAGCAACAGTGTCCACAGCAGCCGGGTGCCGTAGTTCTGCCCGGCCTGCCCGTAGGTGGAGAACGCGCCTGCGTCGTTGTCGCCGCACATCACGATCAGCCCGGGGCCCACGATGGCCAATAGCGTCTTGAACTTGGCGGACAGGCCGGCTCGCGGGGCGAAGTCGTCGGCGGAGATCGTGCCGAGCGCGCCGCGGATGTCGCCGACGTGCGCGTCGTCCAGGACAGCGGTACGGGTAATGGTGGCCATGGTGAACACCCCTTTCACGTCATGAGATCTGACGGGACGAGGGGCACACGCCCGCGGGCCGTACGTGAGCCAGACCGCACCGGCCCGGACTCGGGCAGGAACGGTCGTCGGTCGGTTAGCTCAATTCAGCGGGAAGAAACCTTCAGGGCCTGGCGTGTGCCGGAACAGAATGGGACAGCAGCGAGGAGGGCCAACTTCGGCCCGGACTATCAGAGTCCATCGCGTGCCTCCCTTCAGTCGCGACGCACGGGGGCGCCAGGCCACACGTGCCATCAAGGCACGTCACCGTGACACATGAGGAAACACTGGCCAGCAGCGGGATAATCCTGGCCGCACCTCTCTCGTAAGAGCTTTGGCACTCCACGGCGTACTGCGATGGTACGCATCGCCAGCCACTTGGCCTCACCCCTTGGGCCGGGGAGAGGTGTCCTGATCCGGAGCGTCTCTCGACGGTTGGGATCAGTGGCCTATGTCCGTGAAGACGCCTCACCGAACGAGGTGTCCTGTTTAACCTCACTCAGGATGCCGTCAGCAACCCAGAGTGTCAACTCGGCGCGCCAGCTTGGGAGTCCAGCTCGTCCAGGACAGCCCCGTGAGACGCCGAGTGAACACGCTTGGTTGCCCTGTTACGGATTTACCGGGACGCCCAGGCCGGGCAGCACCTGAGCCGACGGGAGCGCGGCCACCAGGCGCCCCGGCAGCCGCAGCTTGGACCCGCGGATTCCCGAGCCGATCACCACCGAGCCGGTCTTCGCCACCGCCTCGTCCACCAGCACCGGCCAGTCTGCGGGCAGCCCGACCGGCGTGATCCCGCCGTACTCCATGTCGGTGGCCGCGGTCACCGACTCGACCGGCGCGAACGACGCCTTCCGCGCGTCCAGGTGCCTGCGGACCAGGCCGTTCACGTCCGCCCGGGTGGTGGCCAGGACCATGCAGGCCGCGTACATCGTGTTCCCGCCGCGCCTGCCCGCGACGACCACGCAGTTCGCCGACTCGGTCGGCGAGACCCCGTAGCGCTCGCAGAACGCCGCGGTGTCCGCCAGCGCCGGATCGATCTCCGCCACCAGGACCTCATCCGCCCCCGGCCAGTCCCTCAACGCCGCCGCCACCGGCGCCGCAAGCAGGTCTGTCCGGGACAACGCCGGAACAAATGACAGCACCTCACTCATGCCGCCCATCCAACCAGACCCGGCGTCATTCGGCTCCGGCCGCCGCTCCGAGCCCGCCCGCGGAAGGCTCAGCGACGGAAAAGTGTTAGGTAGTGGGGGCCAATCAGGCTTATTCTTCCGGCCGGTATGGAGTCGCGATCCGTGATGTCGTCGCAGGCTGAGTTCGCCGCGCCCGCCGAGGCGCGATCCGAGCCACCCACGACGCGATCCGAGCCACCCACGACGCGATCCGGGCGCTCCCGGTCCGGACGCTCCGGAAACCAGCACTCCGGAAACCAGCGTTCCGGGAGCGCGCGCTCCGAGCACCGCCGCGCCGAGGCCCGGGCCGCGCGCCGCGCGGCCATGCCGCCCATCACCTATCCCCCCGAGCTGCCAGTCAGCCAGCGCCGCGATGAGATCGCCCAGGCGATCAAAGAAAACCAGGTGGTGATCATCGCGGGGGAGACCGGCTCGGGCAAGACGACCCAGATCCCCAAGATCTGCCTCGAGCTCGGCCGGGGCGTCACCGGGCAGATCGCCCACACCCAGCCGCGCCGGCTTGCGGCCCGGACTGTGGCCGAACGGATCGCCGAGGAACTAGGAAGCTCGCTCGGCGAGACCGTCGGGTACCAGGTGCGGTTCACCGACGTGTCCGCCGACGACACGCTGATCAAGCTGATGACCGACGGCATCTTGCTGAACGAGCTCGCCCGCGACCGCGAGCTCAAGCGATACGACACGCTGATCATCGACGAGGCGCACGAGCGCAGCCTGAACATCGACTTCATCCTCGGCTACCTCAGGAAGCTCCTGCCCGAACGCCCCGACCTCAAGCTCATCATCACCTCGGCCACCATCGACCCGGAGCGCTTCGCCGCGGCCTTCGGCGGCGCGCCGATCATCGAGGTCTCCGGGCGGACCTATCCGGTCGAGGTGCGCTACCGGCCCATCGAGGGCGGCGAGGACGGCGACCAGGGCCAGGCCATCCTCGACGCGGTGGACGAACTGTCCACTGAAGGGCCGGGCGACATCCTGGTCTTCCTGTCTGGTGAGCGAGAGATCCGCGACACCGCCGACCTGCTGGCCGGGCGCGACCGGCTCGAGGTGCTCCCGCTGTACTCCCGGCTGTCGGCCGCCGAGCAGCACCGGGTGTTCGAGCGTCGTCAGGCCTCGGCCCACACCCGCCGCGTGGTCCTGGCCACCAACGTGGCCGAGACCTCGCTGACTGTGCCGGGCATCCACTACGTCATCGACCCGGGCACCGCGCGGATCTCGCGGTACAGCTACCGGACCAAGGTGCAGCGGCTGCCCATCGAGCCGATCTCCCAGGCCTCGGCCAACCAGCGCAAGGGCCGCAGCGGCCGGACCGCGGACGGGATCTGTATCCGGCTGTACTCCGAAGCCGACTTCGAGTCCCGGCCGGAGTACACCGACCCCGAGATCCTGCGTACCAATCTGGCCTCGGTGATCTTGCAGATGGCCGCGATCGGCCTGGGCGACGTGCCGAAGTTCCCGTTCATCGACCCGCCCGACGCCCGTAACATCGCCGACGGACTGACGCTGCTGGCCGAGTTGAATGCGTTCAAAGACGGCCGGATCACCGGCCTCGGACGCAAGCTGGCCCGGCTGCCGGTCGATCCCCGCATCGGCCGGATGATCCTGCAAGCCGACCGCAACGGCTGTGTCCGCGAGGTGCTGATCATCGCCGCCGCGCTGTCCATCCAGGACCCCCGCGAGCGGCCCGTCGACGCCCAGCAGGCCGCCGATGACAAGCACCGCCGGTTCGCCGACCCCGACTCGGACTTCACCGCCTACCTGAACCTGTGGGACTACCTGGCCGAACGCCAGCGCGAGCTGTCCTCGTCGGCGTTCCGCCGCCTGTGCCGGGCCGAGTACCTGAACTACCTGCGGATCCGCGAGTGGCAGGACCTCCAGGGCCAGTTGCAAAGGCTGGCCGGCGATCTCGGGGTGGCGGTCGATTCTTCTTCAGCCGAACGGACCGTGGTTCACCTCTCCCTGCTCGCTGGCCTGCTGTCCCAGATCGGCATGAAGGTCGAGCCGGTGCGCCCAGCCGCATCGGTCGGCGCGCCTTCCGGGCGGCGGCCTCGGGCCGAGTACCTGGGCGCGCGTAACGCCAGGTTCGCGATCTTCCCCGGCTCGAGCCTGGTCCGGAAGGCGCCGGACTGGATGGTGGCCGCCGAGCTGGTGGAGACGTCGCGACTGTGGGCTCGGACCGTGGCCAGCATCGAGCCCGAGTGGGTCGAGCCGCTGGCCCAGCACCTGGTCAAGCGCAGCTACAGCGAGCCGCACTGGGAGCGCAAACGCGGCAGCGCCGTCGCGCTGGAGAAGGTCACCCTGTACGGGGTGCCGATCGTGACCGACCGCAAGGTCGGCTACGGGCGCATCGACCCGGCCGCGGCCCGGGAGCTGTTCATCAGGCACGCCCTGGTCGAGGGGGACTGGCAGACCTCACATCAGTTCTTCGCCGAGAACCGGCGGCTGCTCGACGAGGCCTCCGAACTTGAGCACCGCGTCCGCCGCCGCGGCCTGGTCGTTGGCGAGGACGAGCTGTTCGCCTTCTACGACGCGCGGATCCCGGCCGACGTGGTCTCGGCCCAGCACTTCGACACCTGGTGGAAACAGGCCCGCCGGGCCGACCCGGGCCTGCTCACGTTCCAGCCGGACGACCTGCTCAGCGAGGACGCCGCGCAGGTCAGCACGGACTCCTACCCAGACATCTGGACCTCGCAATCCGCGGCGCTCAAGACGCTGCCCTTGTCCTACGCCTTCGAGCCCGGCAGCGACACCGACGGCGTGACCGTAGACATCCCGCTGAGCAGGCTCAACCAGGTGAACCCGGCCGAGTTCTCCTGGCAGGTACCCGGGCTGCGGACCGAGCTCGTCACCGAGATGATCCGCTCGCTGCCCAAGTCGCTGCGCCGTGACCTGGTGCCCGCGCCCGACGTGGCCCGCGAGGTCGTGGCCCGCCTCGGGCCGCCGACCGGGGACCTGCGTGACGCGGTGGCCCGCGAGCTGCGTTCGCTGCGCGGCGTGACCGTGCCGCGGGACGCCTGGGACCTGTCCAAGCTGCCGCCGCACCTGCGGGTCACGGTCCGGGTGACGGACGGGGAGCAGGTGCTGGCCGAGGGGAAGGACGTCGCCGAGCTGCAGCGCGAGCTCCGGCCGCGACTGCTCGCGGTCCTGTCCCGGGCGGCGGCTGGCCTTACCCGCTCGGGCCTGACCTCCTGGGACTTCGACGCGCTGCCTACGGTGTTCCGCGAGGGTACCGTCGTGGCCTACCCGGCCCTGGCCGACGCGGGGACCACGGTCGACGTGCGCCTGTTCGAGACCGAGGCCGCCGCGCGTTCGGCCATGTGGGCCGGGACCCGGCGGCTGATCCTGATCGGCGCGCCCTCCCCGGTCAAGTCGATCGCGGACCGCCTGTCCACCCCGGCCAAGCTGGCCCTCAGCCATAACCCGCACGGCAGCGTGGCCGCCATGTTCGCCGACTGCGTGAACTGCGCCGCCGACTACCTGATGGCCGAGGCGGGCGGCCCGGCCTGGGACCGCGAGGGCTTCAGCCGGCTGTCGGCCGCGGTCCGGGCCGGCCTGCACGAGGTGACCGCCGACGTGGTCGCCCGCGTGGAGTCAGCGCTCCGGCTGGCCCACGCGGCGCAGGCCAGGCTGGACGATACCAAGGCCGACGCGGTCCAGCCCGCCGTGGCCGACATGCGCGCGCAGCTGGCCCGGCTCATCTACCCCGGTTTCGTGACCGCCACCGGCTACCGTCAGCTACCACAGCTGACCCGTTACCTGCGCGGGATCGAGCGGCGGCTGGACAAGCTGCCGGAGATCCCGGCCCGCGACGCGGCCAACATGGCGGTCGCGCAGCGGGTCGAGCAGGCCTACCGGCAGGCCGTGGCCGACCTGCCCCCCAACCGCCGCAACGATCCGGACGTGACCGAGGTCCGCTGGATGCTGGAGGAACTCCGGGTCAGCCTGTTCGCCCAGACCCTGGGTACCCT
>Ga0210383_10001089_pt1 | contig 24943 bp, 11 predicted proteins | sample IncBWC14OmetaG_FD_160072 | JGI IMG/M metagenome (GOLD analysis project Ga0210383, IMG submission 160072) | Forest soil microbial communities from Barre Woods Harvard Forest LTER site, Petersham, Massachusetts, United States - Inc-BW-C-14-O ... | reverse complement strand
CGTCGGGATGCACCATGAAGAAGAAAGAAATTTGTTTGGCGCCGTGCGGCACGCGGCCGGAGATGCTGGGCACGACCTTGCCTTTGCCGTACTGCATGGGCTCGGTCGATTCCATTTCGGCGGGCATGGGATCGAGACGCTCGACCATGGTTAAGTCGCCCAGAGACGGGCCAGCGGCTTCGTTGGGGATTTCGAATTCCTGACGCTGAGCTCCGGCCTTGTCGCTGTTGCGGTCAAGCACCGCGGTTTCGACGATGTATTGGCCGGGCTCGGCAGTGAAATGGCGCTGCATGGTGATCAGCTCAGACTGCGCGGATTCTTTGGAGTCGAGTGAACCGTGTTTCGGGACGTCTTCGCTGAAATGCTCGATGACTTCGCCGGCTTTATTTTTGATCTGGGCCACGATCGAAACATGCAGCGAGTAGAGATTGGCGTTAGGATCGTCGCGGGTTTCGAGTGCGTCGATGGGAACCTCGACCACGAGCGAGTTCTCGTTGCCGGTGGGCAAATCACCGAGGCGCAAAACGGCGGAGTGAAACTTCAGGTCGGCAGGCAGCTGCGATTCCGTCAGCAGCTTGAGCAGCGGCGCTTCAAACGGACGAATACCCGAGCCCGCATCCGGCGGCACGGCAAAATAACCCGCGCGGGAATGGATCTTCAGTCCATTGCGCACCGGTTGCACCGCCACCGGCCGAAACTTCCCGTCATATTGCTGAATGGGCGGAACGTAGGAAGCCTCGTAATACGTCGTCATGTCCGCGATCATTTGCTGCAGCGGCTTCTTCAGCCGGTCGGAAGCCGTGATGTACGCGCCGCCGGTATTCTCTGCTAGTTGGGACATAGGGCTTTTGTAGCCGGATATGCCCTCAGCTTCCAACCGAGTTAACGAGTCAGCGCCGGCCGTGATCGACCCAGCGGGGGCCATGGCCACGGTTTGAGTTGCCGCACCACTTCCAGTCGACGTCGGCGTAGGATTCATGTGAGCTGATGCCATCACGCCGCCAATGGCGACGGTGGCTAACAATCCCTGACCCGCTTGCTCGTCAACGGCGTTCGCGTCCACCGTATAAATGCTTACTCCAGAGCGATTCGCTGCTCCCGCGACAGTGAGCAGCATGTCTTTTGCGTTCGAGTCCAGCGGCGGCGCCTGCTCGAAGAAGATCACGACTTTTCGCCCTGGGAGTTGGCGCTGCGTACGCGCTAGAGCGAGTAGGCCGGCGAGAGAAGTCATGCAGTGCTGGTCTTGCACAATCTTCTGCGATTCTTCGAGCGCGGACAGCATGACGCGCGCGACGTTGCGCTGATCCGCGTTGACGCGCACTCCTGAAGAATCCACTCCTTTTTGCACCGCGGCGATGAGGTCTTTCTCCGGCAGTGCGGCAGCATCTTCCTTGGTTCCATCCTTGGCTCCATCATTTCGCTCGGTGGCGGCACTAACCGCCTTCTCCACGGCGGCAGTATCGGAAGTGAAATCCTGAAACAGACGGAGTCGGCCCGCAATGTTGAGCACAGAGAATGAGAACTGATTCGCGGGAATCATCTTCAATATCTTGTTGGCAATTTCGTGGGCGTTCTTCGCCGAGGACGGATCGAGCCGGTCGAAAACCAGTGTGATACGGTGGTCGCCCGATTTCCCCGTCACCAGGCGAAGCTCGCTGATCTTTACCGCGGAGCCGCTGTCAGAGACCGCAATGTCTGCCGGCTCCAAATCGACTACGGGCTTGTTGTGTTTGTCGTGAACCACCAGATCGAGCGTGACCTCGTCGGCGTTCGAGACAATCGTGGTCTTGTCGTTTTGTTGCGCTGGTGGTTGCGCGGACGAAATAGCGGCGGCCGGTGCTGGCGTCGTTTGACCGTAACCCCGGGAGAAGAGGAGGGCAAAGACTAGTAGTGCAAACAGCTGTTTCGTGTACATAAGAAGGCGCTCACCTTAAGCAGCAATATCATCCTTCGCCCCAAAGTACCCGCCATTCTACACGTCATCCCGCGCGATGCAACCACGGAATAGAGGCTTACGTGGAGGCTGGACTAGGCCTTGCACCGCTTGTTTCCGCTCAATTCGGAAATGGCTCGCCGGGCTTTACGACGCGAATCTGATGATCGGTAAAGGTGAGATGTCCGTTCGGCAGTTTGACCTTGGGCATGTGACAACTTACGCAGTTCGACTTGGCCGTGGGACAGATTTTGGCGTGGGTCTGAGGCTCGTCCGATGCCGGAGTGGAGGACGCCAGAGCCGCGGCGGAAGGTGAGTGGCATGCGAGGCACTGAGCATCATAGGTAGCCTCCTGACGGACGACATCCTGGTGAGGATCGTGGCATGCAATGCAGCTGATGCGCGAGTCGGCGCCGTCGAAGCACCGGCTGTTGGCCAGACGATAGGGCTGGAACCGGACGGTGAGTTCGCCGCGCCAATGGTTGCGAACGACTGTCTCCCACGATCGATGACACTGGCCGCAAAAATTTGAAATGTCTTCCGCAGACTTCTTGCGCAGATCGGGCGGAGCGGAATCGAAAACACCGTTGAACGAATCGGCGAGGTGGGTAGTGGTGCCGGCGTGACAATGCTCGCAGGTCACTCCGGGCCGCAGCGTCTCGTAGGTCATTTTCCCGCTCGTGACCGCGTTACTGGCGTGACATCCGAAACAGACCTTGGTTTCGCGGAGTTCGATTGGCCGTCCAACAGCTTCGTCCAGATTTTTCGGTTTCAGGTCCTCATCTCCGGTAGTGAAGTCGAGCCCCGGAATCGAAGGGTAATAGCTGACTGCACTTTCATATTGGTGCCCGTCGCGTTCCAGCACCCAGGTTTGCGCCCCGGCGCCAACATTCCAGTGAATCGGCACAGTAATCGTGCGCGTGCCATCGCTAACGCTGTAAGTGCTTTCACCCCCATGAGTCTCGACAGCGTAGGTGTACGGACCCTTGCGGACCGTCAGCTTTGGAATATCCTTGAGCACAGGATTGGCGCCGGGAAGCGCCATTGCCCGCCCCATCGGAGTGCGCGGCTGCGACTCCGAGCGCGCGCGGTGGCACGACACGCAGGCTGATTCCGTCTTGCCTTGCGCTACCACCCGAGGCGAGAGGGCGAAGAAGGCCACGAGGCCGATCAGAGTGCCCGCAATCGGGCTAAGGATGTGTGGCCGGGTTCGTATCATTCTTCGTCATTTCAAGACACAGCAAGCGTTCGCGCCGGGCATCTTCCTTCTGTCCGAATTTTGAATACGCCTTAGCCAACGCGAGGTGAACCTCAAGGTTGTCGGGTTGCAATTGCGCGGTCGCTTCCAGATGTTCGATGCCGCTTTTTGTGTCGCCGGTCTCGGTTAGCGCCCGGCCGAGCACGAGTTGAGCGCTGGGCAGCGCCGGATCCTGGGCAACCGCCTTGCGGGCATAGGTCAGCGCAGTAGCGCCGTCGTTCTGCATCAGCGGAATCCAAGCCAGCATGACTTCCGCGACGGCGTTCGAGGGATTTACTTCCAGCTCTTTCCTGAACTCGACCACCGCCGCGTCTGGATCCCCTGCGTACAGCAAGTAGCCATAAAGATAGTGCGCGTTGGGTACGGCCGGAACGCGCGCGAATAGTTGCTGGAACTCGAGGCGCGCGGCGTCCAGGTCTCGCCGCATGAAATCGAACACGGCTTTGCCCGCGCTGATGTACAACTCCTGCTGATCGGACTTTAACTCTTTCGGGAGCAGCGGCGTGCGCAGGCCAGCCAGCCCCAGGGCCAGCAGCAGTTCGGAGTTCAAGTCTTCATCATGGGTGAAAAAAGCGTAGCTGCGCAGCGCGTCTTCGAACCTGCCCGTACGCGTGAGCAGCAATGCTTCGTGGTAGCGCAGAATTTTTTCGTTGCGCGACTGGTTCGCCGCGCCCAGTGCCAGAGCGCGGTCAATGTCTTTCAGAGATGACGGATAGTCGGCAATCTCAAATTCGCACAGCCCGCGCATGGCCAGCGCTGGCGCGGCATTGGGAGTGAGTTCGAGATAATGCGAGAGCGCATCCCGGGCCGCAGCGTAGTCGCCGGTCCCGTATTGCAGCGAGCCCAAGAACCACCATCCGTCAGGCCACTGCGAATTGAGTTTCAGCGCATGCCGGTAGAGTTCAATGGCTCCGGGCAGATCGCTGGCGTCGCGCGCGGCGGTCGCTTTCGCGACGACATCGGAGAAGCTGGCAGGATTGGCCTGGGCGGCAGCGGTTGCAAGGGTAGTCAGGATTAGGCACGTCACCATTGCAACGCGAAGGCGCACGCTGTTTCCACGCTGACGGATTGCGATCATTTCCCCAGGTCCCATACTCGGAAAAAAGCCAGACGCCTATTGCGCGCGAACCGTCGCCATGCCTCCAATAAAATTAACCGCGTCGAAGGGTGAACCCGTTACTGGGGTGAGCGCTCCTGTTGTCGTGTCGATGTCGAACGCCAGGATGCCACAGTTACTATCCGCGCATGAAGCGTACAGGAATTTTCCTGAGGGCTCGATTGCCAGACTCGCGCCGAAAAATGTCGGCTGCCCGGTTCCCAGCGGCGAGCTCGGCATCACTGAAAGGGTTCCGGTGCTTTTGTCGATTGCAAAACCGGAGATTGTGTTCGGAAATCCGAATGTATTGTAAGTGTACAGAAAGCTATCCGTAGGGTCGACGACGATCGCGCCAGTGAAATCGCCGGTCCCGGCGGGATCGACAAAGGGCGAATTCGAGAGTTGGGCTAGTGAGCCCGTCGTGCTGTCTATGGAGTAAGCCCAAACCTCGTTGTCGATGCTGATGGCATAGAGGTACGCGCCACTGGGCGTCATGCTTACGCCTTGCGTGCCTCCGGGAAAAGGCGAACCGGAGATCAGTGTGGGCGCTCCGGCTGCAAGCGAGAATGCGAGGATGCCGCTTCCGGAATCGCTGATATATAGAAATTGCCCGGAAGGCGCCACGACTACCTCGGCCGGGGTTATCCCCGCGGAGAATGGTGAGCCTGTGGTCGGGCTCAGCGCACCGGTGGTGTTGTCGATCGAGAACACCGCCAAGAGTCCGATACCAGTACCCCCCGAAGCCGTCTCAGTGGTCGCATAAAGAAACTTTCCGGCAGGATCGACGGCGACACCCATGATGAGACCGGCGCCGGGCGCGGGAAAGGGTGAGCCCGCCATGGTTGAAAGAACACCGGCCGAGCTAATCGAAAAACCGTCGACTGCATTGGTGGAAGGGTCGGCTGCATACAAAAAGGTGTTAGCAGCGTTCACTGCGATGCTCAAGCCGTTGCTCCCGGTGGAGCTCGCGTTACCTGCTAACGAGCCGCTACTCATGTCAATGTCAAAAGTCTCAATTGCCCCGCCCAGGCCCGCGGCGTAGAGAAGCTCAGCAGGCTGTGGCGGATGCGTACCGCCGCCGGAGGAACCTCCGCTTCCTCCGCCGCATGCGGCAAGCGTGAACGCGAGAGGCAACAGGAGGCACAACCAAACGATGGGAACAACAGGGTGAGAATGCATGATCTTAAGCGCGGGAGCCTTTCCCCCCAGAGGTGAGAACGGAATATAACATTTGCACTGGGAAAGCGGTGTATCAGGTTCACGGATGTTTCGCTGAGTCGGCTTCATCGCGAGTCACCGCGGGGTGCAACTGCGACTCGGTGGTCTGCCCTTCGGGTGCAAGCGGCAAATTGACTTCCAGGGCGCCCACGTTGTCGGTCGCGACGTCCCGAACCGCAACTCTTATCGAGATCGCGGATACTGGCACGTCAAACTGCTGCTGCACACGATAAATGGCTTCACGCGGAGTTTCGGAAGAAAACTGCGCGGTGTCTTCCGCGACCCTCTGCACGAGGGCATTCACAATTTTTCCGTCGGCATCAAAAGCTGCCGCTGCCAATTCCAATGCCGGATACCGGGCGGCAACCGTGTAATCAATTTCGTAAGTTTGAACTTGGATCGGGCGCAACGGTTTGAGCGGATGGTTCGAGCGCCGCTCCCGAAAGTAAGCGGGCTGATCGGCCAGGCTTGCCATCTGTTCCGCCGTGGCCTTTGCTGGAGGCGCCAAGGCGTGGATGTGGGCGCGGAACAATAATTGGTGCGCCACTGGAGCGCCGTGCTGCATGTTAGGAGCCAACGAGTCTGCGGGCCGAGTCATCTGGAGCGGCGCCAGTTCAGAGGCGGCACGCAGCGCTTTCGAGGGCTCAGGTTCCGCCGTGTTGGGTTCGCCGTAGTACGAACGCCGATATTCCAGATGGTAACCGCGTTTCGCGAGCTCCACATGAATATGACGCAGGCGCCCGTCATACTTCTGATTGCTTGGGGAATAGGTCATTGTGTAGTAGTGGGCGCCGGTTTCGGTGGCTTCGTTGAGCGCGCCGGCCACATCATTCGTGCCATAGAACGCGCGGCCGCCGGTCTCCTCGGCAATTCCTCTTTCCGTCAGGTAGCTGCTATTCAGGGCCGTGCCGTCGGAAGTCGTCACCATCCCCATGCCCGCCCCCAGGCTGCCCGGTTGAGTGCTCACGTTGGTCACTACTGAGCCGCGAACATCGACTGGATAGACGGCGATTTGTCCGCGGGCCAGAGCGTCGGTCGCTTCCTTGATTTCTTCGCTGGCGCTCAAGGCTTCAACGGTTGCATCGGAACTGGGCAGGACGGCCGATTGAAACGAGGCCGAGAGCCAGATCAGATTCTTGTGTCCGGGAAGGTCGGCGAGAAATTTCGCAATCCCGACCAACGCGCGTGTTGCCGAATAGTAGGGCTGGAAATTATCGGCATAGAGGAAGATTCGCGGAATATGGGCGCGAGGATTCTTGGGATTTACAGCGTCCGCAAGCGCATTGCGGTCCTCGGTAAAGCCCTGCACCAGGTAAAGTCCATCGCTCAACACGAAGATCGCGAAGCGGGTTCCGAGCGGTTTGCTCCGGATGAACTTCATCACCTGCTCGCGCGCCGTGGGCTGGTCGTCAGTGCTCATGCCGAGCACATCCAGCAGCAAAACATAGAGCGGGCCGCGTTCCGGTCCCGACGGCACATTCACAAAAGTATTCGGCGGCAGGAAAGCGGGGCGCTTGGGCAGGGAATCGGAAATCACATCGAAATCGTGAACGTCAAAGGAGCGAACCCGTTGCGTCTTGCCGTCTTCGGCGATCGAGAAGTCGTCGGCAGCCAGGCCGGAGACCGGTTTTCCATTCGAGTCAGAGACGACAACGTCGACAATGACCCGCCGCACGCTCTGGTGGATGACCAGGCCGCTCGGTTCCTTGCGTTGTGCATTGGGGCTCGCCGGCGTTTGCGAAGAAGGGCTCTGCGGAGAAGACGCAACGTTTCTCTGCGCTCCGACCGCGCCCACCAACAGCGCAGCTGCTAAGAGGAGACGGGTTCTGAGCAGAACCGATGCCAACATGCGAAAACTCTCAGGCTTCCGGGCCAGCGTTTCAGCCGACTGCGATTCTACGCCACGTCAACCCATGGAATATATAGCACGCAACCGAGGGCGAACCACGATTCCCCATTCGGCTTTATTCGATCCTTACCGAGAGGCTTGATTCCGCAACCGACGTTCCCTGTCTGGCGGTCACCAGAACGTCGCACTGTCCTGGGCCAGGAGTAAGGTGCACCAGCATGGGGATGGAACCGTCGGGTTCCGGTTGCGAGATATTCAGTGGCTTGCGCGCGATCTCCTTGCCATCCCGCAACAGCTTCAACGTAACCTTTGTTTCTTCACCTACCGTTGTCTTCGGAGGGTAAATGACGAAGTAAAGACTCAGCGGGCTTCCCGGCGCAACCGAATCTGCCAGCGTCGGAGTGACTCGTCCGTTCTCCAGTTCGAAGGGGCTTTGGGGATTGCGCGGTCCGGTCAGGGGATCGAACCGGCGCACCAGGCCGAGAGAACTCAAAGCCAGATTCTTTCCCGGATCGACGAAAACTGAGACCCGCTTGGCCGACGTCTTGCCGGTCTGCTCGTCAGTAACCGCAGTGTCGATCGTGTAGTGTCCAGGCCGCAGCGCGATGGGTTCGGCGTAAAGAATGCGATCGCTTTGCAGCAGAGCTGCGTCGGCGGCCGGCACCTTGCGCACCAGTTCCCGGCTCACCTTTCTCACAATCTCTCCGGTGGAATCGTGAACGAACGCCACCAGCGCGGCTCGAACCAGAAGGTCGCCAGTCTTCTTATCGGAAACCGATTTGATGCCGGCGAGAGGCACTTCAAATGTGACTTCGTATTCGACCGCGTTCTCCTGCGGGCGAAACTTCATGGCCGAGACCTGGTAAGGAAAAGCCACCGGTGCGGGCTGCGCGTTCATCGCGTTCAAGGCCAGCAGCTCAAAAGGCTGCAGTGGTTCTCCGTTCAGATCGGGCACGGCGTAGTAGCCTTTGCGGGTCTGTACCGTCGTCTTGGGGCGGCTGATCTTGACATCAATTTTGCGGAAGTGCCCGTCATAATTGGTCGAGGTTGGAGAGTACGCCAGCTCATAGTGGCTGCGCATATCTTCCATCATGTGCTGCATCGGAAGGGCGATCTCGTTCGTGTTGGTGACCGCGAAGCCTCCCGTGGATTCGGCTAGCTCCCGCATGGCGAGCTGGGGGCTCGAGACTGCGGCGAGCTGAACGTCATCGTCCTCGAAGTGCCCGTTGACGGGATCGACTGCTTGCGCCACACTCTCGGCCGCAACCCGGCGTTGCGCTGCGAGGGCCGGCATCGTGGGGTCATCCACATTCAGCCCGCGGGTGTCGATGGTGTAGAACGACACTCCGGAGCGGTTGGCATAGCTGATGAGGTTGTCCACGGCGTCGCGCCGGTTCACCGGGAATTGCAACCCATCCGCGAGATAAAGCACGACCTTCCGGCCGGGCAAGAGTTCCTCGCTGCGCACTAATTCGTGCAGGGAGTCCATTGCGTCCATGCCGTCCGACAAACTGTTGGCAAAACGCAGCCCTCTGACCAGGTCGGCCTGAGTAAGAAGAGCGGTGCCCAGAGTGAACGAAGCATCCTGGGAGGCGGCGTTCGCCGCCCAGAGCGGGTCCTTTGTTATCGCCGGTATGGGGTTCGTAAGGGCGTTCAGTTCGGCCTGTGCCGTGGCCGCGCCGGTCGCCGGCGATGCGAGTATATTCTCCGCTGAAGCCTGCAGGCTCGCGACTATACTATCCGCCACCTGTGCCTGCACTGCCGGTCCAGAGCCTCCTCTTAGCCCTTTGGTGGCGGTGTCCACCGCCTTGGCCAGAGTGTCCTTGTCGGTGGTAAAGGCCTGCATCACCGCCAGAGTGCGATTCAGCCGGTAGATCGTTACATAAGTGTTCGGCAGATTGTCGCTCTTAAGAAATTCCTGCACCGCTCGCCGCGCGAACTCCAGATTTAAAGGAGCGATTTCAGCGAACACCACCGAAACGAAGTTCACCTGCCGCATGGTATTCAACGGATGTACGGTCTCGCCGCTCTTGGCCGGCGCGTTTTTGACCGGCCCGCTCGGGGTCCGCACTCCAGCCGCGTCGCGCTCGGCTTCAAGTTGATCGCTGCCCTGAATGTTGCGAAACACGCGCGGGTTCTGGCGAACCCCATCCTCGTAGATTTCCACTTCCTCGGGCCGTAGATCGGTGACCGTGTGGTGGTGCTTGTCGCGCACTACCAGGTCCAGAAGCACTTCCCGGGTGCTGGTATGAATCACTGCGCGATCCGGTTCAACTGGAGGGGGGGTGCTATTCTGGCAAACTAACAGAGAAAAAGGAATAATCAGGACGGTCAAGGTAACCGCAAGAACGGTTCGTGCCGGCATACAACCACCTCGCCACTCCCGCCGACTATCCCCAATTGGCGGGCTTTCCCCACGATTCTGGCCCGATCAAGACCGACAGTTTACCCCCAATGGTCAAAATATGCACGCTTTCCTTAAAAAATCGTTTTTTCTCTTGACAGTGCCCGGCGATAGGCGGTAAGTTGCGTCGTTCTTTGGAATAGTACGAATCCACTACGTAATCGCTTACGGTCCTCTGAAAGTGCCATGCGGTCTCCGGGGATGGGGTCAGGCATGAGGGCTGATGAGCTTAAGCTTCAAAGCAAATTCGGGGAGGGGCAATGAATTCCATTCTTGAACTCGCGACGTTAAAGAAGATTACGAGCGCAGCAGCTTTCCTGCTGGTTCTCATCCTGCTGGCGTCGACCTGTTTCGGACAGCAGTTGACTGGTACGTTGAGTGCCACGGTCGCCGATTCCGCCGGCGCTGTAGTGCCGAATGCAAAGGTCTCCATGAAGAATGACGCATCCGGCGACGTGCGCACCACAGTCTCGAACGGAACTGGCTACTTCGCGATTACCGCCGTTCAGCCTGGAAGCTACTCAATCACGATCGAAGCTCCGGGCTTCAAGACGTGGAACCAGACTGGAATCGTCTTCAGCCAAGGCGATAGTAAGACCCTGCCCAACATCAAGCTCGAAGTCGGCAAAGTCACCGAGACCGTTGAAATCAAGGCCGGCGCCGACGTTGTCATCCCCGACAACGCCGAAGTCAGCACCACCATCAATCAGGAATTAATTGAAGATGTTCCAATCGTCGGCCGCGACGCGGGCGAACTCTTGAAGGTTATGCCTGGAATGGCGCTGGCGAATGGCATCAGCCAGGGATCGTCATTCAGTGACAAGATAGTGGGAACCAACACGGGTCCGGTGGGCGCCTTTTCGTCCAATGGTACGCAACCCAACGGGGCCATGGCTTATATGTTGGACGGCGCCAACCTAGTCGATCCCGGCAACGCCGGCACCCAGATCGCCAACATCAATCAGGACATGGTTGCAGAAGTCAAGGTGTTGATGTCGTCTTTCAGCGCGGAGTACGCCAAAGGCCCCGTGATCTTCCAGGCCTTCAGCAAGAGCGGCGGGAATCAGTTCCACGGTGAAGGCTACCTCTACGCTCGCAACAGCGCACTGAATTCTGACGACGCTTACGCCCACAGCCAGGGCATTCCAAATTCTAACGAGCATTACTACTATGCGGGCGGAAACGTTGGCGGTCCGATTATCATTCCAGGGCTTGGCTTCAACAAGGATCGCAAGAAACTCTTCTTCTGGGCTGGCTATGAATACATGATCCAGCACCCAGCTGCGAGCCCGGTCAACTACAACGTGCCGACCACCGAACAGTTGGGCGGCGATTTTAGCGAAAAGACCATCGATGGCGTACCCGGAAGCACGCCGGTGTCTGGTTGCGGGGGCAATACGACCCTCTTAAGTTGCCTTGGCAGCGGTGGCGTTTGGCAGTACGCTTACATGAGTCCTTACGCTCTGCCGAGCAATGCCTCTGGTGGAATCATGCCCACCAGCGACTATGACCCCAACATTGTCAACATCGCCAAGCTGTTCCCGGCCCCGAACATTTCCCCTTCGGCGGCTAACGGTTGGAACAACTATCAGTACATCAGCACCGTTCCGCAGAACCGCTGGGAAGCGACCGGCAAAGTGGACTACGCCATCAGCGACAACACGAAGTTGACTGGGTCTTACACCCGGCAGATCGAAAACGACCAACACCCCATCGGCGTCTGGTGGACTCCACCGTGGACGTTGCCGTACCCGTCAAACGTGGTTGCGGCCACGACTTCGCAAGAATTCATGGCGAACCTGACTCACGTCTTCGATCCTACGACGACCAACGAGTTCGTGTTCACCTTAGCGCGGTATATCAACCCAGCCACCCTCGCCAATGCTAAGGCAGTCGATCGCACGGCGCTCGGATTCAACGTTCAGGGATTGTTCAGCCACACGACCTCTCAGATTCCGAACTTCGAAGGTCCGTGGGGCGGAGCTTTCCCGAACATCGAAGAGTTCTCCTTCGACGGGGGATTCGACAGCAACGCTTTTGGCGCCATCAAGCGAGACCCCGCGATCTACGACAACTTCACGAAAGTAATCGGATCGCACACCTTGAAGGCAGGTTTCTACTGGGATACCAGCGACAACATTCAGTCGAGCGGCGGCCTCGGGCCGGGCGATAACGGCACTTACAACTTGGGCTGGGGCCCGAACAGTTCGGGCAACGTGGTGGCTGACTTCCTCCTTGGCCGCACCGGCAACTACCAGCAGGTGAGTTCGTTCCCAACCAACGACCTCAAGTTCCATCAGTGGTCGCTCTACGCCCAGGATTCCTTCAAGGCGAATCGTCAACTCACGTTGAATTACGGCTTGCGATTCGATCACGTCGGCCAGTGGTACGGGACTTCGCAAGGCTTCCAGGTTTGGAATCCACAGACGTACCAGCAAAATAGCTACGGGCCCAGTGGCCTGATTCAGGCCGCTCCGAATAACACGGGCCTGCAGTGGCATCAAAACACCCCCAGCGTGCCGCTCTCTGGCATGAACTCGCCGTTGTTCTACTACGAGCCTCGTGTCGGCTTGGCGTATGACATATTCGGCACAGGCAAGACAGTCCTGCGGTCCGGCTTCGCCATATTCCACTACCAGATTTCAACTCAGGTATCGGATGCGGCGACCGGTCCTGAAGGGTCTTTCACTTTCACTTCGAGTGGTACTACTACGGGATACTCCCAGGTCGATTGCACGGCGACCGTGACGGCCTCCTGCCCCGGGAATGGGACGATTGGCAATGCGGGCTTTATTCCCCCGTCAAGCGTGTCTCAGAATGGCGCAACCGTCTATGGCCTGCTTCCAGGAGACAACAAGACGCCGCTGACCATGAACTACAACGTCACCATTTCTCAAGCTCTGCCTTGGCGTTCAGTGCTGGAAGTGTCATATGTCGGCAACAAGAGCCAGAACGAATGGATTGACGGAGGAAATGGCAAGGTCGGAGACCAGAACAACATAGCTCCTGGCGGTTTGTTCCTACCTGATCCCACCGGCTCGAACACCAGCGGATCAACCTTCGGAAAGCTGATGTCCCCCAACGCGCCCTCTTGCACCAGCAGCACTTCATTCAACAATCAGCCGCTGGCCTGCGCCAGCCAACCGAATTATGCGTTAACGTTCAACGCGAACGATTGGCGCCCCTTAAACGTTTACCAGGATGTTTATCTGCTCTATCACGGCAGCTACGCAAACTACAATTCGCTGCAGGTGACCTGGCAGAAACAGTCCGGTCCGATTACGTTCCTCACGAACTATACGTTCAGCAAGGTTCTGGGGATCCGTGACGGACAAACCGACAACGGAGCGGGCAATGGAACCGTTACCGATCCGACCAGCATCCGCAATAACTACGGTCCGCTGGCTTACGATCACACCCACATCCTGAACCTCTCGTATGTGTGGAATATGCCGAAGTTCATTCACGGGAATGCGCTTCTTGGCGGAGCGGTGAACGGCTGGCAGTTTTCGGGCTACACGACGTACCAGAGCGGCGCGGCTCTTCAGCCCTCGGTCAACGGGAACATGAATGCTGCGTATGCGGGCGGGCTGACCATGCCCACCAATGCGTTGCCTGACCTTCCCGACAACTCAATCCGGCTGCCCAATGGCTTGAGAGCGGTCAATGTCAGCCCGCAGACCTGGTTCGGTGTATCACCTGACAACAGCGGATATGAACTCATGCCACTGTTGTTGTGCAATCCTCGCCAGGGACTGAAGTCAGGACAGCGTTTCAATCCAAACTGCTTCGGTATGCCCTCTTACGGTGTGCAGGGTCCGCTGGAGTGGCCTTACATGCGAACTCCGGCCTACTTTGACAGTGATTTGGCGCTGTTCAAGAACTTCCAGCTGACCGAACGGCAAAAGCTGCAGTTCCGCATCTCGGCGGTCAACTTCTTGAATCACCCGCTGAGTCAGTTCAACCTGGCCGGCGACGCCGATAACTTGGTGAGCTTTACCGACAACTACAAGACCTTCATCAGGGACTCTGCCACGGGATCGGCTGGCAATGAGTGCGCATACGCCCTCGCGAACAATAACGCTACTGCCACTCATGGCGGATGTCTGGTCCCGACGGTCGGCATTTCGCCGTATAACACTTCCATCGCTACCGGCAAACCTTTCTTCAAGACGGGCAGCCGGACAGTCACCTTCGCCGTGAAGTATTTCTTCTAGGCGAATGCTCAAAGGCGAATGTTCATGACGTAGAATTCAAGGGGTGGCGCAAGCCACCCCTTGATTTTTCTTCACACGAATGCTTCTTCACGGGCTGGCTCGACGGATCATTGCGCTTGCGGCGTTGAGCGGCGGTGCCATTGTTTTACTGCAGGGAGCGTCCGCTTCCAGCCCCATCCGGTTCGAACTCAGTAGGATTGCTTTCCGCCTCGAGAACGACCAGACTCCCGCCAAGAATGCGCCTGAAACCATGCCCGGCGGCGTTGCCGTCTTCGATTACAACGGCGACGGCCGACCTGACATTTTCTTTACCAACGGCGCCAATATCGCCACCCTGAAAAAAGACGATCCCAAGTATCACAACCGCCTATTCCGCAACGACGGTAACGGTGTATTTACTGACGTGACTGACGCGGTCGGACTCGCAGGCTCCGGCTATGACATGGGCGTCGCGGTCGCGGACTATGACAACGACGGCCATCCCGATCTGTTCGTTGCCGGCCTGCATCACAGCACGCTTTACCACAACAACGGGAACGGCACGTTTACTGACGTAACTGTGAAGGCAGGCCTGGACGCGAGCTTGAATCGTCCTGATCCCGAGTTTGGCCCTTACTGGGCCATTACCGGTGTTTGGGTCGACGTTAACAATGACGGCCTGCTCGATCTGTTCGTCGTCAACTACATGCAGTGGAGTTACTCCGACAAGCCTCTGTGCGGGTTTAAGGATGCAGCCGATTACTGCCATCCCAAGTTTTACAAGGGCCAGGCGAATCAACTCTTCTTGAATAACGGGGACGGAACATTTCGCGACGCCTCGAAAGAGTGGGGCCTGCGTAGCCATATTGGCAAGGGGATGGGTGTGGGTATGGCCGATTACGATCTTGATGGCCGCCCGGATTTATTTGTCACCAACGACTCGCTCTACAACTCGCTCTTTCATAACCTGGGGAACAAGTTCGAGGAAGTCGCTTTCGAGACCGGCGTCGCCCTCACCGAAGATGGCAGCTTTATTTCGGGAATGGGCCTGGATTTTCGTGACTTCAACAACGACGGCTATCCCGACATTGCATACGTCGCTTTGGTAAACCAGACTTTCCCGCTGTTTCTGAACACGGGCAAGGGGAGTTTTCGCGAAGTCACGAGCGATAGCGGCATGCGCGATGCCAGCCTGAAGATGTCTGGCTTTGGCGCAGCGTTATACGATTTCGACAATGACGGATGGAAGGACTTCTTCGTGAGCGGCGGCCACGTCCAGTCGATTTCGCTGCCAGGTCAGCCCATCGATCAGCCCAACACCGTGTTTCGCAACCTTGGCACAAACGGGAAATGGCAGCAGTTGACGGAAGAAGCGGGCTTCAAATCCGTACCACCGGCTCGTCATCGCGGCTGCGCCTTCGGTGATCTGGATGGCGACGGCAGGGTAGATGTGGTTGTAACCGCACTCGGCCAGGACGCCGAAATCTGGATGAACCGCAGCGAGAAGTCAGGACACTGGCTCGATATCGCTCTGCGCGGAACCAGGAGCAACCGCGACGGCATGGGCGCGCGCATCAAAGTCGTGACCAAGAGCGGCGCTCAGTATAACCACATGACCAGCAGCGTGGGCTACGCCTCCTCAAGCTACGGCCCGGTCCACTTTGGCCTTGGCGCAGAGAGTCGTGCGGACCTCGTGGAAATCCACTGGCCCTCGGGAATTGTTCAAACTCTGCGAGACGTTCCAGGCGACCAGGTGCTGAAGGCTACCGAACCAGCCCGCTGAAATTCTTGGCCCCGGTGCTTACTTCGAAGCCTTCATTTTGGGTGCGAGCTGGGCGATCTGCTGCTTCACCAGATCCGCGTCGCGTCCGGCGGGGAAGTAAGTCAGGCAGTTCCGCAGGTGCTGGATTGCTCCGGCATAGTCTGCCTTTCGCGCCAAGATCACGGCCAGCAGTTGTTCCGTGCCCAGAACTGTGTGGCGCGGATCGATGGCCAGCGATTTCGCAGCGCTCACAGCGGCCTCATTGATCTTGCCCAGCTGGAACTTGGCCCAGGCATCGTCGTACCAGAGCTGCGGCGTGCCTGCCGGGTCGAGCTGCAGCGCCTGGTTCGCGTCTTTTTCGGCCTCATCCCAGTCCTGTGCCTGAGCGGCCATCCAGGCAAGCTGCTCGTAGGGTAAAACGAATTTTGGATCGGCAGCCAAAGCCTTGGAAAACGAGTCTCGCGCCCCCTGCGGGTCGGTCGCCTCCTGAAGCTTACCCAGTTGAAACCACGCCCCGGCGAATTCTGGATAAATCGCAACTGCCTTCTTCAAGCTTCCCATCGCCCCGCTGGCGTCTTGATTGAGCCATTCCGCTCTCGCCTTCTCGAACGCCTTCATGGCATTGGCAGGCGCCGTCTTGGTCGTGCTGCTCAGTTCGGTACCGCTGCTGCGTTCTTCTGGGAAGAGCGTAATCGTCCCCAGATCCGGCTCGTCGCGCAGATTCCGCACGGTGATCGTGACAGCACTGGAACGAAATCCGGCCAGGGCTGCACGTACCTGGCAGCCCTCGTACTTGGTTTCCATCTGCCGCTGTGCATCCGCTGGAATCCGCTCCACACCGTTTATGTCCACAAACCTGATTACGAACTGGCCACGGAGATCGGCCTGGGTCATGTTCACGACGTCGCCCTTGCAGTCCACGGAGACCAGCATCGGCTGCCATGGAAGAGGTTCACCTTCCAAAGCGAGTTTGCCCAGAAGCACTCCTCCGGCGCGGCCTTGCGCCGACATGGTCGTCCAGTAATCGTAGAATCCGCTGTCCTGTATCGAGTCCGGCCGGGTAAGAGTGGAAGGTGGCGCGGCAGTCGAGGCGTGCGCCTGCGCCTCAGCCTCTTGAACGAGGGCTCCTATGAGAACGAAAATCGAACAGAATGAAAACGCAAAAAGAAAGAGAGTTGCCTTCACAGCGCACCTGCCTGAAAATTCTTACCTGCCACTATTGTACGGCGGCGCCAGATGCGGAGTTCGAAAGAACTTTCGAAGAAACGTTCGAAGGAATTTGCTCCGCCGCGAGCGCGATTCCTGCGCTATCCTACTAGAGATGCGGGCGGCGCTATTATTCTGTGCACTGTTTCCGGCACTATTTCCGGGCGAGTTCGCGGCTCAGGAAGCCAATCCAGATCAGCTTTTCAAACAGGCCATTGACGAACAGCAACATGGCGATTTTTCGGCGGCGATCCGTGACTACCGCAAGGTGCTGGAATTACACCCCGCTGAAGTTCAAGCCAAGGCGAACCTTGGCGCGGCTCTGGCACACGTTGGGCAGTTCGATGAAGCGATCGCAATGGACCGCTCCGCTCTGACTGGTTCCAAAGACAAGAATCCTATTCTCTTGAATCTTGCTCTTGCCTACTACAAAAAGGGCGATTTCGAAAACGCGCGCCAGCAGTTCGAGATTCTGCACGACGCTCAGCCAGATCGATTGCAGGTGGTGATTCTTTTGGGCGACAGCGATCTGAAGACGGGAAAATCCGAAGCTGCGCTCAGCCTGCTGGAGCCCTTGGAGAGCAAATATTCGCAGAATCCGGATTTTGAATACGTGCTGGGCTCGGCTTTGATCGGCACCAAGGGCAGAAGGCGGGAGGGCGTGGCTCGCATGGAAAAAGTCGCCAAGGCTGGTTCTGCGGCGGACGCTTACCTGCTTGCCGGTGCGACGCTCATGGACCTGAATGAATACGAACAGGCTCGCCAAGATCTCGAAGAGGCGCTGCGCCTGAACCCGCGCCTGCCTAAGATCTATACGCTGGTTGGCACGGCGAGAGACAAAACCGGCGATGCGAAAGCTGCCGAGCCGGCGTTTCGCGAGGCTCTTAAGACCAACCCTGACGACTTCGAGGCGAATCTATATCTGGGAGCTATACTCTACAAACGTCGCGAAATTGGCGAGGCCAAGGGTTACCTGGATCGCGCGCTGCGGCTCATGCCCACCGATTCGATGGCCCGCTATGAAGCGGCGATGTTGAAGAGTACGTCGGGAGACTACGAAACCGCCGCTAAGGAACTGGAATCGTTGGTCAAAGACGATCCGGATTGGCTGGAACCGCATGTCGAACTGGCGACGCTGTATTACCGCCTGCACCGCCCCGAGGACGGCGCGAAGGAGCGACAGATCGTCGACACCCTCACCGCGAAACAGCAGGCGCAAGGCCCGGGTAAGTAGTCACGTTGTTTCTTCGCAGGTTACGGCGTGACGGTGATCTGCTTTCCGGAGTACGACACGATTTTGTCGGCTTCGTCCGCCAGATTCACTCCGACTCCGTGGTTCTCGCTTACGAAGACGACACGGAATGTGCGACTCTCGACCATCCCGGGAAACTGTCCTTTGCGGTCGCCGATCGTCAACGTACGCCCTGCCTCGTCCCAGTGCAGCGGAATCGTCGCGTAAACCCCTTTTTCGTAATCGTAATTGTCATTCTCATCTTCGTAGAGCGTGAAGTCGCCGTTGGCGCCGCGGTAAATGCGAAGCTCGATCGGGTCGGGTGTTTTCTCCGTGGACCACTCTTCATCCGGGCCGAGAGGAAGAATCGATCCCGCGCGGACATACAAAGGCAGACGGTCGAGTGGAGTGATGGAGTTGATCGTTCTCCCGCCATCGATTACTGACCCAGTCCAGAAGTCGTACCACTTGGCGCCCGGCAGATAGACCGGTCGGGTCGTGGCGCCAGGATCGGTGACTGGGTTCACCAGAAACGCTGGTCCGTACATGAATTGGTCGCCAACATTCTGCGCGCGCGGATCGGTACGGAAGTCCATAGCCAGCGGCCTCATCGGCGTGTATGCCTCGCTCGTCGTCTTCCATGCCAGCGAGTAAATGTAGGGCAGCATGCGATAGCGCAGGCGATCAAAGTTCACGAGAATCGCCTGGGCATCGGGTCCGTAAGACCACAATTCATTCTCGTCAGGATTGCGTGTGCCGTGAACGCGCAGAATCGGATTGAATGTGCCGTACTGAAACCAGCGAATGAAAAGCTCGCGGAACGCCGGATCTGCAGGGCTTCCGAAAACAAATCCGCCAATGTCAGTAGTCCAATACGGAGCACCCGAGAGCGCGAAATTTAACCCCGCCGGAACCTGGCGCCGGAAACTGAGCCAATCCGAATTGATGTCGCCTGACCAAGCGGTAACCCCGTTGCGTTGCGAGCCCGCGAACGCAGAGCGCGACAGAATGAACACGCGCTTCTGATCGGATGCGCTGCGTTGTCCCTGATACACCGCCTGCGTGTCGAGCAAAGGAAACGCATTGACGTAGCGATTTCCGCTGCCCGCCGCCAGCTTGTGACCCAATAGGATGTTGTCTTCCTGGCCCTCGGTTTCCGGTTCGGTCGTGTCCATCCACCAAGCGTCAAGTCCAATGCTGAACAATCCTTTATTTACTTGATCCCAGTAATACTTGCGCGCCTCCGGGCTGGTCGCGTCATAGACGGCCATCGCGTCGGTATGGTAGGGCGGCTTCGCATATTTGAATTTGTCGACGAACCAGCCCTTGCTCTGCATGTAATCGTAGTTCGCCGAGCCTGGCTCGAAGAATGGCCAGATCGAAATCATCAGATGGAAGTTTTCGCTGTGCAACTGATCCACCATCGCTTTGGGATCAGGATAATTCTTGTTGAAAACGAACTCGCCTTTGCGATTCCACCAGAACCAATCCTGCACGATGTTGTCGACCGGAATGTGGAGATCGCGGTACTTGCGAGCCACGCCCAAAATTTCATCCTGCGACTTGTAGCGATTCTTGCATTGCCAAAACCCGTAGGCCCACTTCCCGAACATCGGAGCCTGACCCGTCAGATCGCGATAGCTGGCGATGATTTTGTCGAAGTCCGGCCCGTAGAGAAAGTAGTAGTCGACGACATCGGCGACTTCGGAACTGATGTAAAGAATATTGGCAAAGCGATTGTTGAAGCGGCTGCGGGAAGTGTTGTTCCAGAAGATGCCATAACCCTTGCTCGAGAGCATCAGAGGCACAGAAATGTTGCTATTCTCCTGGGCGATGTCGACCGAGTCTCCGCGATAGTTCCACACGCCGGCTTGATGCTGGCCCAATCCATAGAGTGCCTCGTGCGACCCGTAGATGCTGACCTGGGATTCCGCGCGGTAGGTGTCCTCGCCATTCACCCTTTCAGGCGTCAATTTGCGCGAAGCTTCCTGCACGAGCGAGCTCCCGTTCAATTCGGCGTACGTGATGGCCGAGTCCTTGCGTGTCACTGTAATCTTCAGCAGGGCAGTGGTGAGGGTTACGGCATCATCCGTGGACTGCATGGACCACTTCGCCGCCGGCCAGCTTTCTTTGATGACGACGAGATCTTCGCGTTTCTGGAACGTGGCGGTAGGCGAGTAAAGCACGCGGATCACAGAGTCCGAGCAGACCTGTACTTTCAAAGTGCCGGTGCCAAGGGTGAAGACAACTCCGTCCGGTTCCTGCTGGGCTTTGCGCACCGGATTCATCGCCGTCCACTGAGCGTGGCCTGCCGTGGCGCAGAAGAGGCAAATGAAAACAATGGCCAGAGATGAAACGAAGAACCGCGACGATTGTCTACCTTGTATCAGTAATCGCATGAGTAATCAGGATCTCCACGTGCCTATGGCTATGGGTTAATCACTTCGAGTGGAATGCTGCTGGTCTCTGTGGAACTTGGACCGACCATCAAATCGAACATGCCTGGCTCGACCACGCGGTTCATGTTGACGTCGATTAATGACAGATCTTCGGGAGTCAGAGTGAAGTCGACGGTCATTTTCTGGCCGGGCTCGAGGCTGATGCGTCGGAACCCGTGCAACTGCATTACTGGACGAGTGATGGAGGCGACTCGTTGATGAATGTAAAGCTGCGCCACTTCGTCTCCGGCGCGACTACCGGCGTTCGTAATGTCGACGGAAATCTTGGCGCTCGCACCGGGGCGAATCGTCTTCGGCTCTACGCGAACGTTCTCGAAGCGGAATTGTGTATAGCTCAGGCCGAAGCCGAACGGAAAAATCGGTTCGCGGCCATCAAACAAGTAGCTGCGATTGCGCGACGGCTTGTGATCGTAGAAATCAGGAAGCTGCCCCACGGAACGCGGGAAACTGATGGGCAGCTTCCCGCCAGGATTCACGTCGCCGAACAGCACGTTGGCCGCGGCCGTCCCGCCTTGTTCGCCCAGGTACCAGCCTTCAAGAATCGCGGGAACATGCTCCTTCACGTAGTTGATCGACAAGGGCCGCCCGTTGATCAGCAACACTACCACGGGCTTGCCGGTCTCGACGATCGCCTGGATCAGCGCGTCCTGCGAGCCGAGCAGATCGAGCGAGTCGCGATCGCCCAGATGCCCCTCAGACCACGCTTCGCGATTCGTACTTTCATTTTCTCCCACCACAACAATAGCTACATCCGACTGCCGAGCGACCTGCGCGGCCGCGCGAATCGTTTCAACTTCTGACTTCGGATCGGGCTGCGTAACTTTATTTTCGTACCACGCCGACCATCCTTGCTTGCCAGTTGTAATCTTGCAGCCTTCTGCATAAAGCACCTTCACGCTATCTCCGGCGCGCTTGCGAATACCGTCGAGAATGCTGATCTGATTTCCCGGGCCGGGATCGCGGCTGTAGCCACCTAAGTGAACGTCGGCGGCATTTGGTCCGATGACCGCGATGGTCTTCAGGTTCTTCAGATCCAGCGGCAGAAGGTTCTTGTCATTCTTGAGCAGCACGATCGCCTTCTGCGCCACCTTCAAAGCCAGTTGCTGATGCTCAGAGCTGTTCGTAGTTTTTTGGGCGTAGTCGGGGTCGACATAGGGGTTCTCGAACAGACCCAGACGAAATTTCGCCTCCAGCACGCGCTGCACAGCCTGATTCAATTCAGCTTCGGGGATTTTGCCGTCGCGTACTTGATCGACCAAAGTGGCATAGACCGAGCCGTCCGACAGGTCGAAGTCCACGCCGGCGGCCAGCGCCTTGCGCGCGGCTTCGGCGTAATCGGCAGCGACGTGATGAGTTTGCACCAGCATTTGCAGCCCTTCCCCGTCCGACGTTACATAGCCGCGAAAGCCCCACTCCTGGCGCAGCACGTGATCGAGCAGCCAGCGGTTGACGTGGTTCGGGATGCCGTCGATCTCGTTGTACGACGCCATCGCGCTGCCAACATGGGCTTCCTGCACGGCGGCGCGGAAGGGAACCAGGAATGTCTCGCGCAAATCTCTTTCCGAAAAATTGGCGGGAGCGGTATTGGTTCCGCTTTCAGGCTGGCCGTGCGCCGCGAAGTGTTTCATGGTGGCCATCACGTGATGGCGATCGATCATCCAGGAAGTGCCTTGCAGTCCGTTGATCGCGGCCACGCCCATGCGCGCAACCAGATACGGATCCTCGCCATAGGTTTCTTCGGTCCTTCCCCAGCGCGGGTCGCGTGACAAATCCAGTACCGGTGTGAAGGCTGTATTGACTCCCGCGGAGGCCATCTCGTCGGCGGCGGCTGTGAAGGCCTGCTGCACAAGTTCAGGATCCCATGTGCTGGCCAGGCCCAGCACTTGCGGAAAGCTGGTGCTGCCGTAAGCCATGAATCCATGCAGCGCCTCTCCTTGAAACAGTGCGGGAATGCCCAGTGGAGTCTTCTCGACCAGGAAATGTTGAGCCTTATTGCGGGCTTCGGCGGCATCGTGCGCACTGACTTGCGAGTCTTCGCGGTATAACTTGATCAACGCTTCAAACGCCTGCTTTTCCTCGGGATTCTCCGAGGCGGCTCGCGCGCGGCGGCGGCCTCCCGCTAGTTGATCGACTTTCTCCTCCAGCGACATACGCTTAACGAGGTCGGCGGCGCGTTCCTGAGGAGTGAGATTCGGATTGCGATACGCGGGCTTGGCCTCCTGCGCGAAACTGCAGGGAAGAAGTAAACCGAGAAGAGCGGTAAGAAGCAGATTCTGCCGAAGCATCCAGCCTCCTGTGAATCGCAGCGTGAACGTGTGCCGCCCGACGAACAATCAACACACCCCAACGAACATATCCAAAAAGTGCCGTTCGATTTTAAACAGAATTCTACGGCGTAGCCGTCTCCGTAAACGTCGCCACCGGATGCCCCAGTCCGTACGGGCCTTCGGCGGTCACGGTGACAGTCTCTGCCGTCGAGGGCAGCGTTAGCGTAACCGCAGGAGTGACTCCAGAGCTGTTGGTGGCCTCGATCAGCTTTGTCCCGCTGCTGGTTCCATCCGAGAGTGATCCCGCGTTCGTGGTAAACAGAATGCTCGCGCCGGTATTCGTTCCTCCTGATGAGCCAGCGGACAACGTCACCGTCAATGGTATTGGCAGCGCTGTGCCCTTGGTCCCGGTTTGCCCGTCGCCCGTCGTCTTCGCGAGAGTTGCAGCCGGGTTGCCCACGACGATCCATCCGCCTTCGGTCTGGGTCGCCGTCCCGTCGCTTCCCGTCACGGTGAAGTGGCAGAAACCGGGAGTGCTGCCCGCCGTGACCGTAATCTCGCCATTCGTGGTGGGCGCGATCGTGGCCGTGGTCAGGCTGAGCGTCCCGCTGCATGCCGCGGCCCCTTCATATGCGTCGAATACCGCAGACGAAAGATTGACGTTCGAGGACCCGCTGGTGATCTTCGGAGTCAGTATCACCGTGCCGCTCGCGGCGACCATCGTTGTGTCGGGATTCAGGTCCCAGGACGAAACAGGTGAGGTCGCAGTCGTTCCTGTGATGACCAGCATGGTTGCGGTGTAGGGCGCGAAGTTCTGAGTCGCGGACCACGAAGCCGACGCAGATGTGATTTTCGTGGGCGCTGACTGCGCCAGCGTATAACTCACGACGCTGGTGGGCGTGAATCCGCTGAATGCGAATTGCACACTCGCGGTGTTCGCCGGATCTTTGTTCAGCACCAGCAAGGTCATTTGCGTGCCCGCCGAGTTCACGGCCGCATAGCTGCTGAAGAGGTTGGGATTGGAGTCGTTCGTGTCGGAGACCGAAGTGGTCGCGAAGCCGTGATGAGCTGCATCGTAGTTGGTGAACAGCTTCAGCGCCAGATAATTCGGATTGGAGGGGCTCGGAGCCGTCCAGCGCGAGGCCAGCGCGACGCGCTCACGACCAAGTACGCCGTATGCATCCGCATCGCCCAAAGCAGTAGAGAAGTCCGATTCTCCGGCGAAAGCGGCGCTCCATTCGGTGATGCTGAATTGCGTGCCCGGATATTCGGAGTTGACGATTGCTCGCATGCGCGGAATACGGAAGGGCATCGGCTCCAGCGGCTCATTGCTGAAACCGTCATTCCTGATGTACGCCGCCGCGCTGGGGAACGTTGGATCCCACCAATCGCGGTAAATGCTGACTGCCAGTGCCTGCAACGCAGACTTCGACAAGCTGCCGGTGTCGGCATCGGGATAAGCGTGAATGTCGAAGATGTCGATGGACCGGGTGCCCGCGACGGCGTCTGACCAGGCAACTTCATTCAGCCACCAGGGGATGAAATCGACCCCGCCGTGGCTGGAAGTATCGCTGGCCCCGGTTGCCGATCGCCAGTAGAAATACCAGCAACAGCTCACCGGACCCAGGCGAACGGCCGCTGGATCCCATGTCTTCAAGTTGCGAGACTCGGTCAGATAGATGTCTCGCAACTCAGGGTAAGTCGTGGGATTGGGATGAACGTCAACGTGAGTGCCGCCCCAGATATCAATCTCGTTGTCCATGTCGTAGAAGTGGCAAGACGTCAGGGACGAGTTTGGAATCGGGCAAGATCCGCTTCCAAAGGCAGTCGCGAGTGCGGTCGCCCAATCCTTCCGATACTCGCAGGTTCCTACCGGACAGGTCTGCGTATGATCGTCGAGCAATGGGAAGTATGTTCGGTTGAGCTGCGTGGAGCTGGCAACCATCGTGGTCGAGCAATCAGACTGCAAATTGATGCCAGCGTCGGTGTTGTACTTATCAACCTTGCCAACTGCACTACACGCGCCATCTTGTGACACCGAAAACGTCCAGTGGTAGTTGTCCG
>Ga0210383_10001088_pt1 | contig 24958 bp, 21 predicted proteins | sample IncBWC14OmetaG_FD_160072 | JGI IMG/M metagenome (GOLD analysis project Ga0210383, IMG submission 160072) | Forest soil microbial communities from Barre Woods Harvard Forest LTER site, Petersham, Massachusetts, United States - Inc-BW-C-14-O ... | reverse complement strand
CATCCCCGTTTTCCCCCGCCCTATCCCCGCCGCCTCATCTAGCGCACCGCCCACCCCTTCCCATTTTAACATTTGTATAACACTTAATCCAACACGCCAATATAACTATTGCGTTTTCAGATGGTCAAAACAGCTACTAAAATAATTATATGAGACGAATTTCCTCCGTGATCCTTTGTATTCTCGGCTCCGCCCTATTGTTCAGCTGCAGCAGCTCCCGTAAGAACTTCGTCCCCTTCACCCGGGACCTCCGCGCCAAACTCGATAAAGAGAACATCGACCTCCGCAATGTCCAATTCTATATCGACCAGAAACTGGTCCTCTCCCGCAACCTGGGTGATGCGAAAGTCGAAGTAAAATCCGGCGTAGTAAAGCTCGAGAACGGTCATTATACCAACGACGTCATCATCCCCGCCTTTACCCCCGGCATCTGCGACGCCACCGAAAACGACAGGCTCATGATCAGCTTTGAGAAAGGAAATAACAGTCTCGCCTTCGGGCCCGGAAGCGGCTATAACTTCAATGAATTTGTACTTTATGGTACCGAATGGAAGAACGGCACAGCCGCGGTAACCTATGACTCCAACCAGTTCCGCGCACGCTGCGGCACCTGCTCAGACGTCGCCTCCGCGACCCTGGTCATCCGAAAAAGTGAGTTGGATAAAATAGAAAGGAAAAGCAGAATCCTGAAAGGCAGAACGGTCTCCGAGTCTAAATAATGCGTCGGGACACCCGCCCCACTTCGTCGACCCCCCAATCGCCGTCAGCGTCGCGCCGACCCGACCGCAGGATCCGCCGTCGCGCCAACCCGGCCGGCAAACTCAACACCCGCCCTCACCGGGCCGTTTCCGCAGGACCGATATTGGCGCTCCCATTATGCAGCTCATTGACGACGTCGATCCGCCCGTCAACGAACGTCAGGACTTTGATCTTATCCGGGTTGAGGATCTGGAGCATATAGAACGTCTTCTGCCCGTCATAAACCTCGGTTACAACATCGATTTTGTAATCCGGAAACCGCCGCTTTACAGCCCACTCCATATCCCGGGGGAGGTCCTTTCCGTCAAAATACTTCAGGGAGTAGAGGAACATCCCGCTGTGGTCAAAATATGCAAAGGCACGATGCTGATCCAGCGTGAAAGACACCTGGTAACCCTCCGTGTACTTGAACCAGTACTCCCCCGTCGGAACCTCCCGGAACCGCCGGTGGAACCGCCGGTAAGCCGCGGGGCTAAGCTCATTGATCGGCACATTGCTCGAGAAGTTGTTCCCGGGATCACTGTATCGAACCACCCCGGTGCCCTCGGTGGGCATCCCCTCCGATCCAACCCCCGCAACTACCTGTCCCTGAGCCCCCTGCCCTCCGGCAACCACCGGCCCCTGCCGACTTTCACTCCCCTGCTGTGCAGCCACGAAGAGCGGAAACGCAAAAACCCCCATAATTAGGGGGCGGATTAAATGAGAATTCATAGCGAACATTCGTTTATATAGTAACCCCGTCGAAGATTGGCGGTCTACTAAAGTTAACAATTACTTAATGTACGGGCAAATAAATCTTGCCCTACCTTCGGAGGTTTTTTTCGTTTGCTTAGTATCGCCGGGTAAAAATTACCGATCTTTATCAGTCCCCGATGGTAAAGACCTATGTCTACAAGACGAACTCCCCGACTGCTCGCTGGATATACACACCATAACAAAGTCCGCCTCATCCGCGGCGGCGCCGACTACTTCCCCACACTGGTACAACTGATCGACAAGGCAACCAACACCATCCACCTCCAGACTTATATCTTTGACGGCGACGAGACCGGCCGGATCGTCTCCGCCGCCTTGCTTCGCGCCGCCGCCCGGCAAGTTCGGATCTTCATTCTCCTCGACGGCTACGCCTCCCAGCACCTTCCCGACGAGATTATCGACAGTTGGAAGGCCGCAGGGATTCATTTCCGCTGGTTCTGGCCCTTATTCAAAAGCCGCCACTTCTACCTCGGCCGCCGCATGCACCATAAAGTCGTCGTCATAGACGCATCCTATGGCATGGCCGGCGGCATCAACATCAGCGACCGCTACAACGACATTGACGGCCAGCCCGCCTGGCTCGACCGCGCACTGCTCGTAGAGGGTCAGGCTGCCCTCAAGCTGCACATCATTTGCCGCGACATGTGGACCAAAGCTTATTGGAAACTCGACCGGCAGGACAAAGACAAAAGCTTCACACGCCTGCCCGGGATCACACCCGACCAGGAATGTCTCGTTCGCGTCCGCCGGAACGACTGGGTCCAGGGGCTTAATCAGGTTTCCCGCAGCTATATTGAAATGTTCCGCCAGGCCCGCTCCCATATTATCATCCTATCCGCCTACTTTATGCCCGGCTCCGTCGGCCGCAAAAACATGGCCCACGCCGCACGCCGCGGCGTGAGCATCCGCATCATCGTCGGCGCCGTGTCCGACGTGAAGATCGCCCGCCTTGCCGAACAGTACATGTACCGCTGGCTTTTCCGCAATGGAATCGAAGTCTATGAATACCAGGGAACCGTCCTGCACGGCAAGATGGCCGCCTACGACGGAATTTGGATGACCAACGGATCTTATAATGTCAACCGGATAAGCGCATACGCCAGCGTAGAACTCAACATGGACGTACGCAATAACGAATTCGCCGCCAGCGTGGAATCAGACCTCGAAGGGATCATCCGCGACCATTGCATCCGGATCGATCCCGCGAACTACTTTCGCAACCACCATTGGCTCCAACGCCTTCGCCAATGGGCCGCCTACGAGACCATCCGCATGATCTTCTTTCTCTTTACCTTCTATTTCAAACAGGAAAAAGAATCCAAACCCCGCTAACCCCGCGCACCACATCCAGACCTCCGCGCCGCCTCACCCCACGCGTTCCAGGACCCGCGTATCCCCGTCCGCCAGCCCCGCAATCACCATATCCGCCATATCAATAAAAAATCCATCTTCCATCACCCCCGTAATTCCGCTCACCCCCTCATGCAGCCGTGCCGGATCAGCGATCAGCCCAAACGATGTGTCCAGCACATAATGCTGATTGTCCGTCAGAAAAGGCGCATCCCCCGCCATCCTCATCCGCGGCGCCCCGCCCAACTCCACCAGCCGCCGAAACGTAAGCTCCCACCCGAACGGCGCCACCTCCACCGGCAGCGGAAACTTCCCCAGCTGACGCACCAGTTTGCTCTCATCTACAATAATAATATAGAACCGCGTCGCCGAAGCCACAATCTTCTCCCGCAGCATGGCGCCCCCTCCACCCTTGATCAGGTTCAGTCGCTCATCCACCTCATCCGCCCCATCGATCGTGACATCCAAATGGTCAATCTCCGAGAAGGGCACGATCGGAATATTCAACTCCCGCGCCAGACTCTCCGACTGGATCGACGTGGCGATAGCCCTCACCGAAAGCCCGTTCTTTACCTGCTCCCCGATGCCCTGGATGGCCCAGTACGCCGTCGACCCCGTCCCCAGCCCGACCGTCATCCCACTCCGAATATAGCCGACAGCCCTCGCCGCCGCTAACTTCTTGCCTTGCACCGCCGAATTCTCCATAACTGATTATTTGATATTCGACAAAAAATTGATAATCAATGTAAAAACATCGGTTTCACCACCGGTGGGAGCTTCGCCAAGGCTTCGTCCCTCGCCTTTCCTCGCTCGTACCCTTCGCATCCGCTCGGGTACGTTTGCAACCTTCGCCTTCGGCTCGGTTGTGTCTCATGACCACTAATGTCTACGAACTGGGCTCCGCCCAGTTTGGTATTTAGTCCACTAAATTAGTGTTTTTGTTAATTTCCCGGCGACCCCGTATGAAATATACCGCGATTGCCTTAACTTTATGCCGCCAATCATTGTTGTTATCATTATGAACCCGGTAATTGCACATAGGAATTGTTGTTGTTGCTGTTGTAGCCAATCCATGGTTATCGGGTGGAGGATGACTTCCTAAAGCTGACACACAACTGCGACTAAGCAAGCTGATATAGTTGAAGCTCCACCAAAAGTGGGGCTTTATTATTTTGTTTTATTGATGCTTTTGAAAACGATGTTTTATTGATGCTTTGGACAACGAATTATCTCTTATGACAACGACGACCTTTTCTCCTGCCGACCCCGCCCTCCTCTCCGGCATTAGAGCGCTCGAGACCGAGATCGGCCATACACCTCTATACCACTTCACCCGCCTGTTCCGCAGACCGGGAGTAGAGATCTACGCCAAACAGGAGTGGTTACAACTCTCCGGAAGCGTCAAGGCCCGCGCCGCCTTTAATATCATCCGCCATGCGATCGAAAAAGGATACCTCAACGGCAAGCGGACGCTCCTCGACGCCACCAGTGGAAATACCGGCATCGCCTACGCCCACATCGCACGCCGCCTCCATATCCCCATCGCCCTCTGCCTGCCGGAGAACGCTTCAAAGGAACGCAAGGACATCCTCCGGTCCCTCGGTGTCAACCTGATCCTCACTTCCCGCTTCGAAGGAACCGACGGTGCACAGCAGATCGCCAGGTCCCTGGCCGCCGAAGATCCCGATCGCTATTATTACGCCGACCAGTATAAGAATGACTATAACTGGCTTGCCCACTATCACGGCACCGCACCCGAGATCTTCGCCGAACTGCCCGGAATAACCCACTTCGTCGCCGGATTGGGCACCACCGGTACTTTTGTGGGAACAGGCCGGCGACTCCGCGAACTGCAACCCTCCATCCGCCTCATCTCTCTGCAGCCGGATCATGCGCTCCATGGCCTCGAAGGCTGGAAACACCTCGAGACCGCCATCGTCCCCCGGATCTATGACCCCTCCATAGCAGATGCCAATGAAGAGGTCAGCACCGACGAAGCCTATGCGCTGATCCGCGAAGTCTGGCACACCGAAGGACTTCTGCTCAGCCCATCCTCCGCCGCCAACCTCGCCGGCACTATCCGTATCGCAAAACGGCTGGAGCACGCAACCATCGTGACCGTCCTTCCGGACAACGGCGATAAATACAGTGAAGTACTCAACAAAATATTATAATATGCTCATCATCGAACCCCGGGTCAGACACCTGCTCATCGACGACGCCCGCAATACCTTCCCCGACGAATGCTGTGGATTCCTGTTCGGCCGGGAAGAACGGGACGGAACCCGCATAGTCCTCGACATCCTTATCGTCGACAACTCCAAAGCAGGGGACAAGACCCGCCGCTTCGAGATTTCCCCCATTGACTACATGACCGCGGAGCAGCATGCCCTCGACCACGACTGGACCTTACTCGGCATCTATCATAGCCATCCCAAACACCCGGCCATCCCTTCGGAACATGACCGGGTTGCCGCACAGCCTTATTTTTCCTATTTGATCATCTCCGTCCCCGACCCGATTGACCGGGCCTCGATCCATTTTCGATCCTGGTTGTTAAATGACGACCGGCAATTTGAAGAAGAAAAAATATCCGATTATAAACTGGCATAAAAAACAGAACACATGGCAACAGTCATCATTCCCACACCATTACGCAAATTCACCAACAATACCGCCCGCCTTCAGGTTGGCGCCGGGACGATCCATAGCACGGTGGAAGAACTGACCCGCAATTTTCCCGACCTGAAAAAACACCTGCTTGACGAAAGCGGCAATATCCGGTCCTACGTGAATATTTTCGTCGGTAACGACGATATCCGCGACCTCCAGCACGAGAAGACCGCCGTGAAAGAAGATACGGTCGTCAGCATCGTCCCGGCCATTGCCGGCGGGGCCCCCGACCCCCCATTCTTCACCAAGGAGGAACTGGCGCGTTACAATAGGCATATTATCATTCCCGGCTTCGGGATAGAAGCCCAGCAGAAGCTAAAAGCCGCGAGAGTCCTCGTCATCGGCTCCGGCGGCCTCGGCAGCCCCGTCCTCCTCTACCTCGCCGCCGCCGGCGTCGGCACCATCGGTATCGTCGACTTCGACGTCGTCGACGACAGCAACCTCCAACGCCAGGTCCTCTTCGGCGTGAACGAGATCGGCAAACCCAAAGTCGAAGCCGCCCGCCGCAGACTGGAGGCCCTCAACCCCTACATTAAACTGAATATTTACAACACCCACCTCAATTCGCAGAACGCACTCGATATCCTGAAAGATTATGACGTGATCGCCGACGGCACCGACAACTTCCCGACCCGCTATCTGGTCAACGATGCCGCCGTCCTCCTCGGAAAAACCAACGTCTACGCCTCTATCTTCCAGTTCGAAGGCCAGGTTTCCGTATTCAACTACCGCGACGCGGGCGGTGCGCTTGGCCCCAACTACCGCGACCTTTACCCAACACCCCCTCCACCCGGCCTCGTACCCTCCTGCGCGGAAGGTGGCGTGCTCGGCGTTCTACCCGGCATCATCGGCAGCCTCCAGGCCCTCGAAGTCATCAAGGTCATCACCGGCGTGGGCGAGACCCTCTCCGGCCGATTCTATATTTTCGATGCGCTTAACTTCGAAAGCAGAACCTTCACCATCCGCCGCCGCGAAGACAACCCGATCAACGGAAAGAACCCGACGATCACCGCACTCATCGACTACGAACAATTCTGCGGCATGCGCGCCGTGGAAGAAGCGCCGCTGAAAGAAATCACTGCAAAACAACTCTATGACTGGCAGGTAAGAGGAGAAAAATTTCAGCTCATCGACGTCCGCGAACCGCATGAATTCGACATCGTCAATATCGGCGGCGAACTGATCCCCCTCGCCACCGTCAGCGACAACAGCGACCGCATCTCCCGCGATCAGAATGTCGTCATTCACTGCAAAATGGGCGGCCGAAGCGCAAAGGCCATCCGCGAACTCCAGGAGAAATTTGGGTTTACCAACCTCTACAACCTCAAAGGCGGTATCCTCAGCTATATCGACGAAGTACAACCGGAATTGACCAAATATTAATACATTAACAGCCTGTCCAGCGCCTCCGCCACCTTAGAGGCGTTGGGCAGCATCGCCGCCTCTAAACCCACATTCATCGGCACCGCCGGCAAATCCAGCGCCCCCAGCACGTCCACCGGCGCATCCAATGAATCCCAGCAATTCCGGCTGATCCGCCCCGCCAGCGCTTCGGCAAACGAATTATTCCGCTGCTCCTCCGTCAGTACCAGACATTTCCCGTGCCGACGGACGGTCGAAAATATCAGCACCTCATCCAGCGGATACAAGCTCCGCAGATCGACAATCTCCACCTGGCCGACCAACGACCCTGCCGCCGCCAACGCCCAGTAAACCCCCATCCCATAGGTAATAACGCATACGGTCTCGCCAGATGAAACCCGATCCTCATCCGCCGCCTGCACCACAACCCCCTTCCCAAGCGGCAGAATGTAATCCCGTGCCGGCTCCACCGTTTTCGCCCCCTCCGTCCCCGGCACCTTGCTCCAATACAGCCCCTTATGCTCCAGCATGACGACCGGATTCGGATCAAGGAAAGCCGCCTTCATTAGTCCTTTCATATCCGCCGCATTCGATGGATAGGCTACCTTGATGCCTTTGATGGACAGCAGGGTCGTCTCGATACTGCCGGAATGATAAGGGCCGCCACCGCCATACGCCCCGATCGGGATGCGGATGACCGTCTGCACCGGAAACTTCCCCAGCGACAAATAACAGGACTTCGAAATCTCCGTCACCAGTTGATTAAACCCGGGATAAATATAATCGGCAAACTGAATTTCAACAATCGGCCTGGCCCCAACCGCACTCATTCCGATGGTGGACCCGATGATGTACGCCTCCTGTATAGCGGTGTTGAATACGCGGGTGTCCCCGAATTGCTCCGCCAGCGTCGCCGCCTCACGGAAGACCCCACCCAGCCTCCGCCCAACATCCTGCCCATACAGCAACGCCTCCGGATACTCCTCCATCAGTTCCCGGATCGCAAAGAGCGCCGCATCCACCATGATCACTTTCTCCCCGTCCGAAGGCGCCCGATCGCCCGATTCTGCCACCACCGGCGTCGGCACGAAGACATGCTCCCCAACGGTTTCCGCGTCCGGTTCCGCCGCCTCCACTGCCCGCCGGAAGTCGTCCTCAACCAGGCTTGTCATCTCCCGCTCGATCGCCTCCAGCTGCTCCTCGCTTACCCCCCGATACAACAGTTGCGCCCGCAGCCTTACGACCGGGTCTCTCGCCGCATCCTCGGCCAGATCGGCCGCATCCCGGTAGAACTCGCGGCGCACCCCGCTCGTATGATGCCCCAGCAGCGGCACAAGCGTCTGCACGAGGAAAGGTCCCCCGCCCGCACGCACTTCCCCGATCACCCGCCCCATCGTCTCGTAACTGCCCGGGAAATCACTCCCGTCGATCCTTAACCGACCCATCCCCCGGAAACCCGCCACATACTCATACGAATCCATTGCCCGCGCTTCCTCCGCCCGCACACTGATCCCCCAGTTATTGTCCTGTACCAGGTAGATGATCGGCAATTTTTTAAGCACGGCAAACTGGAAGGCTTCACTAACCTCACCCTCCGTCACACTCGCATCCCCCAGCGAACAGACAACTACCGGAGACTCCCCCGAAGAACCCCTTTCCAACAGCGACGAACCGATCTCCCCCAAAAACGCCAGCCCCTGGGCCAGCCCTGTCGAAGGGATCGCCTGCATCCCGGTAGCGCTGCTTTGATGAAGCATATTCGGACGATCCGTCCCCTTATAGTTCGGATGAGCATAGTATTCACGCCCGCCGGTGAAGATGTCCCCACCCTTGGCCAACAGCTGCAGCATCAACTGATACGGCTCGAAGCCCAATCCCAGCAAAACGCTTTCATCCCGGTAATACGGGCTGATCCAATCACAAGCTTGTAGTTGAAAAGCGGTCGCGAGCTGTATCGCTTCGTGACCACGGGAAGTGGAGTGAACATATTTGCAGATGGCCCGGTTCTTCTCGTAGATCGCTGCCATCTCAACAGCAGCCCGCATCAGCCGGTAGGCTTTTAGCTGGATCTCGACAGTGACCATGGGATTTGAATTTCGATAGGGCTCCGCCCTGTTCAGGAAGAAAGCTTACTTAATCTCGATCGCGAACAAACTGTCATCCTCGATAAACCCTTCCAACTCATCCCCGACCACACACTCACCCACGCCGGCCGGTGTCCCCGTAAAGACCAGGTCGCCGATATTGACGGAGAAGTAATTGGAGATATAAGCGACGATCTTGTCAAAACCATTGATCATCATGCCGGAATTTCCCTGCTGCACCAGCTCCTTGTTCTTGTACATGCAGAAATTGATGTCCTTCTTGTTTTTGATATTCTGCAGCGGGATCCATTTGCCGATAGCGGCGGAATTATCCCAGGCCTTGGCCTTCTCCCACGGAAGCCCTTTTTCCTTCAGCTCGTTCTGGATATCCCGCGCCGTGAAGTCGACGCCAGCCGTGACAGCATCATAATACTTGCTCGCAAACCGATCCTGAATGTATTTACCATTTTTGGAAATCCGCAGGACCAGCTCACATTCATAATGCAGCTCGTTCGTAAACTCCGGATAGTAGAAGGGAGTATGGGCTTGCAGCAATGCGCTCTTTGGCTTCATAAATATGATGGGCTCCTCCGGAACTTCATTATTTAACTCCTTGGCATGAGCCACATAGTTACGGCCAACACAGAATATTTTCATATTCAATCAGGGTTTTTAAATGCGGGAGATACACCATCAGAAAAAAGGGCACATCTCCTGCAAAAAATTAATATCTGTCGGTTTGACAAGCCACCGAAGGTAGCTAATGAAAATTAAACCAAGTTTTCATTTTCGGCCTGAAAAGACCCGGGGCACTACATAGGCATATTGAATATCAAAATACTTACTTATTAAGGATGAATGCAATATTTATGCGAAAATAAAGATTCCCGCTAATAAATCATAGTTCAAACTCCAAATTATTGTACAGGTTCATCGTCCGGTCAATCCCAATGCTGACAAAGCTTTCGATCAATTCGACCGATTTCTCGGTCTTCAATCGGACCAGCGGCAGCTCCGAAGGCGCCCACTCCCCAAGCACGAATCCTACCTGCCTACCCTTCGAAAAATAACTGCCGGTGCCGAATCTTAGTCTCGAATAGAGCGTCGTACCAAGCGATGCCTCAATGCTCTTCAGACCATTGTGCCCGCCGGAACTCCCGCCAGGCCTCAGCCTCAGCCTGGAGAGCGGTAGGGCCAGATCATCCAGGACCACCAGGATATTTTCAACTGCTATCCGTTCCTTATCCATCCAATATTTCACCGCCTGGCCGGATAAGTTCATATAGGTGGTGGGTTTGATACAAAAGAGCGCCTTCCCCTTCCATTTTAGTTCCGCTACCGAAGCTAACCGCCCAGCCTGGAACCGGCCTCCCAGTTTACCCGCCAACCCATCCACAACATCAAACCCAATATTGTGCCGGGTGCCCGCATACTCGTCACCAATATTACCCAAACCGGCTATCAGGAACTTTGTGGCCACGGGACTTCCAATCTCTATTATAGCAAAAACCCGGTTAACTGCTAACCGGGCTTCCACTAAGAATAAATTTATTTTTTGCCCGCCGGCTTGGCGGCAGCAGCTCCAGCAGCAGGAGCGGCAGCAGCACCCGCCGCAGGTTTGGCGGCGCCGGCAGCCCCAGCAGCAGCCGCAGGAGCTCCCGCAGCAGGAGCAACAGCAGCCTCTTCCTGTTTCAACTGACGCGTGAGCACGACCGAAGCGATCGGGATCCGCGGTGAGTTCAGGATCTCGTAATTCTCCGCCTTCACATCCTGTACCCGCACATTGCCATTCAATTCCAGCTCCGACAGATCAACCTCGATATTCTCCCTCAGGAACTTCGGAAAAGTCTTCACTTTTAACGCCTTCATCTTCGTGATCAGCTTCCCACCATCCTTCACCCCCTTAGCCGCGCCGGTGAACCTGATGGGGATCGTCGCAATCACCTTCTTATCCTCAACCAGCTCCAGCAAATCCACATGGATCAGGTCATCGGTCACCTTGTCGAACTGCAGATCTTTCAGGATACACCTGTACGAATTGCCCCCAACCTTGACCTCAGCCAACTGAAAATCAGGTGTATAAACCAGTGTTTTGAACGCAGTCGCCGGAGCTGAGAAATTCACCTCCTTTGCACCCCCGTAAATTACACCGGGCACTTTCTCCTCAGAGCGAAGCTGGCGGGTGGCTTGTTTGCCAATTTCGGTCCTGAGTTGTCCTTCGATTGTAATCGTCTTCATGATATATTTTGTTTAGAAATTACCTACTTCCCCCGAAGCTGCGAATGAATGAACAGCCCCGTTATACTCCTGTTCTCATGCGCATTTCGGATCGCCACCGCAAAAAGTTCCGCCACACTAAGCACCTTTATCTTCCTGCTCGGCTGCGTCAACGGGATCGTATCACACACCACTAACTCCTCCAGCACACTGTTATCGATATTCGCATACGCGTTCCCGCTCAATACCGGATGCGTACACAACGCCCGCACACTCTTCGCCCCCTTCTCCATCAAAAGACCCGCCGACTTCGCCAGCGTCCCCCCCGTATCGACCAGGTCATCCACCAGCACGATATCCTTATTCATCACATCCCCAATCACCACCATGCTCGCAATCTCGTTTGCCCGTTTCCGATGCTTGTCGCAAATCACCATTTCCGCGTTGAAATAGCTCGCGATCTCCCGCACCCTGTTGGCACTGCCCACATCGGGGGCCGCGAAGGTAAGATTTTCTATCTTAAGTTGCTCAATATAGGGGATAAATATCGCCGAACTGTCCAGGTGATCCACCGGAATGTCGAAGTAGCCCTGGATCTGCGGCGCATGCAGGTCCATCGTGATGATCCTGTCCGCCCCCGCCGAGACTAACATGTTGGCTATCAACTTACTGCCGATGGCTACCCTGGGCTTGTCCTTCCGGTCCTGCCGCGCATATCCATAGTACGGAATAACCGCAACAACCTTATATGCCGACGCCCGCCGCGCAGCATCGATCATGAGCAGCAGCTCCAGGAGATTCTCCGCCGGTGAAAACGTGCTCTGCACCAGGAATACCATATCCCCGCGAATACTTTCATTGAAAATGGGCTGAATTTCGCCGTCACTGAACCGTTGGATGGTGATCTTTCCCGCAGGATGACCAAATTGGCGGGCTATCTTCTCGGTCAGGTACTGCGACCCGGTACCGGAAAAGATCTTGGCTAGATGCTGCATATAATAAAAGTATGGCGCGAAGATAAGGAATCCACCTACACAAAAAGAGGCCTGTCCGCTCATGTCGGACGGCCTGTAAATGCGTTTTGTTGCTGGGCTCCCCCCAGTTCAGGTGACCTGGTCTTAATTAACCGACGCCAGCTGCTGCACCTTGGCAGTGCTCGCTACAGCTGTCTTCTCAACCGCCTTGGAAGCCGGCCTCGAATTGACAACATAGAAAATGGAAGAACAAACGAAAATCGAAAAGAAGAGGGCGACTACATACATGCCTACACAGAAGAACAACGGCTGCCAGCCACCGATAGCATTGAAGGTTGAGCGTTTCATTGGATCTTAGATTAAAAGTTTTCAAAGGCTGAGCTCTCACTCAGTATTAGATTGTACGGATAAACGGGAAAATGCCTTCGGTATTTCACTTTCCCGCTTCAGTTGGCAAAATAATACTTAATATTGGAAAATGCAACTCCTTCTGCCTCCGCCACCCAGAAAAAAGCGCGACCTCCCCGCCAAATGGGGCAGAGATGACGGCCCGCGTGAAAGGCTGAAAATCAATGGCCCACAAACGCTCAGCGACCGGGAGCTGCTCTGTTTGATCCTGGGCAGGAACACGTCCAAAAAGCACGTCATGGAGCTCTCCCACGAGATTCTCTATCAAAACCAAAATGACCTCGGTAATCTGGCCCGGCGAAGCGTCCAGGACCTGGTAAAATTGAAGCTGGAAGGGTTCGGCCCCGCCAAAGCCAGCGCCATCGTCGCCGCCTTCGAGCTTGGCAGGCGCCATCAGGCAGGTCTTTCAGGCGAGCGACCCGTGTTTAAAGAAGCCACCGCAGCTGCCCGATTTCTTCGGCCCCTTCTCGCCGACTATAACTATGAGGTTTTCGCCGTTCTCTATCTGGACCAGGGCAACGGCCTCATCCACCACGAAATAGTCAGCGAAGGCGGAATCACCGCTACCTACGTTGACCCTCGCCGTATCCTCAAACTTGCGCTCTCGGAAGACGCAGTCAGCATTATCCTCGCCCACAATCACCCATCCGGCAGCCTCCGTCCCAGCCAGGCCGATCAATCCCTGACTGCAGAGATAAACAAAGGCGCTAAATACTTGAATATTAAATTATTGGACCATCTTATCGTCAGCCGTCAGGGTTATTTCAGCTTCGCCGACGAAGGCCTGCTGTAGCGCTCCCCCTCGTGCGCTGACGCCCCTGCCTTACCCCTTCGCCGAGGCCCCCTTCACGCCTGCGCCGTCGGGCCGCCGAAATTCATCGGCAGCTGCACCTCCTCCAGATCCTGGATCTTCCCGTTCGCCGCCTCGAAACGCCCCACATTCTCCACCAATGCCTTCATGAACCGCTTCGCATGCTGCGGCGTCAGGATGATCCTTGACCGCACCTTGCTCTTTGGCGTCCCCGGCATCACATTGACAAAATCGATCACAAACTCCGCATGCGAATGCGTGATGATCGCCAGATTGGCGTATTGCCCCTCCGCCACTTCCTCGCTGATCTCTATATTTAGCTGATTATTTGGTGTCTGGTCCGGCATACAAGCGTTTTTGGCAAATATAGGATAGAATACCCTCAAACAAAGAAGGCCGTCTCAGCTTCGCTGAGACGGCCCCCGCTATACTTGCATTTTTTCCTTATCCTACTGGAATCTCCTACGGCGTTACGGTCACTCCGATCATTAAATGATTCCATTGTTCGATCGGTTCGCTGGCCTGCGTGATCGTAAACGGAAGGACATAGTTGATGCTCGTGTTGATCTTACTGATGTTGAAGGTCACCTCCACGCTATCCAACCTACCCCCCGCAGGGATCGTCAGGTTGAAGCCCGATATCGTATAATCGCTATCCGGCAGCAGCACGTATTGGGCTAACGGATTATTGACATTGTACGTGTTCAGATAAGCAGAATCTATGCCTATCGTAGCCGTCGTAGCCTTTGACAACGGACTGGGGGAAGCCATATTCACATACACCGGAAACGTATTGCTACCAGGCGCGAAAGTAAAAGGAACCACCCCATTTGCATTGGCTGCAGCCAAAGGCAAATCCACTGATGCCCCTCCTTGTCCAAAATCAACATTATATTGGCTATTCTTTAAGCAGGAACTAAAGCCAAATGCGATCAGCAAAAACGATAAGTAAACTATAATTGGCTTTCTATTGAACAACCGGTTATTTTTTCCCATTTTAAGTAATTTAAATAAAGTAAAAGATAATATACCCCGGTGTTATTGCATCCAGAATATCTTACTGGTAAATACATTTATCGTCGCACCACCAGCGGCTGTCCAGGCCGCATTATTATTGTTCTGTTCTTCCGTGGGGTATAGATACCTGAATGGCATATAGGCATTTGCTCTTGAAGGGCTTATCGAACCCGGCACAAGGGGATAACCTGAGTTTAGACTTGCATCGAAAGTTCTTCGCCAATCGGCGTAAGGCTCCTCGATATTTATCCCGTTTAAAGCTGCCCATTTTTGTTCAAGGATCGTGTGTACCAAACTATCCGTGCTTGCGCCCACCGGGAAAGCGACGTATCCGATATTTTGGCCATAATAAGCAGCTGCATAGGCATCAGCAGCAGAAATGCTTCCTCCCACCCCAAGGTACTCATAGGACTTTGTAATCCCAGCCTGGTACAATGTCTGTGCTCCCGCATTCCCTCCCGGCAACCAACCGCGAACGGTAGCTTCAGCTTGATTAAAATAGCTATCGGCTGCCAACATCATTACAGCAGACTGGCCCGGGTTTTGAATAATGCCCGGCCCGACGTCGGAAGAACCACCCGTCACGGCTTGCTGTTTGCCGGTATAATTCCCGGCGTATTGACTTACATACTGGGCGAAATTAGCAAGCAAACTATCCGGATAATTATAAAAATTCGCATCATTAGGGAGAATATTTTTCGATCCATAAAAATAACCCAACCTGACATCCTGGGTAGCTGCATAGAAATCGATGGCCGCCTGATTTGCTCCGAATTCGCCTGTCCCGGCATTGATACTACCTGAAGGGCTTACGCCAAAATTAGCCCATATATTATCGGGTTTTGCAGCAGTGTAGCCCGGATTCACCAACGCATCTACAGCCAAATATCCTAATGAAGCCGTTTTCGTGATTTCGCTTGCTATGTACGATTGCTTAGTTGATACGTTCGATTCCCTGACAAGAAGCCTAAGTTTTACCGCGTTGGCAAACTGTAGCCAATTTTGCATATTCCCACCGAACATCACATCATCAGAACCCGGCGTCGTTACTGCCAAATTATTTAGATTGGCATTGATATCCGCCATAGCAACGTCTAATTTTGCTGTCAGGCTATCATAAATGTCACTTGCATGGTCATATTTGGGATAAAAATCACCGGAACCCTTTAAAGCCTCGGTATAAGGGATATCATTGTACAAGTCAACCAGGTTTTGAAAACAAATTGCCTCAAGTATATTGGCAATATCCCGATAATTGGAATAGGCGGTAGTGGATGATTGTTGAACCATCACATTCAGATTCGTCAATACTCCATAATAGTTATCCCATAACTGCGGAGAACTGTTGGTCATATTGTAATCGAAGATATTATTGAATGCTCCGTAGCCAGGCTGGCCGTTCCAATAACCAATCCACTCCGCTTCATTTTGGTAAGAACCGAAATCGTTTACGATACTCGATATCCCCGTGATAGCACCGGGCAAGATCAATGGGGGCGTTGCCGCATCCGTCGTTGGCGCATTGGGGTTATTCTGAAGGCTTGACAGATAATCTTTCGCGCACCCTCCGCCGATGATCGAAATGGTTGCAAATAATATTAATACTTTTTTCATGTATGTTGCATTGTTGAATTAAAACTAAAAGTTAAGGCTGGCAATAACCGAAAATTGCCTGGATGGCGGCAATTGATAAAAAGTATTGTTGCCATAACCATTGTCATTGGTAGCGTTGAATTCAGGATCTGTAAAATTGTTCTGCTTAGGCCTGAACATCAAGGCATTGTTGCACAGTGCGGTGAGCTTTGCGCCCTTCAGGATGTTCTGGCCGGCAATCACCTTCGTAAAATCATAGCTTAAGCTAATGGTACGCACTTTCCAGGCGGCGGCATTCTCGACATAAGAGGTGCCTGCACTACGAAATACGGAACCGCTGGTGCCCCAGAAATTATAGTTGCTTCCGACATAAACGCTTGTGTTCGGCACATATTTGCCATTAACCATGATCTCCGAATTCGGGAAGATGAAATTTTGACGGCCGCTTTCGGTGGTGTGGGTGGTAATACCGGTGAAGTCCAGTTGTGCTTCCGCATTGTTGTAAAAATTATAGCCGCCTCTATAATCTCCGATTACCTGCAATGTCAATTGCTTATACCGGAAAGTCGGGGTTAACGCGAAAATGTATTTTGGCGTTGTTCTGCCGGCTGCAACAAACGAATTGGCGAGAGAGGGCAATCCGGTTACCGGATCGACAACTACTTTTCCATTGCTGGGGTCACGAGTAAGATCAGAAAGATACAATTGAGGGAACGCCATCCCTACGATAGCCTCATTATTGTTATTGATGCCGGTCTGCAACGTTTTATTGGCTCCACTTCCGTACAAACTGATCACCGTGGTCGTTTGTATAGCAAGATTTGAACCAAGGTCAAAAGAAATGTCTTTCTTCTTTACAACGCCGATTTTGGTATCAATTTCCCATCCTTTTGAAATTGTGTTTGCCGCATTTACGTTGGCCGACGAATAACCCGTTGATGTAGTAAGGCTTACCGGAAACAACTGGTTGTAGTTATTATCGTGATAATACGTAACCCCGGCGGTCACCCTGTTCTTGAAGAGACCCCATTCTATGCCAACCTCTTCTTCATTGGTAGCTTCAGGGGTATTTGCGGGATTGTTATACTGGCCGGCTAAAGAAAGTGAGGATAACCCACCGTAAGGATAACCCGACGACACACCGAATGTATTAACAGTGCTATAGGGGCCTAAGGTGATCTGTCCGGTATGGCTGTAAGCGCCCCTTAGCTTCCCAAAGCTTAGCACGTTGCTTTGTTTCAAGGCAGGTATCAAGTCTGTAAATACCAACGATGCATCTACTCCATAAACATTGTAGCTATTATGACCCGGGGCCAATAAGGAAGAATAATCCCTCCTGAAATTACCATGAAGGAAAAGAAAATCTTTGTAATCTAAACTAAGATCGGAATAATAACCGATCAGCCTTGTCTGGGCGACATAGTTGCCAACGGAAGGAATGCCAAATTGAAAATCGATATTATAAACCGCAGGCAATGTCAAGCCACTGGTTTGTTGATTGGGAACACCGCCAACAAGCCCTACGCCATTCACTACTCCAACACTATTGCCGACACTTTGGGTTTGCTGGTTTTCGCTTCTGTCCCAGATGGTATTACCAAGCAGCAATTTTGCAGAGAAATCTTCTCCAAACTTGCGCTCGAAAGTCGCAATAATGTCTTGTTGTATTCTTTTTGTAAGCAGGGTTTGATTGACCAGCGCGCCGGCAATGTTACCGGAAAACGGCGTTCCATAAATCGGCGGCCCGTAATTGGACTGTGCAAATGGTGAGAAAATAGCCGCATTCCGATACCCCTCATAAATCGCATTGCTCACCTGCGCGCCCAGACGATAGGAAAGATTGAACCAATCAACAGGCTTAAGGTTTGCAGCAATCACGCCTTGCAAATTGTCCTGTTTGGCAATATTCCTTGAATTGGCGACCTGCCAGTAGGGGTTTATATAATAGGCGTTGTAATAATTATTCAGATTACCCCATGAGGTTGGATCCTGCCAATCTTTAAAAGCCGTGACCGGGACATCAGCGGGCGTATTCAATAAAGTCCAATAAATAGGCCAACCCGCGGTCATATCGTTTCCGACAACATTACTGTACTTATAGGAATAATTAGCGGTATAATCATAGGAAAAGATCCCATAAGTCCGCTTGCCACCAAGCCTTACACTGGCTCTTTGAGATTTATCGTCAGGCACAGTCCCGGTAACGTTTACATATTGCACCCCGATAAAATTTGAGTTTTTAGCATCTCCCCCCGACACGGAAAGGTCTGTTTGGGTAGTGTAGCCTGGCACCATGAACTGTTGGATAGGGCTTTTGGACTGACCTGAATAGTTAATAGTAAATACTTTACCTTGTTGATTAGGCACCCCAAGAAAATAAGGCTGACCGTTGAACTCAGGCCCGAAAGACTGGTTCTCAAAAGGAATGGCATTTGTAAACCCGGTATAAGGATTAATTGCATTGAACTGGTAAGGTGTTCCGGGAAAAAATACACCGCTTTCACCACCGTAACCGCCAAACTGGTTTTGCAATTGAGGGAGATAAGCTACATTTTCCCTGGTTGTAGTCTGTGTAAGATTGATGACCGGTTTACCATTTTTACTTCCTCTTTTGGTAGTGATGATCACTACGCCATTGGTGGCCTCACTGCCATACAAAGCGGCCGCGCTGGCACTCTTCAGCACGGATACATTCTCGATATCTTCCGGATTTATCGTGATGATGAAGTCTGAGTTTACTTCCATGCCATCAACAATAAACAAGGGCTGGTTATCGGCAATGATATGGCGCTCCCCTCTTAACTGAACGCGGATCTGCGGGTCAACACCATTATTAATTATACTTACCTGGGCACCTGAAACCTGGCCGATTAAACCCTGGGCAGCATTTATGGGTTTTGATACATTCAGGGCTTCTGCATTAACTGTAGCAGTACTATAGCCCAACGCTTTGCTTTCGCGTTTAATGCCTAAAGCCGTGACCACGACTTCCGTAAGGCTTGACTCTCTTCGGGAGACCTGAATAGCCAGCGTACTGCCTGTTACGGCAATTTCTTTGTTCGTTATTCCTGTCCCCGATATGACCAAAATATCTCCCTCTTTGGCTTTAATAGAAAAATTTCCGTCAGCGTCGGCCGCTACGCCCAATTTAGTGCCCTTTAAATGGACGGTAGCGAATGGAACAGCCAGGTTAGCCTGATCAGTGATTCTTCCGCTGATAAGCTTTGCCTGTGAAAAGGCTAATGCCGATGTCAGCATCAGCCCCAAAAGCATGAATACAATTTTTCTCATGTGACTCGTAGTTAGATTGTTAGTGAAAAAACTGAATGAAAAAACACATTCCCGATAGGGGGCAGAACTTTACGATAACTTAGGGGGTTAAGAATCCTGACACGGGCGTGTCATCCTTGAGTAGACAAAATAGGTAATAAGCAGCTAAATGGTTCAGCAGTTTTCGCATGTGACTCTTGTTTAGTGCTTTAACACCCTTTAATCGACTTAATCGACCCGGTCTGAAGTGTTAAAGAAAGTCAAAATAAGTGCATTTTTAAGACATAAACCGCAGCCGTCGCTGCGAACCACGTAGTGCTTCGTGTCTTATTGGAGATTATCAATTGGAATCATGATTAAAATTGTGAAAATCAAAATTTTACTGCTTAAGAAAATATTATTTTAGAAATGTTAAACCCTCGTTAACAAGAGCGGCCGGCTATTCGCCGGCCGCTTTTTCGATGCGCTGGGTGCCAAAATACAAGTTTTCTCGTGTGTAGTAACTCTCGCAGTCCCGCTAAAAGTATATTAACTTTTTCTGCCAACCAAAAAATATGTTAATGCCCTTTAACAAATGTAGGAGTAGATTCAGCCCACCCGGCACCACAATTAACTTAAACCCCTGCCCATCAATAAGGATTATATAAGCATTTCAATACCTTGATTAAAATGGTCTGGGGAGACACAAATAGATAAGGATTTATCTCAATTTATACAACGTATAGCAAAAACAAATATCCATTTTTTCACCTGCAGAATTTCCTAACCCGGTTGCCAACGCTTCTCCCAACCCCACCTCTACATTCCTCGCCCTGATCCCAGCTTTGTCATTCCTTACCCCAACCCCAGCTTTGTCATTCCTTCCGCAAACCCCACCTTTGTCATTCCTCACCCTACCCCTACCTTTGCCCCATGGAATTACTTGACGGCAAGCTCGCCTCGCGAGCCATCCTGGATATGCTTCAACTGCAAGTCGCTCAATTACAGACAGAAGGAAAAAAAATACCGCATCTTACAGCCATACTCGTCGGTCACGACGGCGCCAGCGAAACTTACGTCGCCGCTAAAGTCAAAGCCTGCACCGAGATCGGCTACAAGTCCACCCTCGTACGCTTCGACGCGACCATTAGCGAGAACAAACTCCTCAACCTCATCGATGAGCTAAACAACGATACCGACGTCGACGGCATCCTCGTCCAGCTTCCGCTGCCCCGCCATATCTCCGACGAGAAGGTGATCAACGCCATCCACCCCTCCAAAGACGTCGACGGCTTCCACCCCGTCAACGTCGGCAAAATGGTCCAGGGCCTGCCCACTTTCATTTCAGCTACCCCCCACGGCATCCTCCTGCTGCTCGAACATTATAAGATTAATACCCGCGGGATGCACGCCGTCGTGATCGGCCGCAGCAATATTGTCGGCAGACCCATGAGCATCCTGCTGAGCGCCAACACCCAGCCCGGCAACTGTACCGTCACCACCTGCCACTCCCAAACCCGCAACCTCCCGGAGATCTGCCTGCAGGGCGACATGATCGTAGCCGCCCTTGGCAAACCCGAATTTGTCAACGGTTCCATGGTCAAACCCGGCGCCATCGTGATCGACGTCGGCATCACGCGCGTCCCCGACACCAGCAAGAAGAGCGGCTTTGCCCTCAAAGGCGATGTTAACTTTGCAGAGGTCGCCCCCGTATGCAGCTACATCACCCCCGTACCCGGCGGCGTCGGCCCAATGACCATCGCAGCCCTTATGAAGAATACATTTACCGCCTGCGAACAACGAAATGGCAACTGATCTATCCATACAGCCCCCTGCAATATCTACCCTCCCGGTCATGGAACAATTCTATACCCTCCAGGGTGAAGGCTTCCACCAGGGAAAAGCAGCTTACTTTATCCGGCTCGGCGGCTGCGATGTCGGCTGCGTCTGGTGCGACGTCAAAGACTCCTGGGACGCCGCCCGCCATCCTCGTTATACTATACCCGAACTCGTCCGGTCAGCCTCCATACACCCCGGCCGCCTCGCCGTCATCACCGGCGGCGAACCCCTCATGCACGATTGCACTACCCTCACTCACCAACTACATCAAGCAGGATTCGCCACCCATGTCGAGACCTCCGGCGCATGGCCCCTCAGCGGCGAGTGGGACTGGATCTGCCTCTCGCCCAAAAAGTTCAAAGCCCCCCTCGCCGCCATCGCCCCGCTCGCCAACGAGCTCAAAGTAGTCGTCTATAACAAATCCGATTTCGACTGGGCCGAGCAGTGGGCCGCGCTCACCAACCCCGGCTGCCTCCTCTTCCTTCAGCCCGAGTGGAGCAGATCAGCCACCGTCACCCCCCTGATCATCGACTACATCGAAGCACACCCCCGGTGGCGCTTCTCCCTCCAGCTCCACAAATACATCCACGTCCCCTGAACCCGCGATACCCCTTACCACACGCCATACCCTCTCCTCACCGTCACCGCCCCCATTGCTCCGCTCCCTGAAAATTTGTAACTTGCTAAAATGAAAAACCAGATTCTCCTTCCTCTTGCGTTCCTCATTTTCGCAACCCACCTGCCCGCCCACGCCCAGGACAAATCCAACCGCGTCTACAAGTACATCCCCGACAGCGTCAACAAGAAAGCCGCGGCACTAAACTCCAAAGCAATGGACTTGCTTGACGACGACGTCCCCGGCGCCATCCGCCTCCTACAGCAAGCCGTCCAGATCGACTCAAACTACGAAGGCGCCTGGCTATCCATCGCTGGTATGTACGCGATGCTCAAAGATTACCCGCACTCGATAGAGAACTTTGAGAAAGCCCGCCCCATCGACAGCAATTATTTCAAACCCTTTAACCTTGAATACTCCATCTCGCTCGCCGGAATAGGAGACTTTTCCCGGGCCCTGCAAGCCATCAACATTTTCCTCACCGACACCAACCTCAATGACATCAGCCGGAAACTTGGCGAATATCGCCGCCGATGCTACCGGTTCGCCCTCGACTACGCCGACACCCACCCGGTCGCCAACTACAAATTCGAGCCACGCAACCTCGGCGACAGTATCAACACCGATGTTTCCGAATATTTCCCAACCGTCACCATCGACGGGAACACCCTCATTTTCACCCGCCGGGTCAACCATTTCAATGAAGACTTCTACGAATCGCACAAGGTGAATGGGACCTGGAGCAAAGCAATCAGCCTCCCCGGAAATATCAATACAAATAACAACGAAGGGGCACAGAGTGTCTCCCAGGACGGCCAATGGCTCATCTTCACGGGCTGCAACTTCCCCGACGGCCACGGCAACTGCGATCTCTACATCTCTTATTTTACTCCCGACGGCTGGAGCACTCCCGAGAACCTCGGCGACAGCATCAACTCCGAATTCTGGGAATCATCTCCCTCACTTTCGCCCGATAAAAAAGACCTCTATTTCTCCAGCAAACAGCCCGACGGTTACGGCGGCAGCGACCTCTACGTCAGCCATCGCCAAATCAACGGCCAGTGGAGTTTACCTGAAAACCTCGGCCCTACCGTCAATACGATCGGTGACGAAGCGGCGCCTTTCATCCATCCCGACAACCAAACCCTCTACTTCACCTCCAATGGCCATCCCGGCTACGGCGGCGACGACCTTTTCGTTACCCGCAAACAACCCGACGGGACCTGGAGCAAACCCGAAAACCTCGGCTACCCCATCAATACGATCGAAAATGAAGGCAGCCTCGTCGTTGCCGCTGACGGCAAGACCGCGTACTACGCCAGCGACCGCGCAGACAGCCGCGGTGGCCTCGACCTCTATACTTTTGAGCTCCGGGAGGATGTCCGTCCCGCCAAAACCCTCTGGGTAAAGGGAATAGTCTTCGACTCGACCACCCGAAAAGGCCTGCCCTCCAACGTAGTACTCACCGACCTCGCCACCCGCCAGGTCATCAGCAACCTCCAGACCGACGGAACCGGCAACTACCTCATCACCCTGCCCGAAGGACGCGACTATGCCTTCGCAGTCAAACGAAAAGGATATCTTTTCTTCTCCGAGAACTTTTCCCTGAGCCGAAGCACATCCGACACCGCCTACCATATCGATATCCCGCTGCAGCCCCTCGCCGTGAACGCCGTGATCGTCCTGAAGAACATCTTCTTCGATCCGAATAAATTCGACCTGAAGCCCGAGTCCGGCTCCGAGCTCGGCGAGATCGTCCAGTTGCTGAAAGACAACCCCACGCTGAAAATTCAGATCAACGGCCACACCGACAATTCCGGCAAACCCGCCGACAACATCTTGCTGTCGGAAAACCGCGCAAGATCGGTCACCTCCTATCTTATTGCCAAAGGGATCGCGCCTGCCCGCCTGTCCTCCAAAGGCTGGGGCGACACCCAACCCATCGCCGACAACGGTACGCCCGAAGGGAAAGCAAAGAACAGACGCACCGAGCTCAAGGTCCTCAGCCGGTGATCGTCCGCCAACAATTCCTCAGCCGTTAATTCCTTAGCCGCCAATTCCTCGGCCGTTAATTCATTTTTTTGCCCCCGCCCAATTTGATATGCCGTAAATTGCCGTACTAATTAAACCTCCCATGGAAGATCAAACCCTTTATCAACTCGCCCTCGCCCATACGGAAGGTATCGGTCCCGTATACACGAAAAAGCTAATTGAACAGTTTGGCGACGCCGCATCTGTCTTCCGCGCCGACCGGACCGCCCTCGAACGCACCGGCCTGCCGGGCAGCGCCATCACCGCCATCCTCGAATTCTCCGGATTTCCGGCCCTCCGCGCCGAGCTCCGCCATCTGGCGGACCTCGGCGCACACATCCTCTTTTTTACCGACCCCGACTATCCCCAACGCCTTCTTCACCTCCCTAACGCCCCGGCCCTCCTCTTCTATCAGGGCGCCGCTACCCTCAACGCAGACAAAGTCATCGCCATCGCCGGCACCCGCAGCCCAACCGAATACGGCAAAGAGATGACAGCACGCCTCCTCCGCGAACTCGCGGGCCCCGGCCTGTTGATTTTAAGCGGTCTCGCCTACGGTATCGACGCCGTCGCCCACCGGGCCGCAATGAAGTATCACCTCCCTACCGTCGGCGTCCTGGGCCACGGATTGGATCACCTCTATCCCGCCCATCACCTCAGCCTCTCTCGGTCCATACGACAAGAAGGTGGACTACTCACCTCCTTCCTACCCCGGAAAGGCCCGGACTTCCATACGTTCCCCGTTCGCAACCAGCTGATCGCCGGTCTTTGCGACGCACTCATCGTTATTGAATCAGGCGCCGAAGGCGGTAGCCTTTCCGCCGCAGGCGCCGCGCACGAATTCGGAAAGAAAGTCTTCGCACTGCCCGGCCGCATCACGGACGATAAAAGCCTGGGCTGTCTTCGCCTTATCCACAATGGCGAAGCTCTTCCACTCCTATCCGCCAACCATTTGAAAGCCGCTATGGGCTGGAGCCACCCCGCCGGCCACGACAGCTATCAGCCTGCCCTCCCTTTTTCTCCAGCCGAATACCAACAACCCGCTGAAATTCTATCCCGGGATCCCGCCGGACCGCAAGAGCGCCAGCCCAACCCCCAACAGCACCAGCCCAACCCCCAACAACACCAGCGACTCCAACTTCGGGAAGACCATCATCTCGCCCAACCCATCCCGCAACAACCCCAACAACCCGAACCCCGGAAGATCAACGCCATCGAA
>Ga0210383_10001087_pt1 | contig 24965 bp, 26 predicted proteins | sample IncBWC14OmetaG_FD_160072 | JGI IMG/M metagenome (GOLD analysis project Ga0210383, IMG submission 160072) | Forest soil microbial communities from Barre Woods Harvard Forest LTER site, Petersham, Massachusetts, United States - Inc-BW-C-14-O ... | reverse complement strand
CGGCCAGCGAATCACCCGGCGGTGGGTGCCCCGGGTCCACGATTGACTCGTGAATCAGCGGCGCGTTGTTGGATTCCACCTTGTGCAATGCTGCGGCGAGAAGTTTCGGGTCATCGGTGAAATCATGAAGTAAAGTCAGCCCGCGGCGGGTGAGTATCAGCAGGCACATGGGCTCGCCCGATTCCGCGGCCTCTGAGAGAAACTTGAGCAGCTCGTTCCTCGCGTTGGCCTGATCGGCGAATGGAGTGTTCAGGAGGTCCAAAACGATGATGTTGAGGCGGTGATAATCGCTGCCGCCAGTCTCGAAATTACTGTATGTTCCATGCTCGCCTTCAGAACGGTGCACGGGAACTGAGCTCGTCCTAACTTCCTCAAAAACCGCTATCGGGCGAGACTTACCGTCTTGTTTCAGGACAAAGTCTTCTTTCTTGAGACCCGAAATATGGGCGCCCGATTTGTCGCTTACGACGGTCGGAATCAAGACCAATTCGCTGGAGGACGTGAACGTGGTCGCGTCGCTTTGCGTAATCTGGGCCGGGACGGGCGTGTTGAAGAAAAGAGTAATGGCCGCCATCGCAAGGCCGGCCTTTAAGCCATTCATCTGTCACCCCCCGTCTGCCGAGTATCGCACCGAGTATAGCCCGTACGATCGATACAAATGACCCCCGCACCGGGTTCCGGCACGCGCTGTCTCCTTGCGTTCCTGGCAACTGTGGGAAACAATCCTGTTAAACCCATTATGCGACTTGCCTATGGAATCGCGATTGCGCTTTGCCTGAGCTTCCCAGTTGTTGGGATGGCTTGGCAGCAGGACGCCGCAGGAGCCGCGACATCCGCCGGACAAGCTCCCACAGCGCCGGCTGCCGGGCAGACCGCTCCTGCAGAGGTGCCACCGGCAGAGGGGAAAAAACCGTCGGCGAACCCAGCTTCGGCTAGCGCAGCCCCGAAACACCCGAAGCGTAAGGTGCCAGCGCCTCCTCCGGACGGCGCTCCCCACAAGGTTGTGGTTCGCGAGGGCGGCGCCAGTGAGCCCACGGCACAGATTATCCCCGGTATGACGCCCCAGGAAGCCGCCCGCCGGCGCCAGAACGCTGAACAGTTGCTGGGCGTTACCGACGAGCAGCTGAAACAGATGGCGGAACGCACTTTGAGTGCGCCACAACAGCAGACCGCGGCACAGATCCGCAACTACATGGATGGCGCGCGTTCGGCATTAAAGGAAGGCGACGTGCGGAGAGCAAGCACCCTGGCCGAGAAGGCGCACTTGTTGGCGGAGGACTTGGCGAAGCATTAGGGGTGGTTCTCTACTTTCTACCTGCTCGCTTCTGTGCCACCACTAGCCCGCGGGGAGTCGGCAAGAGCACCACCGATACCAGTCCATCCTGTTCGAGTTTCAGCGCGGCTTCGCGCACAATCTTCAAATGTGAACTCGCGTCGTGCATCAGGATGAGGCCATAGGGACTGATCTGCGGCAGAAAGCGGCGAATTTCCTGCTCGCGAATCGGCATATCACTGTCGCTGAAGAAAAGGTCGATGGTGCCCTCGACTTTCATCTCCAGGCTTGACTCATTCCGCAGGTCGATCCAATCGGCGAGTCCCGAAGCCTGGATTCGAGCCTTTGCGTTCTTATAGATTTCGTAATCGAACTCGCAGCTGATGATGCGCCCGCGTCCGTTCGCCTTTAATGCCTCGGCGATCCAGAGGGTGCTGATCCCGCTGAAAGTTCCCGTCTCCACCACCAGTTCGGGCTTAATGGTGGTCACCAGGGTGCGGAGGAATTCCAGCACCTCGGCCTCGGCAGTCATGGAATCGAACATGCGCCAGCGCTCGGGGTGCGGGCACTCGGGCGTAGGGCGATGATATTCAGGCTGCAGGTGGTCGCCCGTGCGCTCGATCTGGCGCAGGATGCGACGCTCCTGCTTCTCTTTCTTGAAAAGCCGGCGAATGCTGAGGGACATGGCGTAGAGAAGTGTACTGGAAGACGGTCGTCGGTTGTCAGTCCTCAGTTGTCAGTAGGATCTCAGGGGGTTGACTGAGAACTGACAACTGAGACCTGCCCCACTACTCACTCGTGAAGTAATCCACGCTCACGGGGTTCTCAAACAAGGAGTAATCTCGCGTCACCACCGTGATCCCACTGTCAGTGACGAAGTAGCGCTCGCGATCGGCTTCGATATCGTAGCCGACCGTGGTTCCTTCCGGAATATGCACGTCGCGGTCGATGATGGCTTTGCGGATGCGGCAACTGCGACCCACGTTCACATGCGAGAACAGAATGCTGTTCTCGATTTCGGAGTAGGAGTTGACGCGCACGTCCGGAGATAGCACAGAATTTTCCACGGAGCCACCGGAAATAATGCAGCCTGACGAAACCAGCGAATCGACGGCGTGGCCGGTGCGTCCGCTTTCTGCAAAAACAAATTTGGCCGGCGGATACTGCCGCTGATGGGTGCGGATTGGCCATTGTTCATCGTAAAGATTGAACACAGGAGAGACCGAAACCAGATCCATGTTGGCTTCGTAATATGCTTCAAGCGTTCCCACATCGCGCCAGTAGAGGGCTTCCTTCTTGTTCTCATCGACAAAGTTGAAAGCGAAGACACGGTAGTCATTCAGCATTTTCGGCAAAACATTCTTACCGAAATCGTGACTGGAGTTGGCATCCTCGGCATCCGTGAGCAGCACCGGAATGAGCACATCGGTATTGAAGATATAGATGCCCATGGATGCCGAAATCTTGGTCGGATCGAAGGGCGATCGCAGGTCGGTCTTCGCTGGCTTTTCCAGGAAGTTGGTGATGCGATTCTCGCGGTCGATGTCCACCACGCCGAAATGGCGGCATTCGGCCGGGTCGGTCGTCAAGGTGGCCACGGTGACATCGGCAGCCGCGTCTACGTGCTGCTTGAGCATGCGCTCGTAATTCATTTTGTAGATGTGGTCGCCGGAAAGAATAATCACGTACTTCGGCTGCTCGGAGCCGATCGAATAAATGTTCTGATAAACCGCGTCGGCCGTCCCCATATACCAGTTCTCACTGACCCGCTTCATGGGCGGCAGGATTTCGATAAACTCCCGGATCTCGCGGCCGAAAATGTTCCAGCCTTCGCGGATCTGGCGATTCAGCGAGAGCGCCTTGTATTGCGTGAGGATAAAAACCCGGCGCAGCCCGGAGTTGACGCAGTTGGAGAGCGTAATGTCGATAATGCGATAGATGCCGCCGAAGGTAACGGCTGGTTTGGCCCGGTCACGGGTGAGCGGATACAGGCGCTCGCCAGCGCCCCCAGCAAGCAGAATCCCGAGAGTATCTTTCATGGGCACATCGTATGGATGCAACGTGCAGCGCGGAGGCTGCCCGGCTCAACGCGAAATACTAGCACAACGCCAGTACCTAGTACTCAGTACCCAGAAGTAGAGTTCTAGAGTGTAGATGTCTTTCGCTGTCGACGCGGGGGAGAATGCGCGCCATTAAACTGGCCTTTGAGTTGGTACCGCGTACTGAGTACTGGGTACTGATTTAGCAGTGTACGATCCTGTCGCTCTTAATCCCGCGCGTGGCGTTCCGCGAGTCCACCACCAACTTGGACTCGGCAACGATCTTCTTGTAGTCGTAATCGGTGTGATCGGTGACGATGAGCACACAATCGTACTGTCCGAGATTGTCGAGAGGGGTGCACTTCATCTGCAGATCGTACTTCCGGCCGCGACCGACAAACGGGAAATATGGATCGTTATAGCTGACCACAGCCCCCTCTTTTTGCAGCAGTTCGATAATGGTGAGCGCGGGCGATTCGCGCAGATCGTCAATATCTCTCTTGTAGGCAACGCCCAGAACCAGAACTTTGGATCCGTTGATAGACTTTTTCTGCCGGTTGAGCGCGGAGATCGTGGAAGCAATCACGTTATACGGCATGGCCACGTTAATTTCGCCGGCCAGTTCAATGAAGCGGGTGCGGAAGTCGAATTCCTTCGCCTTCCACGATAGATAGAACGGATCTACCGGAATACAGTGTCCGCCCAGACCCGGCCCCGGATAAAACGCATGGAAGCCGAAAGGCTTGGTGGCGGCGGCGTCGATGATCTCCCAGATGTTGAGATCCATGCGCAGGCAGAGCATCTTAAGCTCGTTGACCAGTGCGATATTCACGCAGCGATAGATGTTTTCGAGTAGCTTGGTCATCTCCGCAGCAGCGGGCGACGAGACAAGAACGGTGCGCCGGAAAATGGCGCCGTAGAGCGCAGCGGCGATTTCACTGGCCTGGGGATCAAGTCCGCCAATCACTTTCGGAATGTCGTGCCGAGCCACCTGCGTGTTGCCAGGATCCTCACGCTCAGGTGAGAATGCGACCCAGATATTGCTGTCGTCAGCCGCGCCCTTGCGGGAAGCCTTCAGGCCGGCCCTGTTTTCCTTTTCGAGAATCGGAATCAGAACTTCTTCAGTGGTGCCAGGGTAGGTCGTGCTCTCCAGAATGACAATCTGACCAGCCCGCAGATACGGCGCCACGGCGTGGGCAGTGTTCGTGATGTAGCTGAGGTCGGGCTCGTGATATTCGTTCAGCGGCGTGGGGACGCAGATGATGATCGCGTCCATCGCCGTGATCTTTGAATAGTCGGCCGTGGCCTTGAAGCCATGTGCCTTGGCCGCCGCAATCTCCTCGGGAGTGATGCGGAAGATGTAGGTTCCTCCACTGGCCAGGGTATCGATTTTTCGCTGATCGATATCGAAACCGGTGACGGGAAATTTCTGCTCGCTATAGAGCAAGGCCAGCGGCAATCCAACGTAGCCAAGACCGATAATGCCGACCTGGGCCTGACGCGCATCAATACGGCCTTTCAAGTCGGTAAAGAGAGAAGAAGCGGTAGCTTGAGTCGTCATAAGGGCAGCAATGATTCTAGCATCGGAGATCGTACTGAAGCCGCGGACGCCGCGGTTCTCCTATGATTTTCGCGCACTTTTCATGTGATTGTCCGGGCGCGGTTGCGATCTTGATTACTGCGGTAATCGCCGTCGCCCGCGCCCCGGTTTCCCTATAAACTGCGAACTGACATGCGCCGCCGGCTCCCGATCTTTATATTCCTGGTTGTAGTCCTCGCCCTCGTCTTCGCACACCAAGCCGCGCACCTGCTGGTAGTGGACCAACCGGCAAAATCCGATGCGATCGTAGTGCTGGCCGGCGAAACCAGTCTCCGTCCCATCCACGCCGTGGAACTCCTGCGCCAGGGAATGGCGCCGCACGTGTTCATGAACGCCGAGACCCGAGTCCTCGTCTACGATCAAGAACTGACCGATATCGCGCAGAAGTACATCAACACCCTCCCGGAAGCCAACCGTATTTCCGTGTGTCCGATCATCGGCTTTTCCACCGCAGCCGAGGCCACCGACGTAGGCCGTTGCCTGCAGTCATGGGACGCACATCAGGGCGTGCACACGATTCTGATCGTGACCTCCGATTTTCACACTCGCCGCGCTCTGCTCATCTTCCGCAATCGCCTGCCACAATACGAGTTCAGCACGGCCGCGGCCCGCGCTCCGGGCAGCTTCGGCGACGCCTGGTGGACGAATCGCGAATGGGCAAAATCCACCTTGGATGAGTGGTTAAAGATACTGTGGTTTGAAGGCGTGGACAGATGGCGCGGGTAGCTGCGAGTTCTCAGTTCTCAGTAAAAACCGAGAGCCCGAGACGCGAGCTGGTTTTGGCGTATTGAGAACTGAGAACTGAGAACTGAGAACTTTTTTTCTTTGTACAATAGCTAGAAAGGTTTTCATTCCACCGGAGGCTCCATGCCCCAAGTAACGATTACTGTCCGCCCGAACGGTCCTTTGCGTATAGACGATCCCAACAGCGTTGTCGAAATGGTGGACGCCGAGGGCAACAAGTTTGACCTGACGGGCAAGACGGCGTTCTCCCTCTGCCGCTGCGGCGCTTCAGCCAACCGACCTTTCTGCGACGGTAGTCATAAAGTCGCCTTCCAGGCACCCGATACAGGAATCAAAATCACCTAGCGAAACGCAAGGTCTCAGGTCCTAGGTCTTAAGATTTTGGTTTTCCCAAGACCTAACACCTAACACCTGGGACCTGTCCCCTGAAGTGCTACTACTTCCGTGCGCATCGCCTTTCCCGTAACTGCTAGACTCTGCTCAGAGTCCATAAATGCCACGTCTCCGCTATTTCGGAGCCCTGCTCGGCATCGCAGCCCTGCTCACTGCGCCTGCAGGAGCACAGAATGCCCCTCGCGTTCAGCACGTCTTGGTGCGCGGAACCGGCGCCGTGATGGAAGTGGAGATTCAGACTTCCGGATCGCCAGTCGCACCCGATACCCAGGCCATCACCGGTCCCGATCGCATCGTCGTGGATTTTCCCGGAGCGCTCCCCGCCGCCGACTTGCGCGCTCTGCAAGTCAATCGCGGAGCGCTGAAGCGCGTTCGTGCCGGATTGTTTTTCAGCAACCCTCCGATTACGCGCATCGTGCTCGATTTGCTGGAGCCGCAGTCCTATCGTATTTCGACAATTCCGAATGCCGTCGTCGTCAAGTTGAGTCAGGTTAAGCCGGCTCAAGTCGGCGCCGGCGGAACTCCAGTTCCCGGTAACCCGGCCGCACCAACTGCCCGGCTGCAGAATGCGTCGCTCCCCGCGGACACGAAAGTTGCCATCGCCCAAGTCACTGAAGCGGCTTCCGATACCAGGGCCGCGCCGTTTGCTTCCGTAGGCAGGGAAGCCCATCCGCCGCTTACTGTGACCTATACCAACGGAATGCTGAGTATTCGAGTCCAGAAGGCCACGCTCGCGCAAGTTTTGTTTGAAGTGCAGCGCCAGACCCATGCCGAGATTGCCATTCCGGCGGGCGCCGAGCAAGAGGAAGTGGTCGCCGATCTCGGTCCCGCTCCCGCGCGCGACGTGCTGGCCTCGCTGCTGAACGGTTCTCCCTACAACTTCATTTTTGTAGGCAATGAACTAGCCCTCGAGCGCGTCATCCTGACCCGCCGCGACTAGGTATCTGCAAAGAACTACGGCCGCGAGATGAGCCGTACCGCCACCGGAGACGCGCCGTTGCCGAGGATGGGTGGCGCGCCGGGACTGGTTCCGGCGCAACCTACCATGTTAATGACGGTGGTAGAGATCTGGCCGCTAGTTGCCCCGGAATCCAACGCAGCGACGCCGGTGGGATTCAGGAACAGTTGTACAAATCCAACGATCGATACGCTAGGGGTGCCGCTCAGGTAGGTTGTGGTATCGAAGACCGGGACGGTGACCAGCGAATCGCTGACCATTGTGTTGGTGCCGGTAAGCGACGCGTTTACGACTGCAAGAGGGTTTTCGGAGCCAATGACGAACTCGAAGGGCACGCTTGGCGGATTGGTGGAAACGACGGTATCGCCCCCGCCAATCGTCGAGTGGGTGAGGCAGTTCACCGCATCCGCCGTCTGGGCATTCCAATCGATAGAGTCGGTGACGTCTACATTGACAGGGCTGCCGACAGGGCTCCTGCATGATATCGGGAGCTGAACGCAGCCCGCAATACTGTCCTGATAATTTGAGCTCAGAGCCGGGCTACATGTGGGCAGCGAGTTGGTCGGATGGGGGAAACTGCTGTCATCTCCAGGGAGATAACCCCACGCACTCAGGGTGGTGGGCATCGTACAGGTGCCCGGCGGCGCGTTGGCGCATCCGTACGTCATAGGAACCGGGGTCGCGGGGCTGGAAACAGAGCCGTTTGAAGAGGTCCACCCCAACAGGCTGGAATTGATAATGTTGCCGGACGAGTCAAAGATAGCACTGCCGGTACCGGTGCTGGGATCGAGGTTCGGAAGCAGCCACGGCTTCACACAAAGGGGTGCGACTGGCGGGGAAGTGGTATTTGATGTCCCTGCCCCGCCGGTAGGGTTGTACGCCTCCGAGGTCGCTGAGGCCGCGACCATAACCTGCGTGCTCCCCCAGATGCGCGCAAAGAATGTTGGCAAATTGGCCTGTACCCGCACAGTGACAGTTGGGTTCGTAGGGGGTCCAGCAAAAACAGGAGCTGAGACTTGGGCGGCGGTTAGATTCACTCCTCCCACTTGATTCTGCTCCGCGACCTGAATGGCGACCGCGCTGGCCGCCGACTGAGCGGCCGTCATCAATGCGCCATCTGAGGTCGCGCCCGAATTGGCGAGAACGCGCGCCGCCGCCAGGGCCGCGCTATCGGCTGCCAGTTGCGCCTCGCTGCGCGCGGTGTAGAGCGTCACCGCGTCAATCGAAAGCGCGGCCATCGCTCCGACCACAAACAGCATGAACACCGCGACCAACGTGATGATGGTTCCTTGCTGGCGCTCGTGTCGCAAGCTAAGACGTAACTCACATCGCGAATCGGCTCGATATCGTGGCAAGCACCCTCACATCTGATTGTGGACCGTAGCGATCTCGGTCAACGTCGTCTTAGCCGCATAGTTCGCGCCCGGGATCAACAATTGAATCACGCGATTGAACGTCCAATGATACGGATACTGCACGGTCACGGTGGTCCCGACGGCCTCGAGCGACCCGGACGCACATGGCCCGGAGCATACCCATCCGCGATTAATGATGATAGTCAGCGGGTCGGTAGGATTATTGCCGGAACACGACAAGATTGTGTAGGTCCACGCCAAGCCGGTCTGTACGGGTGGCGGAGGGGATCCGCAAGTTCCATTGGCCACTCCACTGCCAGTCAGCGAGTTGACGACTGCGCTCACCACCGGCTGCAGCGAGGCCGGGTTGCTGCTTGGCTGAATGTCGCTCATCGGCTGAGCCCCAGCAATGATGGCGGCTACCTGCGCCGCCTGCTCGATCTTCTGCTTCTGGTCAAAGGCTGCGCTGAAATCGTAGATACCCACAACGAATACCACCAGCAGCGGCAGCACGATGGCAAACTCCAGTATCGCAGACCCCTGGTCCCCCTTCAGTGGACCGACCGCGCAAGATGCGCCAGGCGCCGTGCCTTCCGCAGTGCCGTTCAAAGACTGGAGCCTTCCGCGATGCAGAATTCGAGAGCGCGCCATCTAGTTCTCCATCCGGCTTTGCGCCTGCGCCGACAAAAGAATCTGCGACAGGTTGAGCGAAGTGCCCGGCAGGTAGAACTGGAAGGGATATTGAAAGCTCACCACCGACCCACATTGTACGGGCTGACCGGCGGTGGGATTCAGTTGCACATTTTGGCAGACATAGATGGTGCTGCCGGTTGCGACCGGGCAGCCCCCTGGCGGCCACGGTGGCAGGCACGTGGCGCAACCTTGTCCCGGGGCACAGTCTGGATAGGGCGGAAGTTGAATCTGGTTGGGATCAAGATTGGATGCCTGCATCACGGCGGCAATCGCATTGTTCACGGCAGTAGCAGTGGCAGGGGTATTGAAGCACGTGGCGCATGTCGACCGTGCTGCGGTAATCGCTCCCTGCTGCGCCGCCTGCTGGATGGTGGAGTAGATGTTGAAGGCGCGTCCGAACCAGATGATGCCCAACAAAAGCATGAACACCACCGGCAGCACCATGGCAGCCTCGGCGATCTCCGACCCGTCAGTGGCTCGGAGTTTACACGCGATTGGTTTGATGTTCAGCAAACTGCATGTCCCCGCTGCGCCTGGCATAACGAATCATAAATCGGATACCAAATCATATCGAATTACAAATTACCAATCGCAAACTACCAATCACCAGTCACACGTCACACTTTCCCCACAACCCGACCCACGCCGTAAAGCAACACTGTAACTGCCATGGCCACGCCAAACGGAATTTTCGTGGACTGCGGATCGTCCAACGATACCTCGGACCCCGGCATCCGCAAGCTGAATAAAGCCGCCACCAGGTGCGCGATGTTCACCAGCGTCCGCTTCAGCCGCCCTTTCCAGATGACCGTCCCCAGCGCCATGACTCCCGCCACTAGAATCGTGCCCATGAGCACGGCGAGCAGTTGCCGCGGACCAAGACAGGCTCCCAAAGCGCCAGCCAACTTCCAGTCTCCAGCGCCCAGGCTGCGGACCAGCACGAACGGCAGCAGCAGCCCCAGCCCCAGCAAGGTTCCCAGCAGCGCCGCCTTTAACCCCTGCCAGCTGTAAAGAGCCGTGTTGACCACGACCCCGGCCGCGAACCCCGACACCGTGAGCCAGTTAGGAATCCGCCGGTAGCGCCAGTCAAGAACGCCCGCGCCAATCGCCACCAGCACCGCCGGAATCCAGGAGACAGATTGAATCCACGGCCCCGATTGAAGCATGATTGCCGCTGGCAGACCGGTGCCTCCGCGCGTTTCGCTTCCTGTACTTTAGGGCTTTCGGAGGCTGTACTCAAGAGGGAACTAGGATGCGCGCAAAGCAAAAGGCCCAGTTGCCCGGGCCTCGCTTTGCATTCCTGGCTTTTCTAGCGTGTGACTGCCGGAGCCGCGTTTCGTTCCGCAACCATTTTCTTGGCATTGTCCGCCAGCGCGCGCGCTTGCGGCATCAGGTCCAGGGCCTTGATCACGTCCGGATCGGTCTCCGCCCTTACTTTCAACCCTTCTTCCTGGCCAAAAGCATCGACGAAAAGCTCGCTCTTGATGTTCGAGCGCAGCCAATCGTTGTTCTCGATCATCTCGCCTTCGGTATAAGCAATCTTTTCCTGGTCGAGGAATTTACGGAAGTCCTGCAACAACGCGTCATCCACTTCAAAGCTCTGCGTGATCTTGTGCGTGATCGCGTAGTGCTTGGCAAAGTTAAACAAAGCGTAGTGCTGCAGCAGCTCATCCTGGAACTTGCTCGACTTATAAGGAGGCAATTTCACGTCAGGAGTGATCCCACCGCCGCCATATACCGTGCGTCCGCCGTCCGTGAGCTTGACTTCGTGGTTGGCGTTATTTTCTTCGCTATCCCGGTTGTAGTAGTAATCGTAAAGCGAAAGATTCGAATAATCGCGCTGGATCAGCCGTCCGCTAGGCGTGTAGTACTTCGCAGTAGTCAGAGCCAAGCCGGTGTTTTCAGCCAGCGGATACACCGTCTGCACCAGTCCCTTGCCGAATGTAACTTCACCCACGATCAAGCCGCGATCGTGATCCTGAATTGCTCCGGCGACAATTTCAGCCGCCGACGCCGTGCCCCGATTCACCAGCACCACCAGCGGATAATCCTTGCCCCCGTTACCATGGGCTGCCACATACCGCTTTTCCGGAGACGACCGGCCGTGGTGCGAAACGATTAGCTGTCCCTTCTTCAGGAATTTATCGGCCACCCCAACTCCTTCACTTAGCAGGCCGCCCGGATTCTGGCGCAAATCCAGAATTAAGCCCTTCAGGTCGCCCATCTGATCAAGCGCCTCGGCCACTTCATGCTCCGTCGTCTCCTGAAAACCGGAAACGTGCATGTAGCCTATGCCCGGTCTGATCATGAAGTGCAGGTCCACGCTGTAGCGCGGAATCTCGTCGCGGACAACCGCAAATTCCAGCGGATGATCCGAACCCTCCCGCAACATGGTGATGCGGACGGTCGTTCCCTTCGGTCCCTTCAGCAGATCGGCAACATCGGAGGTGCTCATGTTGTCCGTAGGCTTGCCGTCGATAGCGGCGATAATGTCGCCCGGCCGAATGCCGGCGCGATATGCGGGAGTACCCACAAAAGGAGCGATGACGATGACCTTGTTATTGCGCGGTCCAACCGTCATGCCGACGCCGTAATACTTGCCGCGCTGCTCTTCTCGCAACGCAGAGTACGACTTTGGATCGAAAAAATTGGAGTGCGGATCGAGTTGGTGCAGCATGCTGGGAATCGCGCCGTTATAAATTGCCTTGTCGGCATTCACCGGATCGGCATAGTTCTCCTCGATCGTCTGGTACACCTCGGTAAACTGTTTCAAGCTGTCGCGGACGTCAGAGTCGCTGCTGGGCGTGGTCGCCGGACTGACCCGTTGCGCAAACAGCATTCCGAGCAGGCCGAACAGAGCTAGAACAAAGACAATCAGGAAGAGAGAACGGCGAGAACTGCTGGCCATGTGTCGAAAACCTCGGTTCGAAATATGCTCGAGAGACGCGGGCAGGTAGTGGAGGCAGCCACCCCTTATGAGCGCAGTATAACACGCAAAAGCGCCTGTTTTATTGGATGCAGAAACCGGCCGGAGGTTACTGCAGAGCGACATCTTTCGGGGCTTGTGGGGGCGGCGATTCCCCCAAAACTCGCAAAAAGTCCAGAATTTGACGCCGGTCGGAGCCCCAGCTAGTTTCTCCAACCAGCCTCAGATAACGTGATAAACAAAATGAGCAAAGAGAAGCACCAGCAGCAACCCTCCGATGCCGCATACCCAGAAAAGAAAATTCTCGGTCAACTTTGGGGAGTTGATTTCCTTCTTGTCCATCCTCTTGCTTTCCGGCAGTTCCACCATAACCGAAGCATACTCCCGGCTCGTTAAGTTGACATCCTTCAAAAGAACCGCGTGATGCCTTCTTCAAGCACCACTACCTTATCCTTCACGCCGGCCTTCACCGCTTCGCGCTCCAGCAACTGCAGAGGCTCCTCAATGGGCTCGTGCGACAGTCGAAACGTCCCATAATGCATGGGCACCATCCAGCGCGCATTCAGATCGAGAAAGGCACGAGTGGCGTCGGCGGGACTGGTGTGGACGTTGCGGAATTGCGGTGGATTGTAGGCGCCGATCGGCAACAGCGCCAGTTCGGGCGACAGGCGGCGTCCAATCTCGCGAAAGCCGTCGAAGTAGGCGGTATCGCCCGCGTGATACACGGAATGCTTGCCGCTGCGCAGCACATAGCCACCGTAGCCGCGATGCGAATCCTTCAATATCCGTGCTCCCCAATGCCGCGAAGGCACGTGCGTGATGTCGAGCGCTCCGTGACGATAGGTGTTCCACCACTCCAGCTCAACAATCCGTTCGAAGCCAAGATCGGAGACGAGATCAAATAAATGGTGCGGGACGACCAGCGTTGGCGCGGTTCCGCTCTGGCGGCGGGTCTGGCGCGCGATGGTGCGCAGCGACTGCCGATGCAGATGATCGAAGTGCGCGTGCGTTACCAGGACGACGTCCATCGGAGGCAGATCGCGCAGGTTCAATCCCGGTCGACGCAGCCGCTTGAGAATGAAAAGCCAGCGCGCGAAGTTGGGATCGATAACGACGTTCTGTCCGCCAATCTGCAGAAAGAAACTCGAGTGTCCAATGAAGGTGACGCCAAGTTGGCCGTTCGTAACCAGTTTCGCTTTGTGGGTTTCGCCAGTGCGTGGCGTAACCACCGAATGCCGCACCAGGCGAGTGAACTGGCCCGCGCGCTGGCGCAGGGCCGGACTTTTCAATGAGGACTTTAACATCGATTCGACCGGACTAAGAAAGTTCGCTGAAAAACTCGTTTTTCGTATCTCTAGGTTTCGTATCAGAGTATCGCTTTCGCGATACCGCATGTTCCTCAAGATCGGACGCCCCTTTAGGGGCGGACATCGAAACTAAATTTTTCAGCGGCCGTATAAACACATTATCGGCTTTGTCAGAGCAACTCTCTAGTGCACTTAGATGCTCCAGACGGAGACATCGGCGCACGCGATCACAATGCGATCTACAGTTTCCCAGACGAGTGCAGAATTTCCAGAACTTCGTGCGCTTTGCCTTCCGCGTCTCCCAGCGGCATGTTGGAAAGGCAGACAATGGTGAAGTGCTCAGAGGGGAAACGCGCCATGTAGGTCGAAGCATCGGTATCTCCCCCGGAATAATCGAGCATGGGCTTGCCGTAGAGTTGCCGCCAAACCAGCCCGAACGCGTCGTTGTCCTTATCGTGCTGAAAACGCATTCTCTTATTCATCAACTCCGTAAACGACGGCCCCGCGAGTTCTCCGCTGTACCAGTCTTCGTCCCACTTTGCCAGGTCGTCCAGCGTGGTAAACACTCCGCTGCCACCGTAATGTGGAGACACCCGCACCAGCCGCACCCAACCTTCGCCGGGACGAATCTGCACTCCTGACTTCGCCAATTCCGCGATCACGCGCGGGTCCGACCGTGGAGCATATCCGGTTGCACGATTTTGAATTATGAGCGTGGTGTCGTCGTTGATATCGCTATCCTGCATATTCAGCGGACGAAACACTCTTTGCTGCATGAACGTGGACAACCGCTGCCCGCTTAGCTCCTCCACGATCCTGGTGAGCAACATGTAGTTGATGTTGCGATAGGACCACTTGCTGCCCGGAGCAAATTCCAGTGTGTCCGGCTTGAGCGCGGCGCGAATCGCGTCGTCCCGAGTGAAGTAGTAGAAAGTCATCCATGGATCGCCGCTCGCCCGTGGTAGGTCGGTGTACTCATGCAGGCCGCTGGTCATGTACACCAGATGTTTAATGCGCAGCCCCTCGCCGTACTTGGTCGTCTCCGGAATATATTTCGAGACTGGATCTTCGAGCGAGAGCTTGCCATCCAGAATCAACAACGCCACAGCGGCCCCGGTAAATTGCTTCGAGAGCGATGCCAAGTGGAACACTGTGTGTGGAGTTAGTGGAATTCGGTCATCCAGATTGGCCTGCCCGTAGCCCTTGGCAAAGACCATCACTCCATCTTTCATCAGCCCGAGAACATACCCAGGAGAATCCAGCCTGGCATAAGACGCAAATATTTTGTCTATCTTCGCTTCCGTCGCCGGAGAAATCCAGGCTGGGCCAGCGTTCTGCTGCGCGATTGACGACGATGAAAGTGCTACCAGAACCAGTAAAAATGCGGCAAGCTTGTTTCCCATTCCGTGCATACGCGAACTATACAGAAGCGTCCGTTTCTTTTCCTTGACCGTCGCTTTGCCGGTCATTTCTAATCTTTATATCTAACCCAAAGTCTAGCCGGAGGAACTAACGCCAATGCGCGTCGCTTTTTTAGGTTTGGGAATTATGGGACGGTCGATGGCTGCCAACCTGGTCAAAGCCGGACACGAAGTCGCCGTCTGGAATCGCAGCGTCGGCCAAGCGAATGATGTGGAAGGCGCGCGCCGCGCGGTTTCTCCCGCAGATGCGGCCACGGGCGTAGAAGTCGTGTGGATGTGCGTCTCCGATACCAAGGCAGTCGAGGGCGTGCTGTTCGGCCCTGACGGCGTCGAAAACGCCCTGACCGAAGGCATGATTATCGCCGACTCCAGCACGATCTCTCCCTCAGCCACGCGCCGCTTCGCCGAACGCGTCAAGGCGCGCGGCGTCGATTACGTGGACGCTCCCATGACCGGTTCGAAGATCGCCGCCGAAGCTGGAAGCCTGATCTTTATGGTGGGAGGCGGCGATGCAGCCCTCACTCGATTGCAGCCGCTTTTTCAGGCCATGGGGAAGCAGGTCTTCCACATGGGCGAGACCAGCAAAGGACAAGCCACCAAGCTGGCCATGAATCTGCAGATCGCGCTCATCTACGAAGGCTTCGCCGAAGCGCTCACCCTGGCCGCGAAACTCGGTGTGGACGTCGAAAAAATGTTGCCGCTGATCCAGGCTTCCATGGTGCGCTCGGGAGTCGTGGACTATAAAGCGCCGTTTATCTTGAAGCGCGATTTCTCTCCGAATTTCCCGTTGCGGCTCATGCTGAAAGATATTCGCCTGGCCCTCGACGCAGCCAAAGAATCGCGCGTGCGCCTGCCCGGACTAGAAGCCGTGGAAGAAGTCTACGACGTTGCTGCCGAAGAAGGGCAGGCAGATCTGGACTACGCGTCAACTCTTACTTTGCTGGAGAAATGGGCCGGCGTGGAAGTAACCGCTGCGGCCAAGTAGGTTAATAAGTGGAGTAGTGCTGAACGTGTAAGTCGCCTTAGCTGGTTGTGGCGGAAGATCGAGCTACTCGCAGACACTGCGACCGGCAGGTTCGAAGTGATCCGTCTGCGCTTCGCGCTGGCTGCTGACGCGGCCGCCAGCTGTCTTACCATATTGTTCTTCACCCTGACAGTAGTACTGCGCAGTGTGCGGATCGACCCATACCTGAATGCCCGGGTCGCCGCCCTGAAGATGAACCACGGGTGCCGGAGCCTCAGCGAGTCCAAGAGAGACGAGCGCCCGTTCGAAGGGGCCAAGCGCCGGCCGTCGCGGCGACCTCGCTGCCGGCCACAGCAGGGCCAGCGCGGCCACCACCACGGCCGCTCCCAAATAGAGGTCGGCGCGATGAAACCGCAGCCTCACCCGCCAGTCCGCGACGCGCTGCCAGGAGTTCGCTACCTCGGTGCCGGCGGCCGGAGTCAGAGAAGAATCATCGCCCTCCGGCAACCGCAGTTCGTGTGCGATCAAGTCCGAGTCGTCGAGTCCCGTGTCTTCTTGCGACAGGTCTTCTTGTAACAGCTCTTGTTGCGCCAACTCTTCTCGTGCGAACTCAACAGACCCTTCCGGGGTCCATCGATTGTCCGCCTCCGGCTTGTCGAGCACAGATTCGTCGAGGCGTGACCTGTCGAATGCCGATCTGTCGAGAACACTCTCGCGGATGATCTCGTCCTTACCCAGCGCCTTCGTTTCCCGCAATGTCTCCTGTGACGGTGGCAACCCGAGCAAGCCGTTGCTGGCGGAATCGCGCACCGCGTCGATAGGCGGCCGGCGCTCCGGCCACAACAAGCCCTGCTCCTGGCTCATGAGCCACATCGAAGCCCAATTGCGCTGCATGCGCTCTCCCGGACGAAACTGCTCGAGACTGCAAATCTGGCAGCGTGCTTCTTCGGCCGGTTTCAGTGCGCCACAATGCGGACACACACTAGTGGCTTCCGGTTCAAGTTGGGCGTCGAGCTCCGCCGCTGCTGGTCCAGCTTGTTTGCGACGGTCGTTATGTTCCTGGATGGTGAAGGCGGCCGCCAGCAATCCCTGGAACGATTTCTCGTCCAACCTCGGATGAGGCCGCGCCGGATGCGATTGCTCCGGTTGAGGCTGAGTCAGGTTAGGCCGGGTCGAAGGCATGGTTTCGGAGGGGAGAACAACAGTCCAAGCTGGCCTCATTGTAGTGCAAGTCCGGGCGCTGTGAAAACGAAAGAAAGCGACAGCTCTTTGGGACGCGATTCCCGTTTCGGAGCGCCACTATGGTATCGCTTCATGAGAATGCCCTAACAAGCGGCGAACAAAAGTAGAAGCTTTGAGTCTAACTCCATGGTTCTAAAAGCCGTTACTCCGAAGCGAACATTTGGCGAACCGCTTGCTTCTCTTTGTCGCGGGTCGCGACCCCACGACTGAACTGAAGGAGCCGACGAAAAGCCAATGATCAACCTCAATGAAATCAAAATCACTCCGCGTGACCAGCAGGTGCTGCGTCTGCTCGTTCAGGGATGCAGCAACAAAGAGATCGCCAGTCACTTGAACATCAGCCCGCGGACCGTCAAACAGCACCTGCGCACGCTGTTTCTACGCGCAGGCATCAAAGAAGGTCGAAAGCGAGTCAAGCTCGCCACTGCCATGTTTATCAAGGAACAATACGTCAAGGAGCAGGTGCAACCATGCAACCCCGTGATCGGCTAACCGCCAAAGAAATTCAGGTCGCGACCCTGGTCTGGCAGGGTCTCACTAACAAAGACATCGCCCGGGTTCTCATCACCAGCGAGCAGGTAGTCAAGAACTACCTGCGTACCGCCTTCGACAAGCTGGGAGTCTGGACCCGTCTCGAACTCGCACTCTATGTCGCCAGCCACGGCGGCGCGAGTTGGCACCTGCCACCGGGCAACGGCCTGCTGCCAACCACCGCACCGTGGAGCGCCGCTGCCGGCGAGGAACTCCTCGGGAGGTCTGCCAACAAGAATCCATAAAGCAGAAGCGCATGCTCTCTTTTCTGGAATTACCCGAAATTCCGCCCGGGCAACGGAAACAGATTGCACACCCTCCGTTGCTCGCGCGGCTTCGCACCCTCCCTTGGGACTAGCGCGGCGCGTCGAGCTAAGCATATTGTTTTGAGAGAAATACCGCACAGCTTCATCCCCGGTGCAGCCACCTCCACCGCGCCCGCCTGTCATCCGTAATCCCGGTAATCAAATTGCTCGGTGACCGATGGGCCAGTTCGCTCTGGCTCACAAGTTCTGAGCTAGTTCTGCGCCGGATTCGTTCAACGATATAGCGCTTCAAACCGCGACTGGGGTGGGGTATGGTTTACAAGGACGTCTTCTGGATGGCCTGCGATTCGACTGAACAACTGCGGGCCGAGTACGGCCCGTTCCACACCCGCGAAGAAGCCGAATTCGAAGCTCGGAAGCTCGGCTTCGGATACCTGCTGCGCTACGAGCACATCCTCGGCCCCAACGAAGAAATTGAAGAAGTCCGCTGCGTCTTCATTGAACTGCAAAATCCAAATAACGATCGTGACTCTGTCCTGCCTCCGCCGCGGCGAGGCGTCACCTTCCACACTCGCTGCGCCAGTTGTGGAGAGACCGAGACCCACGAGCTCTCATGGCAAGCGGAAGTCTGGGCCGACATCCACGAATTCGAACACGCCCGCCACAAAGTAAGACTGTTCGAGCACGCCCGCGGCGAAGGCCTGAAAGAGATAGCCGACTGGCGAGGCCACGCCGCCTGATCATCGTGTAGAGCGGACACTCCTGTCCGCTGCCTTTGCCGCTGACCTTATCGTTGACCTTGTCCCCCTGACCTTGTCACCAAAGTTCTCCACCGTATGTACAAAGTGTCCCACGGGGAACACTTTATAGCAGTATGATTGTACGTACAGTAATAAGCGTACAGTGAACGCGTCGAAAAGGTTCAGCCACCGCAGCCGACGCTGCATCAGCGGGAGATAGGTTTAAGTCATCGACAACCTGTCAGAACACACGGAGAAATTAAAAGCCCGGCCAGAATAGCCAGGCTTTCGCGTTGTGGGGTCGCCCACGTTAGGCGGCCACGGATCTCTTGCTGCGACCCTCCGAGGTCGTCACCGGTTGCGCTACCTTGCGCACCAGGAAGGGCTGAAGATTCGCTTCATTGCCAACCCACTCGATACTGCTGATCGAGTGTCCCGGTTGGCACGTTACGAAGTAGCGTTCTCCAGTCGGGCTGGTCACTTCGAACTTGCCTTGCTCGCCCTGTAGAGCCTCGGCAATGTCATAGGTGGTGATGCTATCGTTCAACTTCATGGGGACCTCCTTCAGTCTCCAAAACAAACGTTACTGGTTAAGGTTGTCCCCCCTAGGGAAGGTATAGACTTATTTTTAGAACGTCGCGGCGAGGCAGACATGCGTTGTTTTTTGTGAAATTTATTGTTATCTACAGTGGTTACTGTAGGATCCATCATGAGAGCAGTCTCCCTTCTTTTTCAGCGGCGTGGCGGGCCGAGTGCAGTTTCAAGAGTCTCTTCCACGAAGGAGTGCACCCTTATGCGAGTCGAAGAAAACATCCAGTTAATGCTGCGCTGGTTCCAGGAAGTATGGAACGAGGGTAAAACCGAGACCATCCACGAGCTACTAGCTCCCGACGCGATCGCCATCGGACAGCTCGAAGATCGCAAAGAGCTTCGTGGCGCAACGGAGTTCGTGTCATTCGTGAGCAACCTTCGCGCCACCTTCCCCGATATAAAGATCAAGGTAGAAGATGTCTTCGGAGCAGACGACAGAGTGGTATTGCGATGGTCAGCCACGATGACGACGATGACGCACAGCGGAAATCAGCAGGGAACGCCAGCCACAGCAAAGGTTGTTGAAGTCACAGGAATCACCATCGCTCGCATCCGCGACGGAAAGATTGTCGAGGGTTGGGACAGTTGGGATCAATTAGGAATGATGAAGCAGGTTGGCGCATATGTAAGCGCGCAGCCGACTCTCCTAAAGAGCGCTTAGGCTGGCAAGGTTTAGGGTAGAGATGAACTAGGATTCGAATACCGGGTCGCGAAAGAGAGGGAAGCCATGCTCTTTTACGTCAAGCGATATCTCTGGCTCGAAATCACGGTTACGATTCTCCTCGCTAGCCTTGGGCTATGGGCGATGCACGTACGGAACCTCCCCCTGCGTCTAAGGCCCAGTGCGGCTGGCGTCTTACTAGGGATTGTAGGCGCTGTTTGGCTCGGCGCGTGGACTCTCCTCGTGCAATATGGTTACCGAGTCCTCAAGGGAAGCGCCTTCGCCGAGCAACTGACGGCCTCATTAGCAAAAGAGTACGCAAGCTCAAGCCCCACGCAAATACTTTTGGGAGGAGTAACAGCGGCGTGCGGCGAGGAAACCTTCTTCCGCGGCTTTGTCCAGCAATGGTTGGGTCTTGCGGTTGCCTCACTTCTGTTCATGGTGGCCCATTGGGGGAAGAAAGACATCCGCGTCGTGAGCTACTGGTCGATATTTCAGGGATTGTACCTCGGTCTTTTCTTCGCCTACTCGAAGAACCTTATCGTACCGATGATTGCTCATGGGCTGTTTGATATGGGAGGTATGGTCTATTTTCGCGGTTTCATGTTGCGGCTCCAGAACAAGCGAGTATGAGAATTCTGATAGCGGGCGCTGCTGGCAATCTGGGATCAAGACTGGCGCGCCACCTGCTCGGAGCTAATCACCAAGTACGCCTTCTAGTGCACAAAACAGAACTGCCTCCCGATCTTGCCTCATCTCCAAGCGTCACGACGTATCGCGGAGATTTAGCCAACCCGGAGACGCTCGTCCCGGCTTGCGCCGATGCGGACTGCATCGTTCATCTCGCAGGAGTCCTCTTTGCACCGAGGCCCAAAGAATTTCTGCCAAAAACGAACATTGGTTTCGTTCGGAATCTTCTGAGTGCGACACAGAATTCGAAGGCGAGAAAATTTATCCTGGTGAGCTTTCCGCACGTTGAAGGAGAGACAACACCAGAACATCTTGCCACTGACCGCTTAACCTGTTCAACAGATGTCGTTCACTTTCGGACTCGCTTGAGGGCCGAACGTCTGTTGCTTGAGCAATGTGAAGGAACTCCGATCGCTCCCGTCATCCTCCGGGCGGGGATCGTATACGGACGAGGAATCAAACTGATAGAGGCTGCTCGTCGGTTGCTCCGGTACCGACTTCTCGCAATCTGGCAGAAGCCCACGTGGATACATCTGGTCGCTCTCCCAGATTTCCTGGCAGCGGTGCTTGCAGCAATTGAGAATGAGAGCGCGATAGGCATCTACAACGTGTGCGATGACAAGCCGCTCACTATTCAAGACTTCCTTGACCAGATTGCCGCGCACCTCGGCTGTCGCAAGCCATGGCGATTGCCTGAGTGGACGTTCTACGCGGCGGGTGCAAGCTGCGAAACCATAGCATGGCTCTTCAAGACAACCGCACCTTTGACTCGCGACATCGTGAAAGCGGGAATGACTTCTGCCGTTGCAGACAATGCTCGGATGAAAAGTGAACTCTTAGCTCGGCTAAAGTACCCGACACTGGACGACGGTATCGCATTGTTATAGATGTCTCGCACCTAGCCGGAATCGTCTGCCAACAGGAACGAGGCGGGGATCGAACGCTACGAAGGAGAGATGCTTGTTCCGCCTACGGAGACCATCTGAACAGGAAGTTCGGAGTTTCATTTCACGGCAGCAGCATTCAGCCTTCTCATATCGTGAGGTCGGTGCTTCAGCGAATGACGTACCGAACCGATACAACATAGATCGGAATCGTGTTCTCCTGGGAGGAGGCGAGGCTACCTGGCGTCGGGCAAGGGAGGCGATCCGTGGATGGCAGATGTTCAATATGTCGTGGTTACGTCTTTACTGGCCGACCACGCCCATCGAGGTCGGTGCGACCGTTGCGATTTCGGTGGAGCACTTCGGATTCAATTCGTTGAATGCTGCTCGGATCGTGTATGTGGTCGACGATGACGGCCCTATCTGTCGATATGGTTTTGCGTACGGCACGTTAACGGAACATGCCGAGTGTGGAGAAGAACGATTTACAGTCGAGTGGAATCGATCCGAAGACAGCGTGTGGTACGCAATCCTCGCATTTTCGCGGCCGCAGAAGGCGCTAGCTAAGCTGGGGTACCCCATGTCGCGGATGCTTCAGAGAAGATTTGCGGAGGCGTCTAAAGCGGCGATGGTTGCGGCAACGAGTTGCAAATAGATTTCAAAACTCATCTATTGAGCGAAGCAATAGACGATGAGCAGTCCGCCTGCAATCGCAATCACGTCTTCGCCAACCGCCGCGACGACGTCTGGCACGTGAGCCTTGGAGACTATTAAACGACGGCTGTGATAGCCGGCGAAGGCGCCGACGAGCGCACCTATTGAGCCAAACAGCACTGAAAACGACGGGCTGATACCTGCACTTGTGGCAAGTGCCAGACCACAAGCTCCTCCACAAAAGATACGTGCGGTCAGGCCAAGAGGCGCCGTACGGGCTGGCGTGTTCGGCAGCTTGTCCGCGATCAGTTCCACGGCTGCCAGCAACGTGAAGACTATCAATGTGGACCGATGGTTGATGAAAGCGAGCCGCGTTCCGGCGAAATGTAACCAACCAAGGTGCGCGGCCCAACACACCAGCGCCGGAGCTGTGAGCGACCGTAGGCCATCTACGCAGCCAAAAAGAAGCGTTAGCGAGAACGCCATTATCGTAGCCGATGGAACGTTCATTATGATAACTGGCCCAGGCGTTTGCACTCAGTGAGACTCGGGCCGGCCGAAATTAGCGCCGCCTTAGCGGTTTTCGAACAGCAGGAACCACGGACCTCCCCCGGCCTTTGAACTAGCGAAATCAGGCCGAGGGACGCGCGTCCCTCGGCCGATTTCCCATGTACCGGTGACTGCTAATCCGATGCGGAGGCGTTGGCAGCCTCCAGTTTCTTCACGTCGGCCGGACTCAGTTTCGGCGGAGCGACCGCGATGGTCACCTTGTTGATGGTGCCAGTGAATTTGAACGGCACCTTGTAGTCGGCGTCATTCACCGGAGAGGAGCCGGCGCTGCCGATGTTGAAGGTGTCGTCAAGCTGCTTGACCAGCGGAAGAGTCGCCCCCAGCGTCTCGGTCGACACTACCTTGCCGTCCACCTTCAGCGTTCCGGTGCCGCCCTTGCCGACACCGCTTGTGTCGTTGTACGCCAGCGTCCCTTCGCCAAGCCCGTCGTATTTGAAGTCGTATTCGAGCGTATGCTTGCCGGGAGTCAGGGCGTCAGTTCCCGCCAATCGGGTCCGCTTAAGGTCGAGCAGGTTGTACGTGTACACCGGCTTGCTGTTCAGCAGATACAACGCCCATCCGAAGAAGCGTCCCCCCTCGCTGACGATTACACCGTCGGCCCCGCTCTGCGGCACGTCGATGCTTGCCGTTATGGTGTAGGAGGTGTTGAGAAGGCCGGGCTGGTTGCCGGCCGGAATATTGACGGTTGAACCGGAATAGTTGAAAACATTCCGGCCTGCTGCCTGGCTCGGACGCGGTGCGACGAACCGCGCTGACGCCGTGCCATCCAACGGGAGCACCTGATACTTGGCGAATTCGCCGAACATCAGGTCCTTCATCTCCTGCACCTTCTGCGGATTTGCCGCGGACACATCGGTGTATTGCGTCCAGTCCTTGCTGAGATCGAACAGCTCGAACTTGAAGGCGGTGGCGGGATTGAGGACTGACTTCACGTCCAGCTGCCAGGGGGCGCGGATCGGATCCGCGCTCAGCATCCAGCCGTCGTTGTACAACCCCTGAACGCTCAGCATCTCGAAATACTGGGTGCGGTGGGTCGACGGCGCGTTGGCGTTCGCCTTGTCGAACGTGTAGACCATGCTCACGCCTTCGATCGGCTTTTGCGCGATACCGTCGACCATGACGGGTGCCGGAACGCCGGCCGCTTCGAGCAGCGTCGGAGCGATGTCGATCACATGGTGAAACTGCCAGCGTATGCCGCCCTTGTCCTTGATCCTCGCCGGCCATGAGATCGCCATGCCCTGTTTCGTGCCGCCGAAGTACGACGGGATCTGCTTCGTCCACTTGTATGGAGTGTCAAACGCCCAGGCCCACCCCACCGAATAGTGGGGATAGGTCATGTCGGTACCCCAGACGGGATAGAACGGCATCTGCTGTTCGGCTGTCAACTCGACCCCGTTGAACGCAGTGATTTCGTTCGGCGTGCCGGTCGGCGAGCCTTCGGCCGAAGAACCATTGTCGCCGCTGATGTAGATGATGAGAGTGTTGTCGAGTTTGCCTTCTTTCTCGACCTCCTCAATGACGCGGCCGATCTCGTGATCTGTATAGGCGAGATACGCGCCATATACGTCGGCCTGTTTGATGAAGAGCTTCTGCTCGACCGGCGTGAGCTGGTCCCACTCCTTTATCATGTCCTTCGGCCATGGTGTCAGCTTGGCTTCCTGCGGGATCACGCCAAGTCGCTTTTGGTTGGCAAAGATCTGGTCGCGGACCGAGTTCCAGCCCTTATCAAACAGATGCATGGCACTGATTTTATCGACCCACTCCTTCGTCGGATGATGCGGCGAGTGGCAGCCGGCCGGGGCGTAGTACAACAGGAATGGCATATCCGGATTAACGTCGTTGAGCTCATTCATCCATTGGATGGCGTCATCCGCCATCGCAGTGATCAGGTTCCACCCTGGATTCCCGAGAAAGGGCTCGATATGCGTGGTATCTAGAAACAGATTGCCCGGCGCCCACTGGTCGGCGTCGCCGCCCATGAAACCGTAGAAGTGCGAGAATCCCATGCCGGTGGGCCACTGGTCGAACGGCCCCGCCGCGCTCGTCTGATAGACCGGCGTGTTGTGATTCTTGCCCTCCCACGCCGTTTTGTAGCCGTTTTCGAGCAGGATGCGGCCAATCGTAGCGCTATCCTTGCCGATCACGCTGTTGTAACCGGGGAAGCCGGTCGCGATCTCGGAAATCACGCCGAACCCGACCGAGTGATGGTTGCGTCCGGTGATCAACGCGGCCCGGGTCGGCGAGCACAGCGAGGTCGAGTGGAAATTGGTGTAGCGTAGCCCGTTGGCGGCGATGCGATCCATCGCGGGCGTCGGAATCAGGCCGCCGAAGGTGGACGGTGCGCCAAAGCCAACGTCGTCGGTGAGGATCAGCAAGATGTTCGGCGCGCCCTTCGGTGGGACGATCCGCGCCGGCCAGGCCGGTTTCGACTGGACACGGTTGAGGTCAATCTGGCCCTCAAAT
>Ga0210383_10001085_pt1 | contig 24975 bp, 19 predicted proteins | sample IncBWC14OmetaG_FD_160072 | JGI IMG/M metagenome (GOLD analysis project Ga0210383, IMG submission 160072) | Forest soil microbial communities from Barre Woods Harvard Forest LTER site, Petersham, Massachusetts, United States - Inc-BW-C-14-O ... | reverse complement strand
CTCCTGCCGGCTCCCGGAGGGACGCGTTTCATCGTGGGCAGACTGCCCCTTATTGTTATCGAACGGATTGGTCATACGTCGCCCTATTTACGATAAGCGAAAAGAGGGGCATTCAGGCGAAGTCAAGGCCACGGTGTAGAGAAAGAGTATCTGGTACTTTTTGCGGTTTTTGCAGCGTGCTCGCAGCGGTCGGCGGCGCGGGTAGCATAGTGGATCAGTTTCCGATAGTCTCGCTGACTCAGGCCTAAGTTTGCAGCGTGAGTTGGGTGAAACCCTAAGGTGGCCTCCGCCGTATAGCTCTACAAGAGGAGCTGATGCCGTATTCACCCGTCTTGCTTGTTCATATTATTGCTGGCAGCGTGGGGCTGCTATCCGGGACTGCGGCGATACTTTTCCGCAAAGGTTCCGAGCGTCACGTGCTGGCGGGAAGGGTCTTTGTCGCCGCTATGCTGACCATGGCGAGCTTTGCGGTGTACCTGGCCACCGTAAGACATCAACCTAATAACATCGGCGGCGGAATTTTTACTTTTTACCTGATTTGCACGGCATGGCTCACCGCGAGGCGTCGGGCCGGGGAAACAAGTCGTTTCGATTGGGTTCTGCTCCTGATTCCGCTCGCGCTCGGGATTCTGACCTGGAAGACGGGTCTCGAAATCGTCCATCGCGGGGAAAGCTCGCAGGACGGAGTTCCTGTCGGAATGACCTTTTTCATGGGCTCGGTGATGCTCCTGGCGGCCGCGGGCGACGTTCGCATGCTGGTGCGCGGCGGTCTTTTTGGAACGAAGCGGATTGCGCGCCATCTTTGGCGGATGTGCTTTGGGTTGTTCATCGCGGCGGGGTCGTTTTTCATGGGACCGTCGAACCGTCCGCTGCGATTGCTTTCAGCAGTGGGGCTCGGGCAGCGTCTACCTGCAGCGTTATTCAGCATGAGTCTCTATCTGGCTCTGACTCTGCTGCCACTGGTGTTGCTGGTTTTCTGGCTAGTGCGAGTCCGCTTCACGAATGCATACAAGGGGAAGTCCTTGCCACTCGCAGCCCCAAGTGCCGATTAACGCGGTTAGCCCGACGCGTGGTCTCAAATGCTCGAACATCCGACTAACCTGGAGTTGGCGTCCGAGCTAACGCGGACGCCTACTATTTCTTTATACTTTCATCTTGGCGATATTGTACCCATGCCCGTGCTGCGGATACTTGGTCTTCGACGAGGTCCCTGGGTCATATGACATCTGCCCTATCTGTTTCTGGGCGGACGACGTCGCGCAGCTTCGTTTCGTGCAATCAGCGGGTGGGGCGAACCGTTGATCTTTAATCGAGGCGCAGCAGAACTACGCTGCGTGCGGATCTTCGCCGCCAGAAATGCAGCAGCACGTCCGTCGGCCCCGTCCGGACGATGTCCGCGACCAGGATTGGCGGCCTCTTGATCCCGGACGAGACGACTGTGAGGATCCTCGCATCGGCGTGGACTACTCGCAATCCTATCCTGCGGATTCCACGGCGCTGTACTACTGGCGACCGGAATACTGGCGTCGCCGACCCTCCTGAGTGACGCAGCAACTGAGCGCCAGCGGCGAGAGCCCGATAAACGCGAGAGCCGGAAGGTGACCGCCAGCGCGAAGTGAATTCAGTTGACACTCGAATGAGCAGGCGAGTATATCCATTCGCGTTCCCCCCAATACGAGGAAAGGATTTTCCGGCCTTGTCGCGCACGTCTGCGATTCGCAAATCCTTGCTGATTTCCGCGCTGTGTGGCGTTGCGATAGTTGCTGGCGCGGCTCTTCCGCAGCAGCCCGCTCCCGCGTTTCACCCCGATTCGATGGACACTGTCCTGTACGGAGTTGCGTACTACCCCGAATACATGCCTTACGAGCGGCTGGATAAGGACGTCGCGCTGATGCAGCAGGCGGGCCTGAGCGTGGTTCGCGTCGGCGAATCCGGCTGGGGCTTGTGGGAGCCTGAAGACGGCCGCTTTGAATATGCCTGGATGGACCGCGTCGTCGAGAAAATGACCAAGGCGGGCATCCGCGTCATTCTCGGCACGCCCACCTACTCGATTCCCGCGTGGATGTACAAAGAGCACCCGGAAATCGTCGTTACGCGGCTCGATGGCAAGACCCTTGGCTACGGGATGCGACAGAACACCGATCTGCTGAATCCCACCTTTCGCTTCTATTGCGAGCGCGTGATTCGCAAGATTCTCGAACGCTACAAGGGCAATCCCACAGTCATCGGATTTCAAATCGACAACGAGACTTCCAGCGCCGGCGCCGCGAATCACGACGTCCAAGTGGGCTTCCAAGAGTATTTGAAACACAGATTCGGCACGGTGGACGAACTCAACAAGAATTGGGGCCTCAACTATTGGGGACAGCGCCTCAACGATTGGAGCGAGCTGCCGCCGCGGGAAGGCATCCTCAACCCCGGCTGGAAACTCGAGTGGGAGCGGTATCAACAGTGGATGACGACGGATTACCTGGCGTGGCAGGCGTCGATCGTCAATGAATACAAGCGTCCGGACCAGTTCATCACGCATGATTTCGCCGGGACGCCGCGGCCGGAAGTGGACGAAAGCGCTGTTGCGCGAGCGCTGGACATCGTGGCCGTGAATCCCTACCACGCCACGCAGGACGGATTCGACGGCCGCAGCTCGAGCTACGAAGGCGATTACGCGCGTTCGCTGAAGCACGCGAATTATCTCATCACCGAAACGAACGCCGAAGCCATCGGCTGGGATTCGGCCGATCAGTACCCTCCTTACGACGGCCAGTTGCGGCTCGACGTATACACGCACATTTCTTCCGGCGCAAACATGGTGGAGTATTGGCACTGGCATTCGCTGCATTACGGACAAGAGACGTATTGGAAGGGCGTGCTCGGCCACGATCTGGAGCCGGGCCGCGCTTACGCCGAAGTCAGCCGGACCGCGCACGAACTGCGCCGCATCGGGCCCGAAATCGCAAATCTTCATCGCAAGAACGACGTCGCGATTCTCTACAGCCGCGACTCGCACTACGGCATCGAGTTCATGAAGTTCAGCCAGCACGAGAATTATCAGACCGTGCTGCGCCAGATGTACGGAGCGCTTTATCAGGACAACGTGGGAGTGGATTTCGTCTTTCCGGACAGCACGAATTTCGCCGACTACAAAGTGATCGTCGTGCCGCCGCTCTATATCGCGAGCGACGCGCTCCTCCAACGCCTGAGCGACTACGTCGAAGGCGGGGGAAATCTCGTGGTCGCATTCAAGAGCGGCTTCTGCAACGAATATTCTACGGTGCGCTCGGAACGCGCTCCGGGCCCGCTGCGAAAAGCTGCAGGCGTCAGCTATCAGGAGTTTTCATCGCTCGCCGCGCCGCTCGCGCTGAAAGACGATCCCTTTCACGCGGGAGCAGACAACAAAGTTTCAGACTGGGCCGAGATGCTTCTCCCCGAAGGCGCGCAAGCGCTCGCCTACTACGATCATCCTTTTTTCGCAAAGTTTCCGGCTGTGACGCAGAATCATTTCGGCAAGGGCACGCTCACGTACGAAGGCACGTTGCTCTCGGACGCATTGCAGGAAAGAGTGTTGCGCCAAGTGCTCCACGCCGCCGGACTCACTGACCCCGATCAGGATGTACCTGCGCCGGTTCGCCTAAAGCACGGCACCAATCGCGCCGGCAAGACGCTCCACTATTTCCTGAATTATTCGAGTGAGCCGCAGAAAGTCACGTATTCTTACCGCGTCGGCACCGACCTGCTCAGCGGCGCCGGCGTCACCACCGGCCAGCAAATCACGCTGAAACCCTGGGACCTCTTCCTCATCGAAGAGAAGTGAGCGAGACTCTTTAGGTGCCGCTCGTCGCATGTGTTCCCGGCCCAATGTCTTCAGAGGAACTCAAATCCTGATGCTCCGGAAACTGCCCTTCATCGCACTCTTCGCTTGCCTTGCTGCCGGAGAGCTTTCCGCCAATCCGCGCTTGCCGCACATTTTCAGCGATCACATGGTGCTGCAACGCGAAATGCCGATAGCCGTTTGGGGCTGGGCCGACGCTGGCGAAAAAATCACTGTGAAGCTGGGGCCGAATTCCCGCTCGACGGTCGCGGCAGCCGATACGTCGTGGTCCACGTCGCTGCCCGCGTTGCCCGCTGGCGGCCCATTTTTGCTGCGCGTCGAAGGCAAGTCTCCGATCGAATTGAAAGATGTGATGATCGGCGAGGTTTGGGTTGCCTCAGGCCAATCGAACATGGCGTTCGCGCTCGAAGGCGCCGCAAACGCCGAAACCGAAATCCCGAAGGCGGCGTTCGACCAAATCCGCCTGTTCATCGTCCCGCAAAAGGTGGCGCAGACGCCGCAGAGCGACACATTGCCCACGGGATGGACAACCTGCGCGCCGGACACCGCGAAGAAATTCTCCGCCGTCGGATACTTTTTCGCGAAGCGGCTCTACGAATCGCTCGGCGTGCCGATCGGCATCATCGAAAGCGCGTGGCCGGGGAGCTCCGGTGAAGAATGGACTGATCCGGAAGCGCTCCGCACGGATCCGATCTTGCAGCCCACTCTGAAGCGCTGGGCGGCGCTGCCATTGCCGAAACGCTCCGGCGCGGTGCGGCCCGTCGATACTTCGCTCGAATTCGATGACTTCGAGCTCGTGCGCGACGATGGAAGCGCGGTGGCGTTCTCGAATTTCGACAACGGTTCCTCGCGCACGTCGACCGGCGGCGATTGGAGCTATAGCTGGTCGACCGCAGACTCGACGTCATTCGATCTTGCCGCGCCGGGGCGTGGTGGCCAGGGCTACGCTGCGCGTGTGGCGGGCAAACTCGATATCGAAAGCACGGCGCTGCTCAAGGCGAGCATCCACGAGGACAATTCGCCCGGTGATTGGAGCGCTTACTCCGGCATTCGCTTTTGGGTGCGGGGTCAGGGCGCGTTTATCTATCAATCGCTCCAGCCGACAATCTTCGATTGGGACAACTATTCTTCGCCGATTCTTCAAGCAACAACGGATTGGCGCCAAGTGACGATCTCATTCAAGGACTTGAAGCAAGCCGGATGGGGAATCGTTGAGCCGCTCACTCTGGATGCGCTCGCTGGCTTTCAATTCGATATTTTCTCGCCCGTGGGCGATTTGCAGCATCCACCCGCGGGGCTTTACGACGGAATGATCACGCCGCTCGCGAAGTTTCGCATTCGCGGCGCGCTTTGGTATCAGGGGGAGAGCAACACCTATCGTTCTTTCCAATATCAGACACTCTTGCCCGCGCTGATCCGCGGCTGGCGCCAACTCTGGAAGGAAGGCGACTTTCCATTTTTGATCGTGCAACTGCCGAACCACGGCGAAGGCCCTGAGCTTAGCGATTCGATTTGGGCTGAGATGCGGGAGGCGGAATTGCTCACGGTGAGGAGAGTCGCGAACACAGGCCTCGCCGTGACGATCGACGTCGGCGAGCCCGGCAATCTTCATCCGCCGCGCAAAATGGAAGTCGGAGACCGGCTAGCCTATTGGGCACTCGGCACCACGTATAGCGAGAAGATTGGTTATTCGGGGCCGCTGTACAAATCGATGCGGGTCGAGGGCAACGCCATTCGTGTGGCATTCGATTTTATCGGCGGAGGGCTCGAGGCTCGTGGGCAGGGCGGGGAATTGATGGGGTTTTCGATTGCTGGAGCAGATCGCAAATTTCATTTCGCCGACGCGCGCGTCGAAGGCGATTCCATCGTGGTGTCGAGCCCGGACGTCGCCGCACCCGTCGCCGTACGATATGCCTGGGCCGATAGCCCCGATTGCAATCTCTATAACAAAGAAGGATTCCCCGCCTCGCCGTTTCGCACCGACGATTGGCCCGGCGCTTCCTTCAAGGAACGATGAGGCACTCGATGTCACACGCCATCCCGATAACTCGAAAGCGATGCGCAATTTCGCTTGCAGCGGCAGCAGGCGCAGCCGCGCTGATCGCAGCCGTTGCGATCACACTGCTTGCCGCGGTGGGACACGCGAGAGCGCGGTCATCGCAAGAAGAGCTCTCGATCGCGCCAGCTGCCGCAGCCACTGCGCCATGGTCGCCCACGCAAGTCGGCGAGCCAATCGCCGCCGATCCCATTTGGGTCTATAACGATTGGTCCGCGTATGACGAACTCTCCGACAATATTCCGCTCACCGAAGATCTCGTCATGCGCGAAATGAACGAAGTCGCGCGCCTGCAAAAACTCGGAGTGCACTTCGACTATTTCATGCAAGACGCGTTCTGGTTCGACGCGGACGGCGCCTATCGCAAATTTCGCTTGCCGAACTGGCCGAATGGCCCCGACCGCTGGCTCGGAGCTTGTAAGGCTCACGGGCTCAAGCCCGGCCTGTGGTTCAGCACGAACACGCTCGTAAAAATCAACGCCGCGCCGCAGTGGCGCGATTCGCTGAATTCGCCGGGCGGTTCGATGTCGTTCTACGAAGGCGGCTTTCTGCCGGACCTGGTGGCCGCGCTGCAATTCTGGTACGACCGCGGCGTGCGCATGTTCGAATTCGATTTCGCCGATTTTGACGCGGCCACGCCTAACGCACAAAAAACGGAAAAGCCTGCCGAAATTCGTGCACGTAACGTCGCTGCATTCCGCGAAGCACTCATGAAATTCCGCGCGAAGAATCCAGATATCGTGCTCGTCGCGTTCAACGGCTTTGGTGGCGACGTGGAATCCACCGCCGGCGCGTTCCCGTTCCACAATTCGATTGATCTCGGCTGGCTCGCCGTCTTCGATTCGCTGTATTCCGGCGATCCGCGTCCCGGCGATGTGCCGGAAATGAGCTTCTGGCGCTCGATGGACATTTATAGCGACCACATGGTTCGCCGTTACGAGCAAAGTTTTCTGCCGCTCGAACGCATTGATTCCACGAGCTTCATGATCGGCAACACCGGCACGATCTACTACCGCAAGACGCACGCCTGGAAGGGAATGTTCCTACTGATGGTCGCGCGCGGCGGCTGGGTGAATACGATTCACGGCAATCTCGAATTCCTCGACGACGAAAAGGCGCGTTGGCTCGCGAGAGTGCAGAAAATCTACGAGAATTTCAAAGCTCGCGGGCGCACCAAGACTTTCGGCGGCATCCCTGGAAAGGATGAGCCGTACGGCTTCGGCTCACTCGATTCCGATGGCGCCATCTATGCCGTCGTCAATCCCTCGCAAGAAGTCCGCAAACTCGAAATGCCGCGGCTTTCGCAAGCGCAGCCACCGCTTGCCGCAGGTCGGGTCATTTTCCGCGACGCGGGTTTCGTCCCGCTGCTTCATGGCGATCGCATTATGCTGGGCCCGGGTCAGCTCGCCGCCGTCGGCTACGGCCGCTATGCGGCGCCGGCATTCGATCTCGGCGCGCAAGACGAAGTTCGCATTCCGCTAGCCATCGCTACTATCCCCGCCAGTTTCACCGCGAAGGAGCAAAACACGATCGAAGCGACACTCCCGGCCGCGCCGTCAGGCGATCTTCGCATCGTTTTCCAGCAGAGGGATTCAAGCGGCAACACTATGCGCAGTTGGCCCGGCGGCCCGCCGAACGGCACAAGCGTGGGCAAAGTCTTGAAAATTTCCGTCGAACAAGATGGCAAGCCGCTGCACGCGGACATCGATTACGACCGGCTCGTCTGGAGCGGTCTATCGTGGGGCGCGGGCGAAGTGAAACACGGTGAGTTCGCCGCAGCAAAACCGATCGTCATCCGCTGTTCCTCCACCGAGAAAAATGCCGTCGAACTCGAAGGTCGTCTTTATAACGTTCGCTACTAGCTCCTCCGCAAGCACAGTGATGCCGCCTTGGCGCTCGCACGCAGCTCTCAAGCTACAAAATCGATTTACATCAGGCCTTCTCGGATCAAGCCGGTGCATATTGGCGCGCGCACTCGGTCGATCTTTGCCGCATCTTTCTTGACATCCGCTCTTTCGCGGGAGTAGCTTCTACCAACGAAAGTAAACGTGTTCTCGCCAAGCGCGGGGGTGGAGATCGGCGACGGACATGTTCCGGGGCGTGTGCTGGTTCCGCGAAGGGCGCAGCAGGAGCTGCGATAGGTGGGGTCCTCGACGCGGGCATATTCCGCGCATATCGCGCGTGGTTTTTGCTCGTGCGGACGGGAGAATTCCATGAAGAAAGCATGTCTCTTTGTTTGCCTCGTTGTTCTCTCCTTCGCCGGCAGCCTTCACGCGCAATCGAATCGCGCGACGATCACCGGCACGGCCACCGATACGAGCGGCGCGCTCATGCCCGGGGTGAACGTCAGCGCGACGAACGTCGACACCGGCGTCGTGACCGCCAGTGTGACGAACAATGACGGCATCTATACACTCCCCAACCTCCCGCCTGGCACGTACTCAGTTCAATTCAAAAAAGACGGCTTCAAAGCCATCGACGAGCCTGCCATCACGCTTGAATCGACGCAGGTCGCGCGCATTGACTCGAAACTCGAAGTCGGCGCCGTTACGCAATCGATAACTGTCAATGCCGCAGCTCCCGTCCTCGACACCGAAACCGCCGCCGTCGGCACGAACATGAACGGCGATGTTGTGACGGACCTTCCGCTGAGCATCTACAACGGCGGCCGGTTTATTGAGGACTTTGCGGTTGCGATTACTCCCGGATACTCACCTCTCAGCAGCCCCTATGGCGCAGTTGTGAACGGCGGTCAGTGGTTCACGAAGGATTACACCGTAGACGGGACTAGCGCCTCTTCCTCCATCCCTGGCGATTCCATGGAGACGGGTCCAAGTATGGAAGCGGTGCAGGAACTCCAAGCTACGACCAGTGGCTTAGACGCCAAGAGTGCGATTACCAGCGGCGGCGTCATGGCGTTCAGCTTGAAGTCCGGGACGAACGGGTTTCACGGAAGCAGCTTCCTTTATGGCCATAACGAGTTCATGGATGCCAACACATGGACCAACGACGCCGCGGGCCTCCCGAAAGACAAGGCGCGCGCCTGGGACTACGGCGGCAGCGTCGGCGGACCCATCCGAAAAAATAAGACGTTCTTCTTCGGCACTTTTGAGCGGTACGCGCAAAATGACTTTCGCCTCGGCGGGTTCACGCAGTTCGTTCCCACCACAGATTTCTTGAAGGGCGATTTCTCCGCACTCTTGAATACGAACGTAGTGTTGGGCACCGACACGCACGGCAATACAGTCTATCAAGGGGCCATTTTCAATCCCGCCGATCCCGGAGCTGTCTTCGTCGGAAACCAGATTCCGACGACGTCATTTAGTTCGGTCTCTAATAAGATCGTTTCAATTTACCAGCAGGACTACGCTCCCGAGCAGCCGGGACTTAACGGCAACGACCGATTCCCCATAAATAATTCGCCTTCTCAAACCCCGAATCAGGCCGTGATCAAGCTGGATCACAATCTGACGAACAATGATCGTCTTTCAGGCTCGTGGATTTACGATCATCGTCCGCGCACGCTGCTCGACTCGGGTGGAATATGGCAGGACGGAAGCACCGACGGTGGCCCTCTCGCCGATGGCCGGCTCCAGCTGGTCCGAAGCCAGCAGTGGCGCGTCAGCGAGACCCATACGTTTTCCAGCAATCTCCTCAATGACTTGAATCTCGCCTACAACTGGTACTGGAACGGAAGCGTACCAACTGCGTCCGGAACGAATTGGGCGTCGCAGTTGGGTTTCGGCAATACCGGAGCGGACAACTTTCCATCCATCTCATTCGGAAGTCTCGTGAACGGGTACGGCATCACGGGTATCGGAAATTCATGGCAAGGGAATTTCGCAGGGGCCACCTTAATCGCGGGAGACAACTTAACGTGGACTAAGGGCCGCCACGCGATGACCTTCGGCGGCGAGTTCCGCGCCACCGAAGTAAATAGCCACGGCGGATCGGGCGCACTCAACTTTAGCTTCACGCCGAACACGACGGACGGCGGCTATACTGGTCAGGCAGGATTTGGCTTCGCGAGCTTTCTCCTCGGTGATGTGACGACGGCCAGCGAAACAACGCCCTTCAATCTTTATGGGAGACGCAAATCGATTGCCGTCTTTGCCCAGGATAGTTACAAAGTCACTTCTAAATTGACTCTGGACCTCGGTCTCCGTTGGCAATACGTCTTCCCCTATCATGAAAAATACGGCCATTGGGCCAATTTCGATTTGAATGCGATCGATCCCACTCTCGGCATACCCGGAACTCTGACCTACCTCAACGGCCCCGGCGACTCGTTCGAAACGAAGGAGTATTGGAACGATTTCGGCCCTCAGCTTGGATTCGCCTACTCTCCAGCACCGAAGTGGGTCGTTCGCGGGTCATTCGGCCTGCTATTCTTGCCCGCACAAGACCCGTACTTTGACGGAGTTCCCGACGCTTTCGCGCCGGGCTTCCGCGGAACGAATTCCGTCAACTCGGCTTTTGACTGGGACAGCGGCTACCCGGGAGTTTTCACGCCGGGTAGCAAGGCGACGGACCCGAGTACGCTTTTCCCATTAGTTTCGGTTGATCCGCATGCGCTCATGGGCGGCTTCAGCGAAGCGTTTAACGCGGGCGTGCAATATGAAATCAGTCCGAACATGCGTGTGGAAGTCGCGTACGTCGGCAACCGCGGCCATCATTTGCCGGACGCGGCACTCGCGTGGGACGAACCGTCTAGCTCCACGTTCCTCAATACGCTCAATTCGAATCCGGGAATGAATCCGTATAACGACTACATATTCTGCTCGACGAAGGGAGCCGTCGTCTCAGGGCAGGGCGTCAACGGTATTACTTGTCCGTTTAACAATTTCTATGGACCTGCGCTAGCGACGATTGCCCCCTACCCGCAGGTCGCAAATTGGTCTGCTTCCTACTACTTCTACTACGACCAGAATTATGTCGGACTCCCCCTCGCAAAGAGCTACTACGATTCTCTAGTCGTGGACGTGGTGAAGCGCGCGGGGCGCGGGCTCACGATGGATCTGAGCTATACGCTCGCACGTCAGGAAGGCGATTCCTTCTCGGCTCAGTCTGAGTACAACGGGTATTACACGGTGGTTCAGGACTTCGCTAACCTGAATCAGGCTGCTCACACATTGACCAATTACGATCAGAAGAACATCGTCAAAGGCTTTCTGGCCTACGAACTTCCCTTTGGAAAGGGCCAGCGATGGCTTGCTAACGAGAATCACGTTGTTAATGCGATCGTCGGTGGATGGTCGCTCGGGGGCTTGGTGCTGTATGGGTCCGGTCAGCCCTTTCTGGCGAGCGTTAACAATCCGTATTGGCCGCTCTGGGGCGACTTCTATCCGAACTATAATCTGTCCGGTTTCAGTGGCCCGGCGGATCCGCATCAATTCCAGTCAGGGGCGTGTGGTGGGGCCGGAGAGCCCTCTTGCGTCTTCTACATGCCGCAATCGATTGCTTCTTCTCCCATCCCGGCCGATCCAACATCAAGTCCTGTAACGCTTGGCACAGGACCCGCGGCGATTTCCACACTTCGTTGCCCAGGCAGCGCGAATGAAAACGCGAGCATACTGAAGTATTTTCGAATGGGAGCGGATGCGCGCTATGCGCTCTCGTTCCGCGCCGAGTTCTACAATCTCTTCAACCGTCACACCTACGAAATCAATGGCTGCGGCGGAAACGGCACCACGATAGGCACACCGAATTTCGGCGAAGTGACTGGTGTGAACGACAATCCACGAACGGGCCAGTTCGCAGTTCGGTTTACATTCTAGCTCGTTGTCATCTTCGAGCAGTTCGCAGTGAGTTCAGTCGCCGCGGTACTTCTCTAGAGCCTGCGAGAGATCGCGCGGCGGGGGTTGCTTCGCCGCTCAGGCCGTGTGCGGATGCGCAAGGTAGTGCTGCCTCAAAAGATCCTTGCCGTAGTCATTTCCGTTCGGCGTTCGCACAACGCAATGGATGTGCTGCCGCGTGGGCCTGTTCGGGTCGGCGGCAAAACCTCTCAAATTGGCAGGCCGCTGGTGGTCGAACTCAATCAGGACCACGGGGCTTTGCACTCGATAGTAGAAGACGCTATCCGCTTGCGCGCCGCCGATCCATGTGAACCACGTTTTCTCGAGATAGCGATCCACTTCGTCCATTTTCACGCGCGCGTGGCCGTCGTCCATATTGCTGACGTAAAGGTGAATTAGATCGCGGAAACGCTGGCGTTCCGGAACGGCCAATTCGTTCATCCGCAATCCCGCGTAGTCGATTACCACGTTGTCTTTGAAGGCTTCGGTCAAATTGTTGTTTCCGGTCTTCGAAAAATTCAAGATTGCCTGTTTCCGTTGCGCCTCCGGCAAGGCGTTCAACATCGCAAGTCCGTCGTTCTGCTCCTTCTGCAGAATCTCCAGACCTTTGTATTTGCCCGACGGCGCCTTCACTGGCTCCGAGCCAATGAAGAGCGGAGTCATCACCACCTGATCGCCGAGCACAAAATAATTGATGATGGCGTGATGGCCTTCGAGTTTCCAGCCCCACGGTTCCGTGGCGGAAGGCCTGCCGTAAATCTGAATGTAGTAGAGCCATTCTCCCAGGAATGTGTGATCGTCGGAGAGATCCGCGAGCGTTTCATTCAGCCGCATGATGTTGCGCGTCAGTTCGAATCCTTGCGCGCTCAGCGACGCGCGCATCAGGCCGAACGCTGCCTGGCGCTGCGCGTCCGTCATCTCGGCGAACGATATGCCTTGGCGCACATAAAAATGCTGATTCATCCACTTGCGCCACTCGATGTCGTCCACGGGATAAATCGTGCGACCCAGCTGCACTGGCGTGAGAGTCGCGATAAATGCCTCGGCCGCATTTCGCACCGGTTCCGTGGAAACACCAGTCGGCTTGATTTCGAATAGAGCCGGCACCACTTGGCCGTTCGTCGTGATTCCTTTGAACGGCGCCGCCAATCCTTCGGCTTCGTACTGCTCGGAGATTTGGCGAAAGCGTTCCGCCATGTCCGATTGGCTTTGCGTTCCGGACTGTCCCTGAAGCCAGGGAAGCAGCACGGCGCCGGCCATCAGCGAGGAGATGAAGTCGCGGCGCGTCGGCGATTCGTGCTTGGGATGTTCGTGAGGATGATGGTGATGATGGTGAGGCTGATGGCCGCCAAGATCGTGAGTGTGATCGTGATGATGATGGCCGTGCTGATGCGAATGCTGGTTCCGGTCGCGCCCCATGGTGCCTCCGCCAGCGAAGTTGCGGGAGTATAGCATGCAGGGCAATAGTCGTTGCTGTGCTCATCGCACGCTGATCGTTTCAGCAGAGCGGACCCGCATCTCGCTGCAAGATTCCGCGAGCGTTTGACGTTGCGGACTCCATCAGCTATTATTCTTTTGCGGGGTGGAGCAGCCTGGTAGCTCGTCGGGCTCATAACCCGGAGGTCGTTGGTTCAAATCCAACCCCCGCAACCAAAATTTTCTTTCCTTTCAGCAAGTTCCGCAAACCCTCCAACCATCCGAATTTGTAGTTCTGGTCGTGTAGACCCGCGAGAGTCAAGGCCTCTATTTCTGCGTTCGACCTCACGACACGTTTGCTGAGCTAGTCATGCCGAACGACTCGCCGGTAACCATTAGATGAGACATCGGCGTTCGCGTAATCCGGTGCGCATAACCGAGATGGAATTGACGTTGGTAGCCTCGCATCGTATGCTCACGTGAATCATGGCGCTCATCACTCGAAGACAATTCGTCCAGCAGACAGCATTGGCGGCGGTTGCCCTTTCACGCCCACTTCCGGCCCTTCTGAAAGACACTGCTGAAGGACCAAGCCAAAATCCGGCTCCGGTCGACGCTGCGTCCCTTCGGAAGCTCGTCTCCGGAGTTCACGGCCCCGTGATCACACCTGAGGCGGCGGAATACGACTCGGCACGGCTGGTGTTCAACCGCGCATTCGATCGGCGTCCGGCCGCGATCGTGCGTTGCGCTCGCCCCTCTGACGTCGCGCGTTCTCTAGAGTTTGCCAGGGCCAACAATTTGCCACTGGCGGTGCACGGCGGAGGCCACAGCCGGGTCGGGTTCGGGATGTGCGATGGCGGCATGGTGATCGATCTCTCCGCAATGAAACGAGTTGAAGTTGACACCGGCAAACGCGTGGCCCGCGCGGAGGCAGGCGCCCTTGTGCGCGACCTAGACACAGCGACGCAGCGCTTTGGACTTGCGACAACATCAGGCGGCTGCCCAACAGTAGGAATTGCCGGCCTGACGCTCGGAGGGGGAGAAGGCCGTTTGATGGAGAAGTTCGGCACCGCGTGTGACAACCTGCTGTCGGCGCAAGTGGTGACCGTGGACGGGGAACAGGTCGAGGCGAGCCAGAAGTCCAATCCCGATCTTTTTTGGGCGCTTCGCGGGGGAGGCGGCAACTTCGGCGTGGTGACGTCACTGGACTACCAACTCCATCCAGTGGGCGAGGTAGTGTCAGGAACTCTGTCCTATCCAGGGGGACGCATTCCCGAGCTTCTCCAGGGTTTTGTCAAATTTCTCGCGGGGGCCCCGGATGAAATGGATGCGTTGGCCCAGTTGTGGCCATCCGAACAAGGGCCGAGACTCAAAATCGATGTTTGCTATTGTGGCGATCCAAGAATGGGGAATGACTTGCTCAGACCGCTGCGCGCGCTCAAACCGCAGGATGACAGCGTCAAAGTCATGTCCTATTTGGAAGCTCAAGCCGCAGGCGGCTTTCTACTAACGCCGGTTGCACACTTCCAAACGAACCTGATTTTTCGGGAACTCGGCGGCGGTGCAACTGAGGCAATCGCGACGGCACTCAACAACGCACCAGCAACGTGCAAGTTGATCATTGTACCGTTGCGCGGAGCCGTCAGCCGCGTTGCTTTGACTGATACGGCGTTTGCTCTGCGGCAGCCCGGTTACGAGGTAGACGTGGCGGGGGTTTGGAACGCTCCAGTAGAAAAGGCGGAGGTCGTGCGATGGGTCCAAGCCACTCGCGATGATTTGCAGCCCTTTGCACGTGGAGTGTACGTCAACCAGCTAGGCGACACGAGTGACCAGCTTGTGCGCGCGGGTTATGGGCCGAACTATGCTCGCCTCGTGGAGATCAAGAAAAAATACGACCCAAATAACGTGCTGCGGCTCAACCAGAATATCAAGCCAGATGGTCCCTCGACCTAGATAAGAGCCTTAGCCTCGCCGTGCTGAGGGGCGACTCGTCAACAAGCCCAAAACGTTCGGCGTCCGATTTGCCGGCCACCCGGAAGTAATCGTGAAGCTTTGACCTCTCCTGTTGACTAGGCAGCGGGCGAACGAGTTCAAAACTGAAGGGCAGCACTAACAAATTCGGATGGTTGCGAACCCCCGCAACCACTCTTTCCCTCTTTCAAATGCTGGCCTTACGAGCCCTGGAGTCGAGCTAGCTTTTTTGTTAGCGCGCCGTGCACCGCGCCGGAGACCCTTGACCGGGACCCAATCCGGCTCGCGCATCTGCAAATCGTCACAGGGCGGTGAGGCGGTTCGAATCTACTCCGGTGGAATCAGGGGCAGCAGAAAGTCCTGAAGCTTGGCGCGTTCGGTGGCGCTCACGGTTTCAAGGAAAAGGCCCATGCAGTCGTCGCCGACGAGGCGCACCACGCGTGCCGCGCCGCGAATCTCGGATTCACTCCGGTCGAGCTTGAGATTGATCTGCAGGCGCGTGTCGACTGGAAACACGTGGCTCGACTTCACCATCATGCCGTTGACGCTGAGATCGAGCGTCGTCCCTTCGGTGCGCTTGTCGTCGGCTTCCATCGTCACCTGGCAGTTCACGTGAACGCGGGCAAAGCGCTGGCGCTCGCGCTCCATGGGCGCCTCGACCACTCGCAGAAGCCGCAGCAGCGCGCGCTTGTCCACCGGCTTGAACAAGACGAAGTTTGCGCCGACTTCAAACGCGCGATTCAGGAATTGCTGCTCCGTCTCGCCGGTGATCATCACGATCACGGTTTTCTTGTTGAGCGACGAGCTGCGAATCTGGCGCGCCAGCTCGATTCCGTCTGGCGACGGCATGCGCACATCGAGAAACGCCGCGTCGAACTTCTTCACGCCGATCTGATCAGCCGCTTCCTTGCTGCTGGTGTGCGAAGTCGTCTCCATCTCCGCGAGCGTGAGCACATCGGAGATAAGTTCGCAGGTGACCGGATCGTCGTCGACGATCAGTACTTTATTTGCCATGCCTCGCTCCGTTTAGGTAGGGAGTGGTTAACGCCAGTGCTTCTCGATCGAGCGGTGAAGCACGGAGGCTTCGTCCTCGAAGTTTCGGGACATGAAGTCGTAGCCGTCCATCGTGGCGGTGACGGTGAACCGAGGCTCGCCGGCTTTGGAGCTGCGCTTCATATCAACCACTTTGCCGCGCGCACGCACGAGCATTTGGCTATCGCCCGTGATCACTTTGGGCAGGCGGACCAGCAGCGCGATGGGTTCGCCGAGGCGCGCCTGCATGGGCTCCGCGAGAGAAAACGAGATGGACGATGTGGACATGCTCTGCGTGACGCCTTCCGCCTGCGCGTGCGCAGACGTGCAAACCGCAATGGGAAGACTCACCGCGTAACAATGAAACGAATGACCTTTCATTTTTACCTCCCGCAAGTTTGGGCTGCGACGAGCAACGGCTTGTCGACCACTGGAGGAACTTTGCTCTCAGGAATTGGGGCGACGTGCAAATCGGCGTGCGGCTCATCGAGCGCATGGCGAACCATGCGCAGGAGCGACTCCGCCGCGAAGGGCTTCGGCAGCACCGGCACTTCGGGCCGGTTCGGTTCTGTCGCAGGGCGGAACACAGCAGGGCCGGCGTAGCCCGACATGAAGAGCACCTTCATCTCGGAGCGCAGAAAGCGGAGATGGTCGCTCAATTGGCACCCATCGAGCTGGGGCATCACGATATCCGTGAGCAGCAGATCGATCTCGCCGCGGTGCATTTCGGCGATGCGGGCCGCGTCTGGGCTGCTCTTCGCTTCGAGCACAGTGTAGCCGTTGCGCTCGAGAATAATTCTGACGAAGCGGCGAAGCGATTCGGCGTCTTCCACGAGTAGGATGGTTTCCGCGCCGGTGAGAACCGCCGTCGAGCGCCGATCCGCTTCCGTGCGCGTCTCCACTTCCTGCGCGTGGGGGAAGTAGACGTTAAACGTAGTGCCTTTTCCGAGCCGGCTTTGCACGGTGACGTAACCTCCACTTTGCTTGACGATTCCGTAGACCGTCGCGAGACCCAATCCAGTTCCTTTGCCGATGAGCTTCGTGGTGAAGAAGGGCTCGAAGAGGCGCGCTTGCGTGCGCTCGTCGATGCCTGTGCCCGTGTCGGTCACCGATAGCTGGACGTACGCTCCCGGGCTGATGCGCTGGCCCTGCGTGCCTTCGGCGTGGAGCTTGTCGATCACCACACTTTGAGTTTCGATCGTCAGTTCGCCGCCGTTGGGCATCGCGTCGCGCGCGTTCACCGCGAGGTTGAGGAGAACCTGTTCCAATTGGCTGGGATCGGCCTTGATGCGGCCAAGCGCTTCGCCCGGCTTGCAGAGGAGCTTGATATTCTCGGGCAGCAGGCGCGAGAGCAGCACTTCCATGTTCGCCAGGGATGCGTTGAGTTGCAGAATCTTTGGCTGAAGCACCTGACTGCGGCTGAACGCGAGAAGCTGCTGCGTGAGCGATGCGGCTTGATTGCCGGCTTTCAATGTCTCGAGCGCAAAACTGTGCAGTGCGGAGCCCGGCTTGATTTCGTTGACCATTAATTCGGAGAAGCCCACGATCACGCCGAGCAAATTATTGAAGTCGTGCGCGATGCCGCCCGCAAGGCGTCCGAGCGCTTCCATCTTCTGCGACTGGCGCACGCGGTCGTCGAACTGTTTTCGTTCCGTGATGTCTCGCGCGATGCCGCGAACGCCGGTGGGTTTGCCGTCGCGATACGTGAGCGAGGATTGGATCGCCAGGATCACGCGCTGGCCGTCTTTGCGGACGATTTCAAGCTCGTAAGTCGTGTGCCCGCCGTCAACGAGCTTTTGTTCGCGCATGTTGCGCGCCAGTTCCACGTCTTCGGGCGCGGTGATGTCCAGGATATTCTTCGTGAGGGCTTCGTCCGCCGTCATGCCCATGACGAGCTCGCCCATCTTGTTGAACGAAGTGAAATTCCCGCTCAGGTCCGTGGTGAAGACGATGTCGTTGGCGTGTTCGAAGAGGTCGCGATAGCGATTTTCGCTTTCGTGCAGAGCTTCCTCCACGCGCGCGCGGGCTGTCACGTCCAGCGCCAGCATCAGATGCGCCTGGCGCTCCTTGTACATCATGCCGTGCGTCACCACTTCCGCGTCGAAGAACGTGCCATCTTTTCTGCGATGGCGCCAGATCGAACTCGATGTGGATTCGACGGACGTTTCCGCGTCGAGCTGATAGAGCCGCGCCGCATCCTCGGGTGAGTGAATCTGCTCGGTGGTCATGGAGAGGAATTCGTTGCGCGAGTAAAGGTAGTTGCGAACGGCGGCATTGTTGACGGCGAGGAAGCGATGGTTCTTGTGATCGTAGATCCACATGGGCTGGGGATTGTTCTCGAAGAGGAGCTCGAATGCGGCGTAGCTCACCAGGAACGGAACCTCGAAGGCGTTGGCCACAGATTTTGCCGTCTCAGCTTTGGAGGGTCGTGAGTCGAACTTAAGTAGTTTTTGCGAAAGCATGGGTTTGGCTCCTACTTGTGTTTCGTTCGCCTCGACCTATTGCCGAATCTTCGACGGCCTTGGCTGTCCAATTCGTGGAAGCGCCCGTCACGTAGAAAGAGGCAATCTCGCCGGGAAAAATATACGCATCGGCGAAACGCGGCAGGTCGTCGGCGACGTAGGTGCGAACCAGCTTGTTGGAGAGGAGGTAGGGGAAAGGTCCCGAGAAGGAAAGCCAGGAGCGGAAGCGGCATAACCGACAGAGGGCATGATTCAGCGAATTGCCGCTTGGGATTCCGAGCAGTGGAATTCCCGCCGGCGGAGCGGCAGCGCAATGGAAGCTACGCATTAGAGAATCCACGGGCCTTTTTTGCTGATGAACTGGAAACCACACGCCTGCCAGGGCGTGTCGAGCCACGCGGTGTGGCGCATGCGCGCGTGCCCGACCAAGTGCTCGGAATCGTGAGTGAGTAGCGATACCTCCACGAGCGTGTCTTGCTTCAGCGGCAGCGTGCAACGGCAGCAGAAGCCGCTACCGCTGACGTCGTCGGTGGAAGTGACCAATTCGAACTGCTTGCCTGTGTCAGCCGTTCCGCGCAGTTTCAGCGTCACTTTCAGGCGGATTCTCGGCTCGCTTCGCGTGATCCGGCGCGGCCCCTGCAAGACTGCCGCGAGCGACCGCTTCACGCGCGGAATATCCAGCGGTTTCTCAAAGAAGGCCGTAGCGCCCAAATGGCGGTAACGCTGCTGGTGATCTGGCGGCAACTGGGCGGCCATGATGAATATCGGCGTCGTCTGGATCAAGCTGACGGACATCAAGGTCTGGCACAGCTCCAGGCCGGAGAACTTCGGCAAGTTCAAGTCCAGGAGAATGCAGTCCGGCTTGTGCTCCAGGGCGAGCCCCAGAGCCTCGGTGGCATCACCCGTCTCGATCACTTGGAAAGAGTCTTGGATGCTTGCTTTTGTAGTGGCCCGGACTTCTGGATCGTGGTCAACCAGCAGAACCCGTGGCATTCCGTCCGCTCCTTGACGTCCCGCTGCTGTAAGCCCATCTCGTTCACTTCGCCGAAGAGCCAGCGCTGCCTATAAAGAGCCTCTAAGGCGAAGAAAAGATGATGCCTGGAACTTGAAGATTCGACGCCACATCCGGACCTTAGCAAGTGTATAGAACGGACCCGCCACCTGCTCTTCGCGCCTTGTCACGCTCGGTATAGTGAGCACAATCTAAAGCAGTAACGCTTGTGTAAACTTACATGAAAACACCGAGGGCACCCTCTGGTGATGTGAATCACAATCGTTCCCAAGGCTTACTGAGACTTATTCAAATTCAGCAGCGAAAGAGGTTTACGCATGTCCCTTACGCTCAGTGCTCAGCCTAGGTCTCGCAAGGCGACCGACCTCCTGACGGGCAAAATGCGGCCAGACGAAGAGCTCGTCCGCGAGTGCCTGAAAGGCGACCAGGAAGCCTGGTCGGATTTGATTGATAAGTACAAGAACCTAATCTTTTCAGTCCCAATCAAATATGGATTCTCCAGAGAAGAAGCCGCCGACATCTTTCAGGACGTCTGCCTTGGCCTGCTCTCGGAGCTGAAATCCATCCGTGAGCCGAAGGCGATTGCGAAGTGGCTGCTTATGGTGACGGCTCATAAGTGCTATCGCTGGAAGCGGCGTTCGCAGAGGACGGTGAGCCTGGATACCGAGGAGCAGCTCCCCGGTCCAGTTCCGGAAGTTCCGGCGGAGGCGCAGGAGATCGTCGTGCAGGCCGAGCGCGAGCAGAAGATGCGCGAGGCTATTTCGTCGCTGCCTGCCCGGTGCCAGCGGCTTGTCCAAATGCTCTTTTTTGAAGATCCGCCGATGCCGTATCAGGAAGTTGCCACAACCCTCGGCATTGCAACGGGTTCTATCGGCTTCATCCGCCAGCGGTGCCTCGGTAAGCTGAAAAAGAGTGTCACTGAGATGAGGATCGCGTGAGGTTGCGCCAGCCGGAGAATGCGTCTGGCTTAGCTAGTGCTGCGGACAAGGGCCTATATTTCGCTGGCGCCTGCCGGCTCTTTATTCCAGCCGAGCCAAATGCACGAGTCTCCTGATTCAAGCGGTAGGAGTAGAGGTGAGGCAAGGAGATCGCGATGCAACACTATCGAGATGAAAACTGGATTGATCTGGCGCATGGCGTAGCTCCGGAAGGGCTGCGCAAAGCCATGCAAGATCACCTGAAGAGCGGCTGCAAGCCCTGCACGGACGACTTCGAGTTGTGGGGAGGCATTTCGCAATTCGCCAACGCCGAACCGCAGTTTGCGCCCCCTGAGAACCTGGTGAAAATCATGAAGCGTGCCCTGCCCGCAGCCGAGCCCTCTGCCGTGGAAAGCCGCGTTCGCGAGATTGCCGAACTCATCTTCGACAGTTTCCGCACGCCGCAACTCGCGGGCGTCCGCGCCACCCACATGGCGGCGCGGCAGTTGCTGTACAAGGCCGGCCCGATCCTCATCGACATGCGCCTGGAATCGCAGGAGGAGTCGGGCAAGTGCTCGCTCTTCGGCCAGGTGGTGCAATCTGAGAAAGAGCGGCAGGGAATGAGCGACGTGAACGTCCACCTGCTCCGCGGCCGCAATCAAGTGGCGAACACGCAGACGAATCGCTTCGGCGAGTTCTCGCTGGAATACGAGAATGCGTGGGACCTGCAAGTCTCGCTCGAAGTGAGCCCTGTGAAAGACGTCTACATCCCGCTCGAAGGAACGATCTGGCGCTCGTCTGATAAGCAATAACTTCCATAGCTGGCGCAAGGCCGCGCAACCCACGAGGTTGCGCGGTCTTTTTTTTGTGGCGCGTTCTGACTCCGTCGATAGGTCTGCCGGCGAGATGAAAAATCCGCGAAGGAGAGGGAGAGCGGAAGTCTCCGAAGCGCGTGATGTCTTACCGTGTTGACGGAAGGTTGGCGGTAGCTTCAAACCATTGCTGAAGCTGTTCGAAAAGAAGCTCGAACTCGATTAGCTTCGAGATGCAGGCGTTGCAGCCGGCTTGAATCATGCGCTCGCGGTCCGTGATCATGGCATGAGCCGTCACCGCGATCACTGGCAGATGGCGCAGTCCCAATTCCTCTTGGATCCGACGAGCGAGTGCCAGTCCATCCTTCGAGCCGAGCTGCACATCGAGCAGAACTGCGTCGGGTGCCTTGCTTTCGAAGGCTGCAAATCCCCGCTTCAAGTTCCCGCGAACCGCCCATCGAAGTCGTTGGCCTCGAGCCAGTCGCCGAGCAGCTCGCAGTTCGCCAGGTTGTCTTCTGCCACGAGGATGCAGCGTTTCATGCGAGCGTCGTTGCAACCGCCGGCAGCGTGCGCTGCAACTGACGGACGAGCGCGTCTTGCCACACCTCCTGCTTGTGGAATAGCGCCGCGGCATTGGTGCGCAGGTAATTCTGCTCGTCGAGCGTTAGGTCTTTGCTCGTGAGGACGAACACCGGGATATCCGCCGTGCGCGGATTCTGGCGCCACTCGGTGAGCAGTTGGAAGCCGCTCACGGTGGGCAGAATCAAATCGAGCACCACCAGCTCCGGCGGCGATGCGATCATGTGGGCACGCGCGCTCTTCGCGTCCGCAGCGGTGCGGACCGAAAATCCATTTTTCGAGAGGATTTCTGCGATGAATTCGCGCGTGGCGTCGTCGTCTTCCACCACCAGGATCGGCTGCAGACGCTCGCGCCGGCCGCGGCGATTCAGGCAGCGTCCAATAGCAGCCAACAGAGCGGCTTTTTCCACCGGCTTTACAATGTACTCATCAGCCCCAAGCAATGCTCCCGTGCCGGGCTGATCCACGATGGTCACGACGATTGCGGGAATCTTTCGCGTGCGGGAATCGCTTTTGAGCTTGGAGAGCAGTTCCCAACCATTTACGGGTCCCATCAGAATGTCCACAGTCATCGCGCTCGGCTGGATTTGGGCTGCCATTTCCAGAGCGCGGCCAGGATTGTCGCAGATCGCTACCCGATAACCGGCTGAGGTGAGGTGCAATTCGAGGATTTGAGCGGCGGCGGCATCGTCTTCGACCACCATGATGCACGGTGCCTCGTAGCTGCCGAGCGCGGAAAAAGCGCCCTGCCTTCGTGCGATCACCGATTCAGGAACAATCGGCATGGTGAAGTGGAAACAACTGCCGCGGCCAAGGTCGCTCTCGATGCCAAGCTGGCCGCCCTGCAATTCCACCAGGCGCTGCGTGATAGCGAGGCCGAGTCCCGTGCCTTCGGTGCTCTTTTCCGCGTGACTAAGCCTGTAGAACGCCTCAAAGATCCGCTTTTGCTCTTCGGGCGCGATGCCGGGGCCTGAGTCGTGAACCTCCACGCGGACGATTTCGTCGAACTCCTTCACCTTGAGCTCGATCTTTCCGCCCTCCGGCGTGAACTTCACGGCGTTGCCGACGAGGTTCATCAAAATCTGCTTGAAGCGCGTGGAGTCAGCCTTCACGAATACGTCTGATACGCTCCCGTGACAGAGCTTCTGCGATTTTTTGTCGGCGAGCGGGCGCATCGTATCGATCACCTCGATCAACGACCGCCGCACCGGCACATTTTCAATCGCAAGCTGCAAGCGCCCGGCTTCGATGCGAGAGAGGTCCAGAATGTCGTTGATCAGCCGCAGCAGGTGCTTGCCGCCCGCGCGGATGTGGTTCACATAGCGCATTTGGCGGTCGTTCAGCGGCCCGTAGTGTTCCTCGCTGAGCAGGTCCGAGAAGCCCACAACGGCATTCAGCGGCGTGCGCAGTTCGTGGCTCATCGTCGAAAGGAACTGATCCTTGAAACGATTGGAGCGTTCGGCTTCTTCCTTGGCGGTAACCAGAGCTTCGCGCGTTTTTTTCAGCTCGGTCACGTCTTCCGAAATGCCGAGCAGATACTGCGGATTGCCTTGAGCGTCGTGCAGGGGAATCTTTCGCGCGTGGAGTACCCGAACCTCGCCGCTCTTGGTGTGAATGGTCTCTTCCGGTATGTCGAGGACCATTCCGCTATCGAGAACCTCGCGATCTCTTTCCGCGATGAAATCGGCTTCCTCTTTGGGCAGGAAGTCTTGTGCCGTTTTGCCGAGGATGAAATCACGCGAGAAGCCGATGACTTCTTCGCATGCCCGGTTGAGCCGAACGAAGCGCAAGTCTCGGGCGTCCTTGATGAACACCATTGTCGGGAGGTTCTCGATCACCGAATCGAGGAAATCCAGCGTGCGAATATTTTCGACCGGCGCTGGCGCCAAGCTATCGCGGTTTTTGTCTCGCTTCACTGGACTATCCTCCCAAGCGGGATCTTGTTGTGAATGCAAAGCAGTCGGCCTCGCGGGCACGGCATGCGCGTAAGTCCTTTTCTATCCGTCGCTTACACACATGCGATAGCATCCCCCGGGTCGCCTATTGCCTCGTCGGGAACGGAGAGCCAGACCGCCCCAGTCAGGAAGGGGCTTGCGACCGATTGATTTGATATAGGGAGTTGGTGGGATTCGTTGCTGGCTTCAGGCAGCGCGCAGTATCAGCCTGAAGTTAACGTCGCAGTTCGCGAAGTGAAGAGTGTGCCGCTCGAGAGAATCTACCCGAGAGCAGTGATAGGGCTACCAGGAGCTATACGGGGTTCCGTCAATCGGTGACACTTGGTTGCTCGCGGAGTGCACATCGGAAATACCGCTGGTGGTTTGCTCGGGGCTGAGCATGAGTTCGTCGTTATCGGTCTGCCAATCTTTAGCCTGGGTCATCGGGTCTTTCGGGACTTCGCGCAGATAGCCCGCGCTCACCAGGTCGTCGAGTGACTGCGGCCCAGCTTCTTTGTCCTGCGTGTAGTCCTGAATCGCCTTGCGCACCGTCAGCAAGTCGGAGCGCAACGTGGACTCGCGCGCCCTCACCACGGCCTGCTCGTAACGCCCCGCGCCAATCGTTGCCAAGATCAAGACGATTGCAATCACGATCATCATTTCGAGCAACGTGAAGCCGCGCTCGCGCGTGCTCGCCATTTTTCGTTCCGCGGAAATTGTCATCGCACTCGCACTCATCATCGTTTCAGCCAGTCTCGTCCTCTACCAATCCGAATACTTCGTCCCGTCCGATGCGGTGCCGCTCGACTTGCTGAAGACGTCGAACACATCTTGCCCGCCCCACATTCCGGCGTCCGCGTCGTCCTGCACAGACCGCATGCCCCACTCCTTGTGTCCCGTCAACGGGTCGACCGGGATCGCCCGCAGGTAGCGCACGCGCCGGTTTGTCGCGCCAGCAAGCTGCACGCCCTTCACCAGCGTGTCGAGATCTGGCGGATAACCCTCGGTGCCGGCCTGAATCTGGATCAGTCCTTTATCAGCGTCGTCCTTATAACGGTCAATCGCTGTGCGCATCTCGATCAAATCGCGCCGCAAATCTTCCTCGTGGCGTCGGATTACGATTGCTCTCGCCATTGGAATCGCCGCCGTGGCCAGCACTG
>Ga0210383_10001083_pt1 | contig 24992 bp, 21 predicted proteins | sample IncBWC14OmetaG_FD_160072 | JGI IMG/M metagenome (GOLD analysis project Ga0210383, IMG submission 160072) | Forest soil microbial communities from Barre Woods Harvard Forest LTER site, Petersham, Massachusetts, United States - Inc-BW-C-14-O ... | reverse complement strand
GAGCCTTGGATAGAGGCATGACTTCGATCATTGGCTCGACATTTTCGAGCAGGGAAAACTCGACTGTTTCTTGTTCGTCCTGCACGCTACCGGTGGTCGATCCGGAGATGGAGTGCATGCCGAAAATGAGGGAGCCGGTACTCACTTCCAGGGGATCCGGGGCGATCCCGATCACCAACAGTTTTCCCCTCACGGCGAGTCCGTTTACGAGGCCGGACATTGCTTTGCCACTTGGAGCCGTGGCAAGGATGGCATCGGCTCCGCCAAGCGCTCGTAGACTGGCTCCCGCATCTTCCGCTCCGCTGTCGATGTACTGGTGCGCGCCGAGTTCTTTTGCGAGCTTCTCCGACTCAGGACCAAGACCAATGGCGATAGTCCTGAATCCCATCCGCCTTGCGTACTGAATCCCGAGGTGTCCAAGCCCGCCAACTCCTTGGATCGCGACGAGGGCACCGGCACGCAAGCCGGCGTTTCGCAGGGCGTTGTATGTCGTCACACCCGCACATAGGAGTGGTGCGGCCTTGACAGATTCCAGACCGTCCGGAATCGTAACCGTGGTTCGCGCCTCAATGATCATGACTTCGGCGTATCCGCCGTCGATCATGATGCCGGTGAGCACACCGTTCGTGCAGTTGACAAAGTCTCCTCGAAGGCACGAAAGGCAGGTGTCATCCCATCCACCGCAGATTCCAACACCCACTCGCTGCCCCACGGAACGGGTCGTGACACTCGCGCCCACGGCGTCGATGCGCCCGACGACTTCGTGCCCGGGGACGCGGGGATAAGTAAGGTTAGGCAAGGCGCCGTCTACCAGCAGGCTGTCGGTGTGGCAAACGCCGCAAGCCTCAACCCGGATGCGAACTTGATTGGGGCCGGGCTCTTGCAGCGGCCGGCTAATCTCAGTGAAGACGCCGGGTTTGCTGATTTCAATTGCTCTGTACGTTTCGCTCATATCGCCTCGGCTTGATTCGATGAACCGTTACTCTAGGCCGCGAATTGCTTCAGGCGGTAATCGATGTGGATTTGAAACAGCTTTCCCCATTCGGCCAACGTCATTTTTCCGAACATGGGGTGCGGTCCCCAGTCACCGGGCGATCTCGCTTGCCAGGCAGCATCCACGATTTTGAGCAGCTGTTGCTTTTCAAAGTCGAAATCGAATTCCGCCCCGTGGGGAATCTTGAAACCTTTTGGCAGTCGCAGTCCTACGGGTTGTTCCGGGAACCAGTCAACCAGAATCCAACGAAATACTGTTCGCGATACGAAATAGCTCTCGTCTGGAAGTTTGTAGAATCCGAGCCCACTGCCGCATGCCAAATTGAGATGGTGCAACATCTGCGAGACGTTCATCGTTCCCCATTGGCGCGGGTTAGCAGGAGTAACTCGAAGAACTCTCTTCCGAAACTCATCGTGCTTTGCTTCTGTGAAGAAGGACATTCCGTCTACCTGCTTCACACGGAATGAGCGTGGGATATAGTTCAACATCGCGAGACCAGACATCCAAAAGTTGCTCGTGAATAGCTCACGGGTAAGACTGGTGCCTTTTGCTTCAGTGAACGCTGTCGGAACCGTTTCCTGCGTGAAATTGGTCATAACGTTTCTCTGCTGGCGCTTTATTTGCTGAAGGTCTCGCCGAACATGGGCAGCCCACTCTTTGATTCTGTCTTGGTAGCCTCGTCTTGGATTACATCCCAATGCTCAAGAAAAATGCCGTCCTTGATACGAAGAATGTCGGCCGCAATCCAGTTCGTTGGTTGAAACCCCGAAAATCGTCCGTGGATAATCACGAACTCGCCCTCCGCCACGATCGTCCCGGGCTCGTATTTCAGGGTCGGCGGGAGATTCTTGACGAGATTGAACAATCCTTCGCGCCCTGGTGAAATGTGCGCGCTGTGCTGGATGTAGTGTGGTGACCAAAATTTCTGGGCCGCGGCGTAGTCACGCTTGTTGAACAACGTGTCGAACCCTTCCAAAACGAGCCGTTTGTTTTTCTCACTCGTATTGTTCATTTGAATTCCTTATGGTCAATGATCTCCGCTGTCGTTAAGACTTGTTCAATCCCGACAACGCGACAGAAGACTTGAGAGCAATCGGAACCCCTTGGGATACGGCAGCATCTGCGTTTTTCAAGAACAGCTCCACGCGCTGCAGGAATTCCCGTGCGTGCTGATACTGGGCTCCGTGACTGGAATCGGAGTACACGACTAGCTGGGCATTCGGTAGGCGCTCCGCAAGAATGAGAGCATTGATCGGCGTAACGACAACGTCTTTGTTACCGTGAACAATGAGCGTCTCTTGTGTGATGTTTTTCAGCGTGGCGTAACGGTTGGTGCTCGGTATGACTCCCCATTCTCTAATCGCCGCAAGCTGTGCGACGGCAGAATTTCTCGACACAGGAAGGTCGCGGTCTTTCGTGCGAGATTCGAGGCGCTTCATGTATTGGCGTCCAGCCGCCTGGCTCGCGTCGGAAGGCGTAAAGAAAGCGCCCAACAGGAACGCAACCGGATCCGCTTGTGCCTCAGCTGATAGCTCGGTGAAGGTTAGTCCTTCACCACCACGCGGGGCCGTCCCCAAGAGAATCAGGCGCTGGACGAGGTCCGGATGGTCCAGAGCTAGCTGCTGCGCAATCATGCCGCCTAAAGAGAAGCCCACGACGTGAATCGCCTTGAGACCGAGTGCACGACAGAAAGCCACGCACTGAGGCGTCATTTGTACGACCGTGCACGGTGTTTCTCCTCCCGAAGCTGCAACGCCAGCGTTGTCAAACAGAATGACCTCATTATCCGCCGCGAGGCTGTTCGTTACCGCTGGGTCCCACCCATCCATGTTGGAGTTGAAGTATCCAAGAAAGAGCAGAGGAACCGTCCCTGCTCTGCCGAAGCGGCGGTACGCATAACGAATCCCGTCCGCCTCAACAAATTGTGTCGGGACCGTTTCGTGTGTGTGATCGCTCATGGCGCGTCTCTCCACTCAAGGTGTTCTCTGTCCAGTCCCTGCCCGCTCACGCAGAAGCACGACTCGGTTTCGCTGCCTTGAAATTGCATCCCAGGAGGAGCCATCAGCCCAGGCTCCGTGAACTAACGCCACGTTGAGTTTTGGTTCCATACATCCTCCCCGGCTTTCTCGAAATTTCCTTTTCTGTCAGCGAGCAATTCAGATTGCGGATCAAACCGAATTAGTCCGGGCACTTAATCGTCCTCAACCGATTTGTCGCCGGCTCGTTACGTCGCCGGAGGCTGCGTAACGCTAGCGACCTCCGCAGCGCCGCCTTCGCGTGAAACAGACGACCCTTCGCTGCGCAAACCGAAATGCCTATCTCCGCGGCCATTTCTTCGATGGAACGACCCTGTAACGTGTGTATCTCCAGAGCACGGCGAATGCTGGGACGAAGCCCCGCAATTGCCCCACGAAGCAGTCTCAATCGTTCCTGTTCCGCGTATTCCTGTTCCGGATTTGGCGCTGAGTCCGTCGCTTCCCACTGCGATTCGCTTTCGTTGTAACTCGCTGGTGTAACTTCGCGTGAATTGCGCTTCTTGCGAAGCAGCATCAATGCCGAGTTAATGCCAATACGGGTCAACCACGTGGAAAACGCTGATCGACCGTCGAACGTTTGAATGTGGAGGAATGCTCTAAGGAAAGCGTCATGGACCGCATCTTCAGCGTCCTCATGGTTTCGAGTTATCCGGTGGACCGTGCGTAAAATCTTTCCCGAGTAGGCGCGGTACAGTAGGTTGAAGGCTGCCGTTTCGCCGCGCTTCGCTACCACAAGCAAGCCGGCTTCGTTCATTTCGGAAAATCGGTGCCCCCCCGAGCCTGCAACTGGAACGTTCTGTCCTGACTTGTCCATCGCCCTATTCGTGCTCCCTGTGTGCGTCTTCCGAAGAAATCTGCCGCTTCTTGCGCTTGTCGCCGGTCGTCTCTCGTCGTTCCCGCGACATCCACTTCCTGATATAGGGCGAGCAGTGCACCACCGATATCCCTGTCTCCTCACATGCGTTGAGAAAGTGAACGCCTTCGACATCCGCGAGATTCACTTCCTCCAAATCCAAAACCGCCGATGCTCCGCATTTCTGTAATTCGGTTTTGACCTGGTCCAGATGTTCGGATCGTAGCTCTCCGCTCAGCCGAACTCGCGCCCAGAACCGCTCGATCTTGAGCGTCATGAATTGCCAGCTCCCGACCGCACTATCGAGTGGGCAACGGATGGGCCATATCAAATGATTGAAAACCAAGGGCCTGGAAGGAAGCGGTCTCCTGAATCATCAGGGATTCCTGATCAATCAGGAATTGACAAGCGGCTTTCGAGCGACTGATGGGCGGGAATAATTTAGCTGGCTTGCGGCTTTTTAAACCGAAATTTGTTGATTCCGAGGCGTTTGATCTTTGAGTCGAGAGTCCGCGTCGGAATTCTGAGTTTTGCTGCTGCGCCGCTTGAACCGGAGACGCGGCCCCCGCTTTCTGCCAGAGCGGACTCGATCATTTCCTTTTCGTGCCGCAGCAGCACTCTATTCAGCGCCGTTGGTGAATCACTGAATTGCGGCGTATTCTGTTTGAGCCAGGCTCCATCCACGGAAAAGGTGTCATCCTCACTGAGGATCACGGCCCGTTCAATCACATTTTGCAGCTCTCGAACGTTGCCAGGCCATTGGTAGGACTCGAACAATCTAACCGTTTTCTTGTCGATGGTTCTGAACTTCTTTCCAGCTTTTTTCCCAAACCGACCAATGAAGTATTCAACGAGCAGCGGAATGTCTTCCCTTCGCTCGCGCATGGAGGGCATCTGAATAGGCACCACGCTTAGTCTATACAGAAGATCTTGACGAAACCTTCCTTCGGCGACGAGAGCCTCCAGATCATGATGAGTAGCGGCCAGCACTCTGACATCAATTGAAATGGGTTTGTTGCTGCCGACACGTTCGATTTCCCGTTCTTGCAGCACCCGCAATAATGCGATCTGGATTTCCGGGGGCAAGTCGCCGACTTCATCCAGGAAGATGGTCCCACCATTTGCCGCTTCAAAACGTCCCAGGCGACGTTGCGTCGCGCCGGTGAAGGCTCCTTTTTCGTGACCAAAGAGCTCGGAAGCAATGAGCGAAGTTGGTATCGCGGCGCAATTCACACCGATAAATGCCCGGTCTGCGCGCTTCGATCGTTTATGGACGGCGCGAGCTATCAACTCTTTTCCGGTGCCGGTTTCACCCAGAATCAAGACTGTGGAATCGGAAGGTGCTACCCTGACGACTTGGCGAAGCACCTTACGCAGCGCTTCCGAAGAGCCAACAATGTCCTCGAACATCGACTCCCGATCGATTTGCTCTCGCAATGCGATGGCTTCATTTCGCACGCGATCTTCGGCCTGCTTGCGATCTTCGACGTCGGTCGCCGTTGCGAACCACCGGACGATGTCTCCGGCTTCATTGAGTAGCGGGTTGTAGCGAAAAAGGAACCAGCGAAACTGGCCATCTCTACCCAGCAGCCGCTTTTCCGTCTCGAACGGCACTCCCCTTGAAAGGCCCGCGCTTCGTTCGTTTTGAACTCTCTCTAGATCGTCTGGATGAACGTCTCTGTTGATCCGCTCGCGAGTTCCGCCGCCTTTCATTTCTTCCAAGGTCAAGCCCTTGTAGTCAAGCATCGTCTTGTTGACTTGAAGCAAGGTGCCATCCTTGTCTAGCACAAGCACATGCTGAGGAAGGAAATCTATGAGCTGCCGCAGCTCGCACTCTTCCTGTCGAAGTTTCGCTTCCGAGTTTCGAATTTCTTCAAAGGCGCTTCTCAATGCTTCCTGCGATCGCTCTCCCTCTATGGCGATAACTGCGATGTGATCTGCGCCTTCGATCAGTCGCAGATCAGTCTCGCTCGCGCTCCGAGGCTCCGCATAGTACAGGCAGAAGGTGCCAAGAACTTCCTGGTTTTTGGAGATTAGCGGCTGAGACCACGCGGCGCGCAACCCGTGACTCAAAGCTAGGTCTCGGTAGTCAGCCCATAAGGGGTCTGTTGCAATGTCGGAAACGATCACCCGCTGCTTCAGAGACGCGGCAGTACCGCAAGAACCTACACAAGGGCCAATCTTTAGTGGAGTGATGGCCTCAGTCCAGCCCTTGGGAAGTCGAGGACCGGCTGCGGGCCGAAGGTGCATGCCGTCCGCGTCCATCAGCATTACTGCCGACTTGATGTTGCTGGCCTGAGCATCGATCGTTTCGCACAACCTTTCCAGGATATCTGCCAGGTAAGCCCCGCCGGCGATCATTTCCAAGGTTCGTTTTTCGGCGGCTAGTAGGGTTTCAGTCTGCTTACGATCCTGAATGTCCGTGCCTGTGGCATACCAACGGAGGACGTTTTTCCGTTCGTCTAGTAGCGGGTTGTAGCGGATGAGGAACCACCGATATTTACCATCCTTGCTAAGGGCGCGCTGCTCGTTTTCGAACGGGACCGTACCAGAGAGACCTTTCTGCCGCGCTTCGCGAAGTCTCTGAATGTCTTCTGGATGGAACACGCGATCCCGGAAGTTATCGGCGCGCAGTTCGTCCAGAGACAGCCCCGTGTACTCAAGTGCCACGCGATTTGCGTAGATGGCCTTGCCGTCGGGATTCAAAACCACGATTGTTTGTGGAATAAGGTCAATGATTCGCCGCAGCTCTTGTTCGTCCGGAAGGAGTTTGGGCTCAGTGAGCTTTAAGTCAGCAGCACCGGCGGCGGTCGCCAGTTCCTCAGGTGTGGCACCACGGCCAGGGGCGCTATTCCGCTCACCATGCTCGTGCTGCACGTCAACTTGTCGACTGTTTGGCGGCATTGCGGGCCTTCGTTGCATTGTAGTGAGATTTCTGTGGAAGGCCAAAGAATTCGAACAGGGCGTCGTAGGCCGAGCAAATCATGGTTCCTGAATCACGGGCAACCCGGAAGTTATCGGTTCGTCGGTCGGATTAGTACCGACAAACGCGCTTCTCGGAAGTAACGAATTACTTCCCACAAACCGACTTCCCATTACTAATCACGGTAAGCGAGCGTAAGATCACTTCGGAGTCGCCGACGATCTGTTCGGAACCTTAGTCATCATTTCCCAGAACCGTTTGTGAATACCTTTCTCCCGATTGGCCCGCCATAGATCGAAGCGCCGAGTGCGACCACTTCTGCGCATGGCGCGTTTTAGGCCGAGTGAATCATCGTGTAACCTCGTTCTTCAGCTTTTTCCTAGCCGGCTCGTAGGTTTTGTGAGCCACCTGAACAAGCGGCTCTCTCCGACTAGCTTGCAATTCGCGAGTGGTTGATTTCCCGACTTTGACAGCGAATTCGAATGTCGGTCGATTGGACATTTTCGACTTTTCCGACTTCTTCGACTTCCAAGGCAATGTTCCACCAAGAATCAACGACTTACGCAATCCAGGATTTGGACCGTGGTTTGCCTTTAGTTTGAGCAAGGGCAAACGCACAGGTTCAAGAGCGTGGGCCTATTGGAGAGGTGAAGCATCATGCTGGGTCAACTTCGAAACGAGATTGGCAAACGAGGCGTTGTTTGCTCCTATGATGCCGCTGCGGACGAGGAACTCGTGGCCTCCGCCAAGAATGGAGATGAACTGGGTTTTGAAAGTCTCGCCAAGCGTCACCAGCGAAGGATTCTTGCACTCGCGTTTCGTTACACACGAGTTCGGGAAGATGCCCAAGACATTGTCCAGGAAACTTTCCGGAAAGCATTCGTCCACTTGCAGAAGTTCGAAAGGAAATCCTCCTTCTCGACATGGTTAACGCGCATTGCCATCAACAAAGCCCTGATGTCGCTGCGCAGGCGACGCGCACTGCACGAGATGCCGGCCGATGATTCGAGTGGCGATAACGGAACCACTCCTGGCCCCGACCTAGCTGATGCAAGCCCGGACCCTGAAGCCACCTACTTGCGGAAAGAGGAAGCACAGATTGTGTCTGCGGCGATAAGGCACCTGAGGCCAGGAATGCGAAGAGCCGTCGAGTTGCGGGAACTGAGAGATTTATCAACCCAGGAGACAGCCCGGCGGATGGGGCTCTCGGTCGCCGCCGTCAAGGCTCGCGTGCTCCACGCGAGAAAAGAGCTAGGCAAAGCGCTGAGGTGCCACGCGGTTTCTCTGGAGGGCCGGAGTCGAGGTCAGGTTGGTATATGACCGAGCTGACTTTGGATTGGCAACTCTCTAGTCCGGTGCGACAGCGCGCTCAGCTCAGCCCTCCGCCAGTATCGTCGTTCGCTTCGAAATCGAAGAAATCAGTCGGAAGGAGACAAAACTATGAAATTGCAGGACCCGATTACGAATGCTCAGACCATGTCAAGAAGCATTCTTCGGTCAGACGTCGCGGAAGAAAGTCGCAACGATAAACCATCTTTGGCGGAAATTCGTGAGCGAGCGTTTGAGATTCACATCGAGCGTGGCGGAATTCATGGCTGCGACCTGCACGACTGGCTGCAGGCGGAACGCGAGCTCCAGGAAAAGTACAACGAGAGCAACGATGGAAGGCCGAAGAAGAAATGACCTGCATATCAACAGAATCGTCCTTGCGATCGCAAAGACTTTTTTCACAAACAAGCCCTGAGGAAAGTCGCATGTTGAAAATCAGTTTCAGTGAAACACCCGCCGAAGAAAGATGGATTCTGCATGGCCTGCTTACCGACCCCTGGGTACAAGAGTTCAGGGCGTGCTGGAAGAAGAGCCACCGAACGGATGCGCGACGTGATTGCATCGTGGATCTCAACGAAGTCACATTCATCGACAAGTGTGGCGAGCAGCTATTGCGCTTACTGGCCAAAGAAGGAGCGAAGTTCACTTCCAGTGGGACCTATACCAAACACATTATTGAGCACCTGAACGTACGACGAAAACGCCACAGTTGGAATTTGCTCGGGTTTCTGATGGTGCTTGTGTTCGTGACGGTGCTGGGCGCCGGCTGCGAACGCAAGGTAGCTTCCGCGCCCGCCCCTCCGGCACCCAAAGTCGAAGTGACGCCGGTCATCCAGAAGGACGTGCCGGTTCAGGGTGAGTGGGTAGGAACGCTCGAAGGCTACGTCAACGCACAGATTTCGCCGCAAGTGAGCGGTTATTTGATTCGCCAGGATTATCACGAAGGCGCACTCGTCAAAAAGGGGCAAGTGCTCTTCGAGATTGACCCGCGCCCCTTTCAGGCAGCGCTCGATCAAGCCAAAGGGCAATTGGCCCAGGCCGAGGCGCAGATGGCCAACGCCGAGCTCAACGTGAAGCGTGACATTCCCGAAGCGGAAGCTCACGCGATTCCCCAGAGCCAGCTGGATACGGACACCCAGGCGCTCCGCGGTGCGAAGGCGGCAGTTGAGGCCAGCCAGGCAGCGGTCGAGCAAGCTGAGCTCAACTTGGGCTACACCAGAGTCGTTTCTTTGGTCGATGGGATCGCCGGCATCAACACGGTCCAGGTGGGCAATTTGGTGGGACCGACTACGGTCCTCACCGCGGTCTCGCAAGTAAGTCCGATCAAAGCTTACTTCCCCATTAGCGAACAGGAATACCTGCGCATGGCGGATGGGGGCGGTCCGGGGAGCGTGGACTTCATCACGCACGCTTCACGAATCCCCTTGCAGCTGACTTTAGCCGACGGCAGTACATACCCGCATCCTGGCAGAATCGTCTTCGCGGATCGCCAAGTAAACACACAGACCGGCACCATTCAGATCGTTGGCGAGTTCACCAATTCCAAGAATCTATTGCGACCTGGCCAGTACGCGCGCATTCAGGCGCCGACCGGAAACATCACTGGAGCGCTGCTGGTGCCTCAGGCGGCGGTGAATCAACAGCAAGGAACATATCAAGTAACGGTCGTCGGCGCCGATAACCGGGCGCAACTCCGGACCGTGGCGGTTGGTCCGAGAGTTGACACGCTTTGGGTGATCACGTCCGGATTGAAGCCGGGAGAACGCGTCGTGGCGGTCGGTGCGGAGAAGACAAAACAAGGTGAGCTGGTGAATCCCACACCGTACACGGAAATGGAGGAGCGTTAAGCCATGGCGAACTTTTTCATCCGACGCCCCATAGTCGCGATTGTGATCGCGATCGTTACCGTCATCATTGGCGGGATCACGATTGCGCTTTTGCCAATCGCACAGTTTCCGAACATTGCCCCGCCGGAAATCTGGCTCCAAGCGAACTACCCTGGTGCCGACGCGAAGACTCTGGAGCAGTCCGTAGCGACTCCGATCGAACAGCAAGTCACCGGTGTCGACAATATGGAATACATGTATTCCGTAAACACCACCAATGGTTCGCAGACCTCGCTGCTCGTCGATTTTGATCTCAAGACTGATCCCAACATGGATCTCATTCTTACGCAGTCGCGTCAGCAACTGGCAAACGGTCAGCTTCCGCCCGAGGTGACCAGCTATGGGATCACGTTGCGAAAGTCGGCCACCGCTCCTTTCCTGCTGGTGGGCTTGTACTCGCCCCACGGCACCCGCGACGCGGCGTTTCTGTCTAACTATGCGTACATCAATCTCAACGATCCCATCGGCCGCTCCTATGGCGTGGGGCGGTCGGAGGTCTTCGGGGCCGGCCAGTATGCGATGCGGCTCTGGATAAAACCCGATCAACTGGCGAAGCTGGGCATTACCGTAACGGACATTACTAACGCCATCCAGGCTCAGAGCAAGGTAAATCCGGCTGGCCAGATAGGTGGCGAGCCGGCTGCCCGCAATCAGCAATACACCTATGCGCTGCTGGCGCAGGGCCGTCTGACATCTCCGGAAGAATTCGGCAGCATCGTTGTTCGCGAAGCTCCGAATGGCGGGATCGTGCGCGTGAAAGACGTTGCTCGAGTCGAACTGGGCCAGCAGGATTACAGCACGATCAGCAGGCTGAATGGCAAGCCCAGCGCCGTCATTGCGATTTACCAGCTTCCCGGATCTAACGCCCTGCAAACCGCGGAGGGCGTCCGCAAACTCATGAGCCGGATGAAGGAGCGCTTTCCCGAAGATGTCGACTATGCGATCTCGCTCGACCAGACTCTGCCGGTCACGGAAGGCATGCGGGACGTTGTCGAAACGCTGGTGATTGCGATTCTGCTGGTCATTTTTGTGGTGTACCTCTTCTTGCAAGACTGGCGGGCCACCCTGATCCCTATGCTGGCTGTCCCTGTTTCGCTCGTCGGCACGTTTGCCCTGTTCCCGCTATTCGGCTTCTCCATCAACACACTGTCAATGTTGGGTCTGGTCCTGGCAATCGGGCTGGTGGTCGACGACGCGATTGTGGTTGTCGAAGGCGTGCAGCGCCATATCGAGGAGGGACTGGCTCCGAAGGACGCGGCAATGAAGGCGATGAAAGAGCTCTCCGGACCAGTTGTGGGGATTGCGCTGGTGCTGGCTTCCGTGTTCGTCCCCACGGCGTTCATTCCGGGCATCACCGGGAGACTTTATCAACAATTCGCTCTGACCATCGCCATTTCCGTGATGCTCTCCGCGTTCAATGCGCTCACACTCAGCCCGGCGCTGGCGAGTCTGTTGCTGCGGCCGAAACCAGAGGAAGGAACTGACAAGCGCCGCGGACCTCTCGGGAAATTCTTTGACGTCTTCAATCGCTATTGGGACCGCAGTACGAATGGTTTTGTGCGCTGGTCGCTCGCGGTAATTCACAAAGGCGCGCTCGTGCTGGTGCTGCTGGCAGGCTTTGGCCTGGGCGCGTTTTTCTTTGGCAGCCGACTGCCCTCCAGCTTTATGCCGGATGAAGACCAAGGCTATATCTACGTCAGCATGCAACTCCCCATCGCGGCGTCGATGGAACGCACAAGCGCGGCTGCGAAACAGGTGGAGGCTGTTCTAGCAAACACGCCGGGAGTGCAATACACGACAACGGTAGTCGGCTTCAACCTTCTCAGCTTCGCTCACACTAGCTACAACAGTTTCTTCTTCGTTACGTTGAAACCCTGGGGCGAGCGCAAGAGCAGAGCGGAACAGTATCAGGAAATAAAGAATCGACTGAACCAGGAACTCAGCCGGTTGCCGGTCGGAACCGTTTTTGGTTTTTCGCCGCCTGCGGTTCCCGGCGTTGGCACGTCCGGCGGATTTCAGTTCGTCCTGGAAGATCGCTCCGGGGAGGATGTCCAGTTTCTTAGCGACAATCTGAGTAAATTCCTGGCCGCCGCGCGCAAGCGCCCTGAAATCGGCTTCGTCACTTCAACATTTATCCCGAGCGTGCCACAGGAGTACATCAATGTTGATCGCGACAAAGTGCTTAAACAGGGAGTTGCGGTCAACGATGTGTACCAGACCATTCAGGCATTCATGGGCGGCCTGTTCGTTAACTATTTCAACGAGTTCGGCCGTACGTGGCAGGTTTATGTCGAGGCCGAAGCGCCTTACCGGTCGAATACGCAAGACCTTGGGCAGTTCTATGTGCGAAACACTCAGGGCCAGAATGTGCCGCTTTCCGCGCTCGCGAACTTCGAGACTCGTTATGGCCCGGAATTCACCCTGCGCTACAACGAATATAGGTCGGCGGCGATCATCGGCAGCGCCGCGCCCGGTTATAGTTCTGAGCAGGCGACCGCGGCACTGGAAGATGTCTTTAAACAAACCATGCCCCACGAAATGGGCTTCGACTACCAAGGCATGTCCTATCAGGAGCAGAAAGCCCGCCAGGGGGTTCCCGCATGGGCCATCTTTGGCCTCTCGCTGCTCTTTGTATTCTTGGTCTTAGCCGCGCTGTATGAGAGTTGGTCGCTTCCATGGAGCGTGCTCCTGAGCACGCCCGTCGCGGTGTTCGGGGCCCTCGCCGCGCTGTGGCTGCGCCGCGTTGTGCTCGGCTGGTTTCTGCCGCCGTACATGGTTCAGATGGAGAACGACGTATACACCCAGATTGGTCTAGTCATGCTCATCGGTCTGGGTGCCAAGAATTCAATTCTGATCGTCGCGTTCGCCAAAGAGGAATACGAACGCGGCAGGCCTCTGGTCGAGGCCGCCCTGGACGGAGCGAGGCTTCGGTTCCGGCCCCTCATGATGACGGCGCTCGCGTTCATTGTCGGGTGCGTGCCACTCTGGACAGCATCCGGAGCAGGCGCCATCGCGCGCCAGATTATCGGTACGACAGTGATCGGAGGCATGTTAGCGGAGACGTTTATCGGCAGATTCTTTGTTCCGGCGATTTTCTATGTAGTTGAGAAATTTTCCGGAGCTAAGCAAGTAAGCGCGACACAATTCAGGTCTGCCGAAGCTTCTGGGGAGGCCGACTAACATGAAAAAGTTTCTGTTGTTAGCGATTGCGGTTTTGCTCTCAGGATGCGCGGTAGGACCGAATTACAAGCGACCCACAACCAACGTGCCGACAGGCTACCGCGGCGCGATGCCCGCACAGCCTGCCACAGCGTCGCTCGGTAACGAGAAGTGGTGGGACCTGTATCAGGACCCGGTGCTGACCCAATTAATTCACACTGCCCTCCAGCAAAACTACGATGTCCGCATCGCCGCTACGCGCGTGCTTGAGGCACAAGCCCAACTTGGTATTGTCCGCGCCAATCAGTTCCCCTCAGCAAGTGTCGGCGCAGGCGTCTTCAGCCAGCAAAACGCGAAGACTTCAAGTCTGTTTCCAGCCTACGAGGTGAACGCTGGTCAGCTCAACCTATCTGTTATTTGGAATCTGGACTTCTGGGGAAAGTACCGACGACAAACCGAGGCGGCCCGCGCCGAGTTGCTCGCATCGCAGTGGGGCCGGCAGGCGGTGATTTCGTCACTCGTTGCGAATGTGGCAACGGCCTACTTCCAGCTTCGGGCGCTGGACGCTGAACTTGAGATTGCCAAGCGTACCTTGGGGTCGCGACAGCAATCGCTGCAATTGACTCAGGTGCTCGAGACCCATGGCTCAGCTTCCGACCTGGACGTGAGCCAATCAGAACAACTCGTATATACCGCCTCGGAAAGCATTCCCGACCTCGAGCGGCAGATACAACAGCAGGAAAACCTTCTCAGCATCCTGCTCGGTGAAAATCCTGGCTCAATACCCCGCGGCCGCGCGCTCACAGAGCAGCCCGTGCCGGATAGCGTCCCAGCCGGCCTGCCCTCGGAATTGCTCGAGCGTCGCCCGGATGTCCTCGAGGCCGAAGCTAACATGATGGCGGCCAACGCGCAGATCGGCGTGGCTAAGGCCGCCTTCTTTCCTAGCATCGCGCTCACTGGGACGGGTGGGCTAGAAAGCAACCAGTTGAGTCGGTTCATCAGCGCACCCTCCGAGGCCTGGCTGGGTGCCCTGAGTGTGGCGCAGCCCATCTTCGAAGGTGGATCGCTCCGGTCGCAATTAAAACTCTCGCGAGCACAACATCAGGAAACAGTGCTCGCTTATGAGCAGACCGTGCAGAGCGCGCTTGAGCAAGTTTCGAATGCACTCATCGCGTCTCAAAAAGATCGCCAGTTCCGCGAACAACAGGAACTGCTCGTCCAAGCGGCGGAAAGGTCAGACCGGCTTTCCTTGATCCTCTATCGGAATGGTGGTGGGAGTTACCTGCAAGTCTTGACGAACGATACGAACTATTTCTCGGCAGAGCTGAATCTGGTCGACGCACAGCTGAATGAACGGCTTGCGCTTGTCCAGCTCTATCAATCGCTGGGTGGTGGCTGGCAACAGTAAATCTCGAAGAGAGGGTAAAAGGAGTTTCACAATGAATAGTTCAAGCAACCTGCTCGTGTTGGGTGTAACAGGACAAGTAGGAAAACTCGTCGCAAAACATTTGAAAAGGAACAAGGCAAACTTTTCGGTAGGGTCCCGAAGAAAAGCGAATCTGGAAGAGCTCGCAGATCAATTTGGAGCGTCGCGCTTTATCGATCTCGATGATCCACAAATTTTCGATCAAGCGCTGAAAGACGTCACCGGGATTTTTCTAATAACTGGTTATACGGTGGACATGCTTGTGCAAAGCAAATCCCTGATCGATGCGGCCAGACGTAGCGGCGTAAAGCATATCGTGCACCTGGGCGCATTCACGACAGATCGTGACTCCTACGCTACGGTTTTCGCTTGGCATCAGATGATCGAAATCTATCTTCAAGCCAGCGGCGTGGCATGGACGAATCTGCACCCCAACATGTTCATGCAGAATCTACTAGGGTATGCCGCGATCAAAGGTGGCCGGTACAGTTATTACACTTCTAAGGCTCTTGGGTATACGGCTTTGGAAGATGTAGCAGAATCCGCAGCCCGAATTCTGATGGAAGGACCGACAAAGCACAGTGGAAAGGACTATTGGTTTTCAGCCGACGTACTCACTGCGAAACAGGTGGCCGAAACTCTAGCTGAGGCTACAGGTCGTAAGTTCACAGCGGCGGTTCGTACTGCCGACGATTTTCAGAGCGATACGGAACAGCCCGGTTCAATATTCGAACCGGCGTATGCAAAGGGAGGGCTCGAATTCTTCCGCTACGTCGAGGACGGAAGAATGGCGTACGTTGGAAGTATAAAAGACGATACAGAGAAAATTCTGGGACGCGAGCCCTTGTCGCTGAGGCAATGGGCAAAATTACACGCCAATGAGTTATTGAAGATTGCGGGCAGCTAAGACTGTTGAACTATTTCTTGTTTTTGGCTCTGCGAAGTTCTCGGTGGCGGCTACCTGCAAACCGTACGCAGCGCCAAGCGTTTGTCCCTAGGGGTGGCTGGTGATCATCGCCAAACCAGAATGGCTCAAACCAATGGAGGGCATCCTCGAAGTCCTCAACGAGGGCGTTGGGATCACGGACGACACCGGACACGTTCTCTTTGTCAACCAGTGCATGGAGCGACTTCTTGGCGCTCCGCGCGCGGCACTCATTGGAAAAGCCGCAGATGCCTTCTATTCCGGAAAAGAATACGAGTTCACGTTGGAGAGAAGGGCTCGAATAAAGGGTGGTGGCTACGACCGATACGAATTCTTCGTCCCCCACGCTGACGGAACACGAGTACCAGTCATCATTAGCGCCCGTGAGCTGGAGGCTCCTGATGGAAGCCCTTTCTTGGTCTTCACATGTACCGACATCTCCCTGCAAAAGAAGGCGGAACAGAATCTTCGTGAGGCAAATGCGCAACTCAAGAATCGCGCTGACGAAATTGACCGCGAGCTGGCCATCGCTTCTCGGGTGCAGGAGAGCCTAGCGCCACAGCCCCTTCACTGGGGACGTGTGTCCGTCGAAACGTTCTACAAACCTGTGCGCACGATTGGCGGGGATTTCGGCTTGGTGATTCCGTCCGACGGCACGCACCTGGATTTGCTCGTTTGCGACATTTCTGGTCACGGCATCAGTTCCGCACTGCTGGCCAACCGTATTTATACGGAGACCATTTCGTTATTGCGGCACGAAATGGAGCCCGACGAAATGCTGCGGACTCTAAATCGTTTTATGATCGAAGACATCAAGGTCGATGGCTTTATTTTCACGATGGGTGCAGCACGGCTGGATTTTAGTGGACGCCAGCTCGTCTATGCCGCTGGGGGGCATCCTCCGGCGTTCCTAATTTCTCCTTGCGGCGACGTTCGCCGAGTCGAGTCCCTCAGCACTGTCATGGGCCGACTAGAAGAGGCTGTGCCGGAGAAGGCTATCAAGGAATTCAAGGTGTCCGCTGGAGATCGACTGATGCTTTATTCCGATGGACTGACTGACGTCTGGAATGGGAACGACGAAATACTAGGCGTCGAAGGCTTGGAGAAAATCGTCCGCAAGGCGGCTACCGCGTCACTTCACGATATGCGCGAAGCTATCATTGAGGGCGTCAACTCATACAGCGCCGGGCCTCTTCGTGACGACATCACGCTAATCCTAGCGGAGATCCGGTAGCGACTGTAGCTATCTAGGTTCGTGCGGCATCCAACAAAATGATGGGCATAGTCACCCCTATACCCGCAGCGAACGATGTAAACCGTGACGGAGCGGTAATCCGCACTCCTATACCTGCGGCGACCTCCACAAACCGTTACGAAGCGATACTCAGCATCAGTGAAGAGCTGCAGCGTCAGAACGACCGGCTCCAGTTGCTACTGAATCTGACGAGCAGAATCACGTCGAGCCTCAACCTCCGAGAGGTCTTACGCGCGATTGCAGCGAATATCCGTGAAGTTATACGAGCTGATTTGGTAACCGTTTCGCTGCCCGACCGAGCATCGGGTCAAATTAGGGTATTCGCCGTAGATTTTCCACACGGCAAGGGGCTCATCAAAGAAGATCTGCTCGTGGCGCCGAGCGCTGCCACCAAAAAAGCAATGGACACTTTGAAACCCGTAGTCCTTGACAGTCGGGACTACGACAATTGCGTGTCCGGAGCAACGGAGATCGCGGCCGCGGAAGGCCTAAAAACCAAGTGTATTATTCCACTTGTAAATCGCGATCGGGTCCTCGGGATTTTATGTCCTTCCCGCACGACGGAGACTCCTTTTGTGCCAGAAGATGTTGATTTCCTGAGCCGGGCGTCAGGACAGATCGCAATCGCAATTGAAAACGCACTGGCCTACCAGGAAATCTCCGAGCTCAAAGACAAGCTCGCACAGGAAAAACTCTACCTGGAAGAGGAAATTCGCAGTGACAGTGGCTTCGAGCGAATCATTGGGAAAAGCGCCCCGCTAAAGCATGTTCTGGAATTGGTGGACACCGTCGCTTCGAGCGATTCCACCGTTCTGCTGCTGGGTGAAACCGGAACGGGCAAGGAGCTCATTGCGCGCGCAATTCACGACCGCGGCCGACGCAAAGACCGTACCTTTGTGAAACTTAATTGTGCCGCAATCCCCACGGGCCTGCTGGAGAGCGAATTGTTTGGGCACGAAAAGGGCGCGTTCACCGGAGCCATTACGCAAAAAATCGGGCGATTGGATCTAGCCGACCAGGGCACGCTCTTCCTGGACGAAGTAGGCGACATTCCAATTGAAATTCAGCCGAAACTGCTACGCGCTCTGCAGGAGCGGGAATTTGAACGACTGGGAAGCACGCAGACGCGCAAAGTGAATGTGCGTCTGGTCGCCGCAACGAACCGCAACCTGGAGAAAATGGTTGCGAACCGCGAGTTTCGCAGTGACCTTTTCTATCGGTTGAATGTCTTTCCGATTCGGATACCCTCTCTAAGGGAGCGCAAGGAAGATATTCCCCTACTCGTTAGTTATTTCGTGCAGAAGTTCGCAAAACAAATGCAGAAGCAGATCGAATCGGTACCTTCTGCAGTGATGAAGGGACTCACAGCTTGGGAATGGCCTGGGAATATCCGAGAATTGGAGAATTTCATTGAACGCGCAGTCATCCTGACGCGCGGCAGGGCACTCGAGGTGCCGCTGACAGAATTGCAAAAGACGGAAACCGAGATGGCGTTGGATACCGTCGTGAACAAGAAACGAGCGGCTCGCAGAGCATTCAGCTCAGGACCTGATATCAACGGCGGCGCTGAGGAGTACGAAAGGAAGCAGCGCGAGGAAATCATACAGGCGCTTTCCGCGTGTAAGGGCCGCGTAGGCGGTACGGATGGCGCTGCAATCCAATTGGGTATCAGCCGAACTACACTCATATACCGAATGAGAAGGCTTGGAATCTACGCGAAGCTGTATTCCTGAAGAGTGTCTGCGCTGCTCCTGGGGATGATCTTGTAGGAGCACTTTTGCCGAATAGTCGGCTATCCGTCGCAGTGACTGCCTAAACGCTAGGCAGGAATCCGTGTGTTCTTGCTGGACAACCAGATGTTACCGCGGGCCAGAAGTCCGCTTGTGGGAAGTCTCACCAGATAGGTACCGAGAAACGCGCTTGTGTTTACCGATTCAATTCCACTTGCCTGATAAGGTGGTCTCAATAGGTCGATGCAACACCCAGGTCGAACCTAATCTGCATTGAAAACAAAGCCAAATCGTTCGCTGAGGCTAAAACGGCTAGAGCACTACCCTGGAAGCGTCAAACAATTTCTCCACTTGCAGATGCGACCACGGAAAATCGCGTTCAGTTACAAGGCAAATGGCCAGGTGTTCATAGGAGAGTTGCTGGAAGCCATGTTCACGCTTCGCCTTGTCGAGATAAACCGCGCAAATGGAAACGAGACACGCGCACGCGAACGTGCGGGCAGTTGGATGGAATAGAGATATGGACATTCGGTCCTCTGAACGTGCTCGAGGCGGGCATGCATTTTCCATTCTGATCCTCGTATCGTGACAGATTGCGACTTATGGGTATTAATGCGCTAGACGTAAGCGGCAGAAATGAACCCCAATTCTGAGACAGGGTTTTGGGACTGGCCTCGAACGCGATTGCGGTGGGCAATTGGTACGCGTTGCCGGGCTTTTCGGGACAGAGCTTTGAGACTCAAGAGGCCTTGAATTTAGGGCCTTCTGATTTAGTCCCGAAACTTACCGGTTGTGAAACGACCCATAGAAAACCCGATTAGCGATCCGCCAGCCGGATGTTCAGCGCAATGCGGTCTTCGGTCCCGAAGGTACGGGAGATATGACCCTTCCCGCTTGAGTCTTCAACCAGAACGATGCTTCCCGGCGCCAACGAAACTTTTTGACCGCCGGAGATCTCGAATTCTCCCTGCCCACTCAACGTGATGAGGTACTGACGATATGTTTCTTGGTGCCAGTCCCGGACCCAACCTGGAGAAGTCCGCGCGAATACCAAACTAGTGACTTTGATCGGGTCCGAAAATTCAATGCCGTTTCGCGAAGGATCAGATTTCAGATTTCCAGTAATCTCTTCGGCGTGTGTTTCACCGTCAGAACCGGTATAGATCCTCGTAATCGTAACCGGCTTGCGGTGCTGAGCCGTCAATAGGTGCGCGCACCAGCCGAACGCGAAGCAGCCTACAAGTGCGGACGAAAGAAGCCATTTTGATTGCATTGATTGCTCCTGGTTGGTGGGCCAAGTCTATCAGGTCTTCGCCAGAGTCGATTTCACGAACCGTGTCGCAATAAGGACCCCTTTCGAGACGGGGACCTCGGGTGCAAACGGCGTTTTCACGATGCGGTTAATGATCACATCGGCCTGGAGCCGGATGCGCCGTCGTGAGGAACAGGCGTAGAAACTCGTTACCTATGCGCATGTCCCGATCTGGATTACTTCCGGTTTGCCGACAATCCGGGAGTAGTTCTGGCATGGAATGCCCATCCATAGTGTGCGTGGATTGGAGCCTCCACTAAGTTGGGAGTTTGAGCTGCTCTGCCAGCCGCTTGAATTGGGATTGATCGCGGACGGCGTCGTAGCCGGGGAATACTATCAGCGATCCCAGGAATGGGTCGCCCTCTGACAGGGCTGTCTCTAGCCATTCGAAACCAGGGGCGCTTTCTCCGAGACCAAGATAGGTCAATGCAATTGGCAGCGCGGCGACATACCCCCGTTCGCGTCGAGCCCGCAGCTCCCCGATCACTCCGCGAGCCTCAATTGCGTGCCCCAGTATGCCGGCGACAAAACCAAAATAGCCCTCGCCGAGTGGCAGCCCATCGTTAAGCTTTCTGCCGGTACTCGCCACTGCCCAAGCTTCATCCTTTAAACCCAGCGCAGCCAAAGAGAAGGCAAGGTAGAAACAGGTGTAGGGCGAATCCGGCGTCAGCTCGATTGCTAGGCGACCACAGCGGACCGCATCTTCGTATCGCCGCGCATAATAATTGGCCTGCAGCAGGCGGAAGTTCGTCATTAGGTCCAACGGATCCAGTTCGACGGCCTTGCGGGCATGCAGCAAAGCTTCCTCATGCCGACCGAGAAAGCTGCAAAGAATAGGGTACGTTATATGGGCAAAGGCGTTGGTGGATTCCAGGCTGATGGCTCGCTGACATGACTGCTCCGCCTCAGTCCAGCGCCATTGAAACACCCGAAGCATTCCCAATGTGCTGTGGAGCCTTATAGAACTCTTATCAAGTGCCAGTCCTTTTGAGAGCAAGTCCTCTGCTTCCGGAAGCGCACTTCGTGGAGACAACGATCCGTAAGCAGCGCTCACGTTGTAATACATTGCCGCACCGTAGTAAGGTTCCGCGTAGTGAGGCTCCAGCCGAATCGCCTCACGAAAATACTCGAAAGCGCGACGCACATCGCTAGGACGTCGCTTCTTGAGGAGATGGGTTCCCTTAAGGAATTGTACATATGCATCAACATTGCTGGGACGATGTTCTCCAATCGGGGCTCCTAGGCGCACGTGCAACGCTTCCGCCACGGCTGTGCAAACCTCATCCTGAATGCCGAACAGGTCTCCCAATGTGCTGTCGAAGCGCTGCGCCCACAGGTTAAATCCATCCTTTACACCGACTAGGTTGACGGTAATACGAATCCGGTCTCCAGATCTCCAGACCGACCCTTCCAACATTGCTTCGACACCCAGTTCTCGGGCGACCTGTCTTGCATCCCAACGCTGCCCTTTGAATCGGAATACCACGCTGCTCGCGGTGATTCTCAATCCATCGTTGCGCGACAAAACCCGGATGATTTCATCCGTCAATCCGTCGCTGAAGTACTCATCCTTGGTGTCTGTCGTTTGGTTCACAAACGGCATCACAGCTACCGCAGGGCGCTTGGCTATCGGGACAACAAACCGATAGCCACGCTTGGGAATCGTTTCGATGAAACTAGGGGAGTCGGCGGAATCGCCCAGGGCATCGCGCAACCGGCTGACGGCAGAGTTCAGCGCCACTTCGAAATCTACGAACGTGTCCGCCGACCAGAGCCGCTTGCGCAGCTCTTCTCGTGTAACGATTTCGCCAGGTCGTTCGATGAGGGCGGCAAGCACCTGAAACGATTGCTCCCGCAGGGCAATGGGTATTCCCTTCTTCAGCAATCGCCGACTCTCAAGATCCACTTCGAATGGTCCGAAGCGCGTGTTCATGGTCGTGGCAACATTCTTAATTTCAGTCACTTGCCTGTCAAGATTTTGATCAGGTCCGCGCCATTGTAATGTATTCACTCACAATTAAGCTGGCGCACGAAGCACCGCAAGGCCTCACGGGAAGGTGAGTAATGGTCAGCAGCCCTGGCACTGTTTCGAGCCTGAAGGAAGCCGTCACCGTCCGTAAAATCCAAATCAGGCTTCTGCCGTTCCTGTTTGCGCTCTACGTCGTCGCTTTCATCGACAGAATCAACCTGGGATTTGCGGCGCTGACAATGAATCGCGAACTGGCCATCACAAGCCAGCAGTTTGGATTTGCGGCTGGGATTTTCTTTTGGGGCTACTTCCTGTTTGAGATCCCCAGCAACCTCATCCTTCACCGCATCGGCGCGCGTGTCTGGATCGCACGCATCCTCATCACATGGGGCATCGTTGCGACGCTGACCGGCTTTGTGCATTCCGCCCATCAACTCTATGCCGCCCGCTTTGCACTGGGCCTCGCCGAAGCTGGATATTTCCCCGGCATCGTTCTCTACTTGGGTTATTGGTTCCGCCAACGCGAAAAGGCGCAGGCCATTGCCCTCATATTGATCGGCATCCCTCTCGCCAGCGTCCTGGGCGGTCCCATTTCTGGTTTTATTCTCGATCACGTACATTGGTTTGGTCTTAGCAGCTGGCGATGGCTGCTGATTTTGGAAGGACTGCCGGCCGTTGGGTGCGTCCTTCTGACAAGTCTCTTATTGCCCAGCAGGCCAGCAGAGGCCAGGTTTCTCACGGGCGAAGAAAAGAAGTGGATCGCCGATCAGTTGAAACAGGAAGACCGCCAGAAGGTGCGCGGCCAAACCATGTCCGTGGCAAGGACACTAGCTAGTCCGAGGGTCTGGCATTTGGCCTGTATTGGTTTCTTTCACGGCTTCGCCAGTTATACGTTTATCTTCTGGTTGCCCCAGATCCTTAAGTCAGCCTTGGTCAGTCAGTCCAATACGCTGATTGGGCTTCTGATTATGGTCCCAAATCTTCTGGGTCTGATCGCCATGATCCTTGTGTCGCGTCACTCTGACCGCGCACTGGAGAGAAGATACCACATGGCCTTGCCGACGGTCGTAGCGGGGATTGCTTTGTTGCTGCTTGGCACGACTCACTCATCCTTGTTTTCAATCATTCTTATTTCAGCAACGGCCATCGGAGCGTACAGCTACTTGCCCGTTTTCTTTTCCGTGCCCGGCGAATTCCTGACCGGCTTCTCCGCCGCCGCGGGGATCGCGATCGTCACATCGGTCGCTAACTTCGGCGGCTTCGTTGGCCCGTACACCGTCGGCATCATCCGGCAGAGGACCGGCAACCCATATTACGGCCTGATTTGCGCGGGCGTTTCCTTCCTTATCTCCGCAACCCTGTCATCGCTGTTGCCCAAGCGAACAGTGCTTCCTGAGCATCCGTCCGGCGCGGCCGGCATAGCCTTCAAAACAAGTTCTGAAGCTTTTTAGGAGCAATCATGACCCTCATTCCTAAGACGATTCGCATTGAGCCCGCATTCGAGAACCCTGGGCAAATCCGCTCTATGTTTGAGCGAAACGCACCCTATCGTGCGCTCGCCGCTTACGCTCCTGGGGGAGTTAAAGACGAGACGCGCGAAAAAGCCAAGCAAGCGGAGCTTCCTTGGTTCCGGGGAAACTGGGCTGTGGGCGGGAAGCCCCTCGTCGACGGCGCCGAAGCGATCCTACACAACAAGAGTTTTGTCGAGGCCGCCAGAGCTGCCTTCGCCACATCGTTTGTCTGTCCCGAAATGGTCGTCGTAAACCTCAGCGCGCCCATGCCGGCATGCCCGACCCACATGGACAACCCATCCTTCTACGGAGCAACGCGCGAAGACTATCCGTTGCCCTTTCTCCGAGTGATGGACCGTTCCGGGCTGTTCGAGCCCTGGCGCGTGGTTCGCGCCAGCACAATCTCCTGGTTTTATGAAGGCTCTGGTGGCAGTTTCGACTACTGGCCGGAAGGGCTCGATGGTCCAATGCGGAGCGAGTATCCGCCCTTCGGCAATGTTGCTCTCTGCGCGGACACTGACCGGATGTATCACCGCGTCGGTCCCGTTGGTGATCCTAGTGCGACGCTGCCCTCGATGTCAGCCGCAGCGCAGATTCAGTCGGACGGCGACGGTAACTGGTCAATTATCGAAAATGATGAAGTCCGCTCCACGTACCCAAGCTGTGCCATTCGCTTTTCTATTCTATGGAAAGCCGCAATTGGGAAGCGAGCATCAAACGCTGACAATCTGACTCTCGATTGCATCATGGCGGTTTTCATCGCCGACCTCCGCCGTCGGCGCGTCGATTTCCAGATTCCTTCCGATCCCCTGGCCGACACCGCGTGGATTCTCCTGCTGCAACGGATTTATTCTGACCCAACCGCGGCTATTAGAGGGTAACGGGCGACTTTTCCTTTATCTCGTTAGGGAAGGGTCGCCGAGCATCCGGGGAATGATCACGACGCCCTGCAGGGGCGCAAAGATAGTAAGCAGAATCTCGCGTGATGCGGGCGTTAAGGCCGGTTGGCCAAGTCTAGTGGGTGGTATCGGTACGGCCCTAGGTGGGTCATCAGCACAGCTGCAAGTAGAGTAGCGGCAAGGAATGCCATAAGCGGTACGCGATAGGAGCCTGTCAAATCGAAGCCGGCGCCCATGATGAGCGGACCTAGCGCGCCTGCCAAAGCAAAGGCCGCGAAGGCGGAGCTATACACGCTACCGAAAGCGCGAAGACGAAAATAGCGGCTGACTAAATACGCGATGAGGTCTACTTCTGCGCCCAAACCCAGCCCGACAAGGAACCCGCCCGCGAATGCGACAGGTGTTGCGCCCAGCCAGAGCAGGCCGATTCCAAGGGCGGCGCCGCCAAAAAAGACAGCCGCAAGATGAGGAGCAAAGAGGCGGTCAAGCAAGTAACCGGTTCCCACACGCCCGAGCAGCACGGCAGCGCCCACAAGAGAACTTCCTAGAGCCGCCGATTGAGCGGTTATTCCGCGGTCGCTAAGCATGGCTGTGGTATGAACCAAACAGCCCTGCACACTTGCGCTCACTAAGAAGAAAGCGCACACCAGGATCCAAAATGTTCCGCTGTGCCAGGCATCGTGAGTATGTTTCGCTTCATGGCTCGTTTAAAGTCGGGATATCCGTGGTGAGCTGTGGTCTTGGTGGTGGTCGGCGAAGTGGCATCGTAAAATACTAGCATGGGT
>Ga0210383_10001082_pt1 | contig 24997 bp, 30 predicted proteins | sample IncBWC14OmetaG_FD_160072 | JGI IMG/M metagenome (GOLD analysis project Ga0210383, IMG submission 160072) | Forest soil microbial communities from Barre Woods Harvard Forest LTER site, Petersham, Massachusetts, United States - Inc-BW-C-14-O ... | reverse complement strand
GGCCAATATGTTGTTCACAAATCCCACGCCAGAGAATGTCGTCGTCTGCAAGGCCTTTCCATTGTCTGCTAACCTGAGCGGCGCGGCAAAGGGAGGTGGCATCGAGGTATCCAAGGACTTTGAGGGATACTTCACGAGGCAGGATAGTAAATGGATCAATACGTATGAGATGCGCGAGGTGTTCGGTGAGGAGAGAAAGCTGAGAGAAACAACACATGGTTAGGAGACCCTGGAGGATGAGAGCTCGTCGAGGGTGTGAGGAAGAGGAGAAGTTGGACCAAACGGCATTGACAGCTTCTCGCTCCTCAAGGGGTAAGGCATCTAGAGACTGTTAAAAGAGTAAGAAGCTGTGTACACGACACTAAACAGGCCGGACAACCCACCTGCTGTAGTTTTAAATTCGTCCCTTCGTCCGCCATCCGTTGATGTCGAACACATAACTTGCGAGGTGGAGGTTGTTGAGACGGAGGCGGAGAACCATTATCTGGCCCTTCCGAGCTCGAGGTAATGTTATCAAGGACAGTAGGAGCCTCAAATGACACGGGAACTTCAGAGAGATCAACGAATGGGGGGTCGGAGGGGTAATCATCGGACGTAGTGGCTAATCGGGCAGCGGGTAGGGTATCACAGACGTAAGACGATGGTAAAGAAGCAGAGGACATGAGAGTTTGAAGGCAAGCGATGAACTGTCCAGGGCATTTTGGCTATGTCGCATTCGGAATCTTGTCACGAAACTTTTACCAAACTTGATGCAAAACTCACGCGCAGTCGCGCTTGACTGGTGGCACATTGCGCCATGCCCGGGATCAAACTTTATTCGATACAATTCAAAGCACACACTTGTATTCCTCCAACTATATCATGTTTACAACTTTGCACGCGTTCGATTCAAGATATATAAAAGTGATCAAACAAAAACAGATACCACGCCTCCGGAACTCAGTCCAGTGTAATCTTCAGCTGCTCAAGTGGTATGGGCACAAAGTTGTCCAACACAACCGACCGTAAGGCCAGCTCCGGTTCACAGTGTGGCGGAACGAGCTGCCGGATCAAATCCGGTCGCACTGAGAGCTCTGCATCACCAGTCGCGTCAGCCACGCACAGTGGGGACGGGTAAAAATGTCTAACTCACCCTCGCGCGTAAAGTCGAAGAGCAGGGGGAAATCTTTTCCATTTGGCATTCTAGCTCCTTCAACCCGTAGCTCGTCAAAGAATGGATGGATCATCGCCTCGACAGCACTGAACCGCGCTCCCGGTGTGTACTCTAACAACTTTGCCACCAGATCTATTGCCTCGGGTGCCGTGCGAGGCCGGAAAACCTGAATACAAGCCAATGAGTAAAGCAGCATTACAGACACAGCGTTGAAACAGACTTTTGAGAACGGGTGAGGTTTGATTTGTGGGAACTTGTGCTCCATATAGTTGGGATTCATGGTCTTGATCTGTTCCCTCGACGGTGTCCCGAGCACCTTGATAATCTCCACCAGTTGGTCAATGCCGCTCTCACCTGGGAAGAGTGGTTGGCCCAACATCAACTCTGCCATAACACACCCTGTTGACCAGATATCTTTCGACATCACAGAAAGACAGCTCCACATCAGTCCATACTACCACAAACAGCGACCACAATAACCCAGTGCTTACCGATATTGGTCGTGTAGTTGGTGGCGCCAAAGATGAGCTCGGGGGCCCTGTAATACCTCGAGCAGATGTAGCTGACGTTCGGCTCGCCGGCCACCAATATCTTGGCGGAGCCAAAATCGCACAACTTCAGCACACCCGTCGCTGGGTTGAGCAGAAGATTCTGGGGCTTAATGTCTCGGTGGCAAATGCCAACCGAATGGATGTAGGCGAGTGAGCGCAAGAGCTGATACATGTACAGTTTGATTTGTAGCATGGGCATAGGTTGTTTGAGTTTGGCATAATGGCGACTAGCGCGATAGACTGTTTCAGGGACATATTCCAACATGAGATTCAGGTACACTTCGTCTTTCTGTTGAAAATAAATAAATATAACCTATGACCACAAAAGGAATGACAGCCCACCTTGTCACCATTCGAGTAAAAGAAAGCTTTCAGGTCAACGACATTAGGGTGAAATACAAGTCTCATAATTTGTAATTCGCGGTTCTATTAACCAACAAAAGTGGATAATCAGCATCATCTTGTAGCATGAAGTCACCAATCCAACCCCAAACACAGGATGGCTTGCGGAGACAAAGTAAACTCACTTTGAACCGCTTATCCTGCAACACCTTCTTGATCGCAATGTCTTCGCTCTCCTTTGGTGCACCCACGAGTTTGGCTTGGAACACGACACCAAAGGAGCCATTGCCAATCACTTTGCAATTGCTATAGGAAATCTCCCTGGTGTCCCCAGACTTGCCATCGGCGGCAATGACTTTGACCACCTTGTGAGGGTCGTCGATGGCTGGTTGGCAGTAAGACGCAAGGAATATAGATCGATCGAGAGCGATCCAAAGGAGATATGCAACAGATGGACAAAAGCACGGAAGAAACGGTAAAACGGGTGAGATGAGGAGTGCGATAGTAGACAATAATTGGCATGAATATGTGACGACGAATATGGGATATATGGTACGCACGAGAGATCTTGACACCATTTATTGGACCGTGGGTGGACATTGTTGAATATAAACTAACTGTACAACGTTTTGGGATGTTCACCAGGGAGAAAAATAAGGAGGTGATGAGTTGGACTGGCGCTGGCTTGAGACCGAAGGCGGAGTTCGGGGGCAGCTGTATGAAAGTGGAATCAAAATGAAACTAAGAAAGGGGTGGTGATGAGGGAGAGAAACGACGGAGAGGTCGGGACAGATGTTGGGGTACGGGGATGGGGAGATAGAGGCTGGGAAACGGGAGGGAGCAGGAGGACAGAGGCAGATCTTGTGACCCTCCAACTAAAAACAAACACGACCAAACAAACATCCGTATTCATTTCTTGCGGATCCGAGTTGCTTGCACACTCCTCCCTCAGATCTACATTTCGAGCACAGGAGCACTGCGTATTGCACCGCTCCATTCCATCACACGTCAGTCCAATTGTGCAGGTCTAAGCTTATAAGCCTTATCCAGTCATCGAGCTTTATCGAGCTTTCAATTGGCTTTCAACCTCTTCGTGTGCTTTCCGGGCTGGCAGGCTCCGTTCACTGCACAGCGCCCCACCGTTTTCTTTCTCCTCCTCGTACGCACTGGGCGCTTTGCTTAAGTTCGACTACTCGAAATGCCAGATCCCAAGATCTATACTTTATAGATTCCGTTGTTGCGTACGTAAGCAGCCCAGGGTCTAAGCGACGCTTCTCGAGTTTGATCGGTGTCGGACGCTATTTAATAATCGTCGTCTATGCAAAGCAGAAACGGATACCTGGAAATTTAAATGGTGAAGGAATTGTCCGAGCAGCGTCAACTTGCAGCGACATCAAAATTCTTCCTTATGGTTCGGTCGTTTGACAATAATCGATTGTTTTGGTTAACGCTTCCTATTATGTTTCCCTGGATTTTTGACAAACCTCGGGATCATATCTCGCTCTCACAGCCCATCTTCTCCTAATCATGTCATGTCGTACAAAGGGATTGCTATCCATCTCCCTGTCTGCGATTGCATGAATTTCAAGTCTTTGTTTCAAATACTGGTGATCTGCGAACCCTACTAGATGATGGGATGGATCTCAATATCAGTGATGCCATTATATCGTGCATGTCATGTGTCCTACACCTCATTCTATATACCATGAGTGCCGCGCGGGAGAAGTTTATCCTGACGAAACCCTCCGTCGGAAATTCTGGAAATACATTCTGGAAGTACACGGGAATCAAACTCAGGATTCTATTTGAGTCGTCGACACTCAGGCTGGACAGTAAGCTTCGCAATCAAAAGTTTATTTCAGTCAAGAGGATCTCTTATGTCATTTCCATGATATTCTCAGTCCACTCGGCATCATTCAGCGGGGAATAACGTGTAAAGACTGATTAGAAATTTAAATTTCTATATTATAGGATGGTTCAAGGAAGGTTGGTATACTTACTGAGTATATACTAAGCAGACTCCTGACCAATATATATATTGTAGTTTTGAGGAACTCTACAGGCAATCCAAGCAGGAGGGAACCCAGGACCACATCGACCACGATACACCAACATTTGACTTAAGTGCTTGCAGTGCTGTAACTCGTGACAAGTGGCCTTGTCTTGGCGGTTTGGAACAAGGCCGAATCGCCTGGCAATGTGGCATGTCTCCAATCACTACAGAACCAATTCTACAGAATTCTCTGTCAAAAATTGACCGCACAGAGTGGACTTTGTCCGACCGAAGAGGATCAAACATCGTGGCCTGGAAGTCTTCCTGGTAACACCTGGATATGTTGGAGTTGATCGAGGCATTCGGGATCATGCTTGGATGCATATCAATTGTGACCATTATGAACTCTAACCTTGAGGCCTGAACCTAGACGGAATGCCAGTGTTCCAGCCACCCCAGGATTGAACATGAAACTACCTAGCGAGACTTTCGAGCAGCAAATTGGCAGCAAGTTGGGAGAGCACACGACTTTGGGACTTGGCAGGATCGCAACAATCGTTCCCAAAATTTGCGCGCTCGTTCTATATGCCGCAACCTCCTAGATACTAGTATACTTGTGCGCTTCTGTGATATGGGGGTATGCAGAGTAAGTATCGAGGCCTGAAGGCCCGGGTTTATCGATATCAAGGCATGGACACAAGATGGACTCGGAGCAAGCCGCTGCACTTGAGGTGAGTGGGATTTTTTGAGCCTTGTGAAGTGACTGAAGTCGGATGATGATCAAACTGGGTAGTAATAGGGTTGAAGTGTGAGTCAATAATGTCCGCTGTATTTGTGCCATTTTGAATCCACAACTTGAAGCTCGAGTTCGTAAGACCCTCACCGGTGCGTTCTATGCCGACATCGATTCTGATACAAGTCTGTGTTTGTCCACCCAACACCCAAATTGCTACATACAATTCTCTTCTACGATTGCAGGCCTGAACGTTCTAAACTCTTGATTGAGCTTTCCTCCGAGTCTCCGGCCCTTCGAGTGATCGATGCCTATGACCGCCGTTCGTGAGTAGAAGGTGGAGCAGTTGGAAACCCTTCAGCCAGCCTGATCAAAGCCTGATGCTGAGATAATTGTGTCAAGTTGTCAACGCGGCCGTCAAAATACAGATATGTAATAACTTTGCCGTGACCTTGGGCACGATTTCTGCAGGGGATCGACGCTATAGGCTTCGCGATACAAGAAGTAGGCGGTGGGAGAGAACCAGGTTCACAACCGATTGCACCTGGTACGATTTCTCAATGCTCTACTTGCAATTGGTGGCCTTTACTTACTCAACCTACCGTGACCTAGATTCTAGGAACCAGAGATGTTCTTATCGATAGAGTGTCTCCGGCAAGGGGACCGACCACTCCGGGTGGGGCATTCACATCTTGGACTCGAAGCCTGTGAGGCATGATCATCATAAGCAAGGTTTCGTGAACCTTTACCAGGACTGCGTCGTAACGTTCAAACTATCGCCGATGTTCTGCCTCTGAGCACCGTTCGCCCGCCACTCCATCGACGTCGACGCACCGATATTGCTCTTCTCTTACCTTTCGGAGATTTCTCCGATTGAGTCGAACGGCCCTCTTATTACCGGGTGAAAGGGGTTGTGTTTGTGCTGGGAAGTCTGAATATCTCACAATACTATAAAGCTCGTGGCCCTCATGACTGCCACATCGCTACCGATATCACCACCCTCTATCATGTCTTACGATTGGGAGCACTCCAGTACTGTTCACAGCCATAACGGCGATTCTGGATCGGACCGGGACGATAAAGTCTGGTACCCGAACATTGAAAAGCTCGGCCCTCGTTCAAATTTACCCTCGTCTGGAACTCATACAGGGACTGGTACCCCTGAGGACCCATTTATTATTGACTGGGACTTTGGTGACCCGGAGGACCCATATAACTGGTCCAAAAACAAGAAATGGCTGATGACTATGCAGGTGTGTCCTCGGATGTGACCAAGAATTTCAGATTAGCATTTACAATGTGATATATAGCTCGCTCTATGTACATGGACTGTGTCGTTCAGCAGCAGTTCATACACTGGTGGACTAGAATATACGATGCACGATTTGCACATTTCTGAGAACGTCGCCGTTTTGGGAATATCCTTATACGTTCTTGGATTTGCATTAGGGTACGTAACTTTCACTGCCTGTCATGTCGCTCGCATTAATTATAATTCCGGCGTTCACAATAATAGACCCCTTGTCTTTGCTCCGATGGGAGAGGTAAGCCGATTTTGATACATTGTTTACCTTGTTTCTCCCTCACAAGACTAATGGATTATTTTGTCTTTAGATGTTCGGAAGAGTGAGTTCCATCGCGTCCTTCAATCTCCTCATACCTAATATCAAACAATCTCCCTTAGCGCATAGTTTTTCTAAGCACACTCTCAGTCTATACCCTATTGCAGCTCGAAGGTAGTCTGGGTCACAATCTTCCTACACTCCTCTCATGTCGACTTTTAACCGGGATATTTGGGTCATCTCGTGAGTGTATATCATCTTTATTATTTAACCCCTGATCTCACACCTGCCTAGCACTGACTAACGCCGGCGGCGCTGTTTCCGACATATTTAATGCCCGTGAACGAGGTTTGGCCACTGCCATCTACTCAACCGTCCCTTTTCTCGGTCCGGTCATTGGTCCAATCGTGGGCGGCTTCGTAGCGGAAAATCCACGCCTTGGCTGGCAGTTCACCTTCTGGCTCACTTTCATATTTTCCGCGGTATCCCTCATTCTTGGATTCTTTGTGACACCCGAAACAGTATGTTCTGACCTACAGTGGAATTCTCTTTGTGGCCCTAAATTCAACCTGTTCTCAGTACGCACCTGTGCTGTTACGTCAACGCGCCGCAAAACTCTCTACAGAATCAAGCGGTACGGTACACTACATCTCCAAACACGACATGAACCGTTCCAAATCTTTCACTCGAGTCATTCGCACCAACTTGAGAAGGCCATTCCGTGAGTCCATCCATTCTCGTCGTCTTACTCTAACGCAATGCTCCCGTTATGAACAGTTTTCATGTTCACTGAACCCATAGTAGCACTCCTAGCGCTTTACGTGTCCATCGTCTACGGAACGCTTTACGCGCTTTTCTACGCCTTCCCCATCGTCTTCCAACACCACCGGCACTTCAGCCCAGGCGAAGGCGGGCTCGCTTTTCTTGGTGTTGGCCTCGGTATTATTGTTGGCACCGCGACCACCCCGCTCCAGAATATGATTTATTGGAGAGAAATGGATAGGAGCGAGTCGGGCAGGGCACCGCCCGAGGCGTGAGTTTGCTGCCATGTTTATCTATAACTTTTTTCCTGATACTGACGTGCTTTGGATAGGCGGCTACATATGGCAATGATGGGAGGTATTCTGCTCCCCATCAGCCTATTCTGGTTCGCTTGGTAGGTTTGTTTTCTATTCCAAACACATTACATGCACCAATCGGCCCTTGCACAGGACATCCTCCCCATCAATACACTGGATAGTCCCCATCATCGCTGGTGTACCCTTTGGCATTGGGGTCGCGCAGATCCTGCAAAGCCTTACAGCGTACCTGATGGACACCTACAGCATCTATTTCGCCAGTGCCATCGCGGCCACTGTCGTCCTGCGGTCCATCTGCGGTGCCGTCTTTCCTGTGTTTTCTCCCGCACTGTTTGCGAGGCTCGGTGACGAGTGGGCGATGAGCGTCTTTGCCTTCTTGTCGTTGGTGTGTATGCCGATCCCTATCTTGTTTTGGGTAAGTCGCCGGTGGAATCATTTCTGATCTTATCCTGGTTGTTGAATTTATTGGTCTGTAGAGATACGGACCGTGGATCCGGAGCAAGTCGAGATTTGCGTACAAGGAGTCAGATCCGTATCCTGAACCCCAGAGCGGATTTTCGTCGCAGCCCGATACGGTACAGGAGAAGTACCTTGGCTCGGCCGGGAGTACGGGCGATATCGAGCAAGCCCTGTGACTGAAAATGAATCCTAGATCCCTGATGGGCGACGTTGAAAATGTAACACTACAGAAACTTGGTATTAAAATTGAGTAGTAATACAACAGATTAGCGATAATGCGTAACTCGGAACGGGTGCTACCCAGAATGACAACGCAGGGGTTTTCCTCACCCCCTACAATTTTCATTCGCAGGACCATCATACATGCTTCTCAACATTCCATCCAATCCAATTCCAATTCCAATTCCAGTTCCAATTCCACATTCGATTCCAGGGCAGCACAGCCGCCCGGTAATGCGAAATATACACTCTAAGAATGCAAGATAAATGAAGCATGATATGAGGAGCTAGGAATGAAGATAGAGGAATAATAAAACGTGAAGGTCGTAAAGATAGATAAAAAGATATGCGAGAGGATATCAGGAGTGTGGATATATGCTGGTATGCAAAAAAAGGAAGAAGGGACGCCTCAGAATCTATCAACATCGAAGGACATGGAATCAAAATGGAGCGAGTCTAGCCGCATTTCGATGCTGATATCCCCTGGCGCGACCACAGGTGGACTCTCAGTTTTGGGTGACCGCCACTCCCCTGTCCCTGCTGCTCCTCCAAGTTTCCCACTCCCCACTAGCTCTGGGGGATAAGGGTCATCCATCGGTGTATCGGGCCCCGAAGAGGTGGACGACGTCGAAGGCACCGACGAATCGCAGGACATGGTAGGTGTGGACGTGGGTGTTGTCGAGTGGTCGGGGGAAGGGGAGAAGGAGAATAGCCGTTGGAGGTTGAGTATGGACAAGCGGCGGCGGGAGTGGGAGAATGATTGTGTTGAGGTGGGAGAGGATGGTCGCAGGCTATCGTGGTCATGGTCGCGGTTGTGGTCTGGAGTAAGGGAAGGAGATGTGTCGGCGTGGCTGAGGTGGGTGTACGGTGAGGATTGGGTAGAGGAAGAAGGGAAGGCGGGTTCGGAAGGGAATGAGGTGTCGAATGAGGCGCGGGTCTTGAGGTTTGGCGTGTGGAAAATCTGGGAGAGGATGAAGGAGCCACGGCGGGAGAGGGTCGGGCTACGGATTCGTGGTGGTGGTGGTGGTAGTGGGGATTCCCCCTCGGTCTGTCGTTGTGTCTGCCGTGATGTCGACGATACCTGCGTGCCTACGCTAGAGGCAAAGATGTTTTTTGCGTTGGGTTTTGTACTTCTGCCTACATTCTTGATTGAGCGAAAGGCTTTCGAAGCGCGGGATCTGAATGTTTTGGAACGCTTCGTGGGTGGTGCAGCACTATCGGTTGGATTCTGCCTGTCATTTCGCTTCACTTTGACCACTTCGACAATCTCCGAGTCGTCGCCAGGCTCTCTTCCTCGAACAGTGCCCCGTGGACCCTGATTTTCCTCTTCATCTTTCATCAAAACATCCGATATCGACTGCCGCTCACCCCTCCTAGGCATAACGACGGCGTCCATACTTCCGTGTGCTGAATCTCGACTAAAGACAGGAGGAAAAGAGTCTGAGTGCTGGAAGACGTTCAGGGCTGTTTCAAGGACATCGACGTCGGGAAGAGTGGAGAGGTCGTGTTCTGGAGTTTGTGCAGCATCAAAGTAGCACCATGTAGGGGAGTCTTCCTCTTCTGGGGGTACAACGAAGACATTTGGCATCTGAACTGACGGGGAGGTTGTATAGGAGGACGGCGGTTCTTGTGAATGATTGTAAATGTGGTGTAGAGGTTTTGCGGAGGACATGAAAGCGAGTGTGGAGACCATGCTATGGCTAGTGTAGAATAAGAGAAGGAAAGTACAAAAGAGTGACTGGTTGAGGCCTCCTACTAGTAGTCAATGGTTCAACTCGGGTCAGCCACGTGGACAATAATAGTATTAATATTAGTAATGTTAATAGTAAATTAAACTGGCTAGTATTCGTTGTCGTATTGGCCCTCCCTCGTAGATCTGCTACACAGGTTTAATTCGTATATTACTTATCCAGCCAGTTGCCTGACAAATTAGTTTGGTAATGGATGAGTGGCTGCACGATGCTGTGTTTGACGGCGAAAGGAGTAAACAGGAACGGGGTAAAGGAAGGAATGTAAAGGTTGTTCCAAAGCTGCCAACTCGTCGTGGACGGCTGCTGTCTCACCATAGTACTCGATGGCTTGGTGCAGCGGGAGAGGTTAATATGGAGTGAGCCTGAGTGTAAATCCTGCGTTGAACTTATTTGTTTGTTTAACCTGAACATATGCAAGTCGCCTCGTTTTTCCTCAAGTTCAAGCCTGTTACCTGTCGTCCTTACTGCAAAAGACTCTTCCACTCACAACCACAACCACCCCGTTATTTTCTCTCCGATTTCGACATGTCGCGAGCAATGTCCATCACTTTCCTAGGCACATCAAGCGGTGGTGGACCTTCACAGTCCCGCAATTGCTCTAGCCTCGTCGCGGACGTCCTCAACGACGGTTCTCTTTGGAGTACGCTCCAATATCTCACACAATGTCGCGTTTCATAACCCCCAGAGCAGTGGTTGACTGTGCTGAGGGAACCCTTCGTCAATTCCAACTCCAGCCGTATAGCAAGAACCACCTCAAGGTAAACAAAGTGACAAAGATGTTCATAACACATATGCATGGTAAGAACGACAACGCCCTTCAAATACACGTCCTGAATGTTGTGGTACAGCCGACCACACAATGGGCATCGTCCCCATCCTCCGAAACATTCTCTACCCTCCCGGCCCAAACCAGGCCGAATCCTCCACAAAAAAACCTGTAATTACTCCTCCACTGTTCCCATTGAAAACCTCATTTCCAAAAAAGCCTAGAATAGAAATATACGGCCCAGCCGGCGTACGCGCCTTCATCCGCACCATCCTCAAAATGACCCTTACTCGCACATCCGACACATACATCGTACATGAGCTGCTCACCCAAGATGACGAGCTCACACCATGTGATCCCCCAGAGCTCATGCATTCCAGTGAGGTCAGTGGGAAGGACATTCGGTGTTCCCCCGAAGATGGGTTTTGGAGGGCCTTCACCCGAGGCTCGGGGGTGTTTGGGAATGTCGTCGTAGATGCTGGACCGATTTCACATCGAGGTACACCGCCCACGTTAAACCAATCGAGCCCACTTGACGTGTGATTGGCATTAATATTGCACAGACCCTTGCCTAGGCTATATCATCCGTGAACAATCACAACCCGACCGCAAAATCGTCATCCTAGGCGACACCCACGACCCCTCCTCCATTACCTCTCTCTGCATTGCACCTGCGCCCTCCCTCCTCATCCACGAAGCGACAGACGCGCACATTCCTCGCTCCATCGACCCGAATGCTCGACGTTTCCCAGAGGTCGTCAGGGAGAAGACGCTGTCGAGGGGGCATTCCATTCCAGAGATGGCAGGTGCCTTTGCAAAGAGGGTAGGTGCTGCGAAGTTGGTATTGAATCATATTGGTGGGAGGTGTGTTCATAACTCCATCTTAATCCACTCCCTCGACAAATCCAAGTTTGATCTCCACAGATTCCCAGCCCCCCGAAACTCACGCGACGTCCGCGCCGCCGTCATGAGCGAAATCGAGCGCCAGGCAAGCGAAGCCTGGGGGATGGGCACGGCAAAAGCTGCTTGGGACTTTATGCGCGTTGTCATACCGGCGCCTGATTGGGCCCTGGGGATGGATCACCAAGTGGTGGGAACTACCAGGTATGCGGATCCAGAGGACGGGTTTATTTATCCTGACAGGAAGAGGAAGTGGGAACGAGGGGCTTGAGCGTAATATCTTGTGTAATGATCCCAAACGTTCACAATAATGACCACCAATCATAGCCAGGCGGTAAACGTTTGAGCTCAAAGATTCCTCAGGAGGAAGAAAAAATATTTACATGTCGGACTCTGTCCATATGTAACGAGTTCCTCGGCATGGAATCACCCGATGAGCAGTAGTACTGGTGTGAACGATCTTACGAAGATCGCACGTCGAAGGATGGGCGAGTCTCGGATCTCCTACGAGCCCAGAGTCTGAGATCTGATATGCGGTGGCTCGTCGAAGTGTCAGGAAGCAAAGCAAACCTGCAGCACAAACTGCGATTGAAAGAAGGAGCGTTTGCGTGCTTAAGGCGAATTCTTTGCGGGCAGTACTACCGCAGAAGAGATGATACTCGCCGAGTCAATGTTTGGATGGGCTCAGACGATCAGACAGGGAATGTAGGCGAAGTGTTATTTGCACGCGGGCTTTCTTGGCATCTGTGGGATATGAAATACCGTCGGTATTAACACGACGTGAAACTTGCTAGAGGGCCCGCGAGATAGGATTTTACTGAACATCAAATGTGTTACCGGTCAATCCCAATGTGCATTTTTAATATTTCTCAGACAAGACTGCAAGAACGAGGGTCAGTGTAACTGTGCACGGTGAAACATAAAATGCACTCACTCAATGTAACCAATGATGTCCATCCCGTGAACGGGTGACTGTCGGACCGACTGCATTAAATACTAAAGCAGAATCCCAAGGCAAAGAGGAACCAACCTTCTTTTACCTTCCCCAGATATAGCATCATATTGCTCCCATACATACCCCGTGCGTTCGTATTCCTGAAGCAGATGTCAACCATCACCAGCTCACAACGAGAACCGAAAACAAACCTTGAACACATTATCAATAACATTTTTCCTGAGTTCATTGTAAATTTCTTTTGCTCTTGATTGGTATGGTCCCTCTTGAGCAGCATAAGTCTGTTCCATCTTAAATAAGTACCAGCTCTCAGCGAAGAACGCTCCAAGTCGAACCTTGTGCAATGCCCCGAGTGCCAAATAATTCATTTGCACCCAAATAGGACCCCTCCAATAATTCTCACCCTGTCCGAATTCCGGATGCGATGCCGACAGGCTCCGCAGGCCATAGGGCGACCACAGGTGCTCAGGATCTCTCAGCATGTCAAGGATGGGTCCCAGGTGTGGGGAAGAAGGAGGGAGAAGGGAAAGGAGGAAAGGGAACAGAGAAAGGTAGCCTTTGTTGCAAACGTGATAGGATTCGTCTTAAGGAGGAGGTCAGTGGGGTTGTAAATGAGGAATAATAGAAGAATGACGGCATGTACCATCATCATCGACATTGGCATCACAATACATCTGGTTCTCTTCGCTCCAATGCAGGTCTGTCCCGGGTTTAAGCAAGTACCATCAAAGCCGCGAGACAAAACCCACCATCGATGTTTTCCAAAATGCCTTTCTCAATTTCTCCAAACGAAACCTCATCATCAACCTCCCCTACAAAATCCGCCATCTCTCTCATAGTCCTCGTAAAAAAAGCCATCCACGATATCAAATCCAGATGTAGCTCTCCCGCATGAGGTGGGCCCCGGGGATAATCATCCATACCACTCGTCAACACATGCAGCTCCGACCTTCCGCGCCAGCGATACGCCTCCGTCCTCGAACGCGCAACACGCGAGTAATGCTTGATCTGGCCCCGCTGCGTACGGCGGAACCAGTCATAGTGCCGTTTGAGTGGTTTGTAGATCGATTTAAGGTAGGAGACCGCTAGTTCAGGCGACTCGATGTAGCGACTTCCAGCGCCTGTCACGGTGGTGGCATCAGACAACGGGATTTGAGAGCCTCCACCCATTCCTAGATCCATGCCGAGATCCTGATTTGTAGGACCAGATGATGCGGCTTTGACACGGGATATGAAGGCAGTGACGGCCATAGTTAGTGTAGGAGGGTTTGCAAAGCTCGGAACTTGAGTTTGGAATTCTGTTGGGACCTAGAATTTTGAAGTAAGTAGATGAGATATTGTAAAATGGAGACAAGTTGACCTTGCTTCGAGCCTCTTCTCCCAGGATTTGCTCCCGCGCAACCCACCCATCGTCGTCGATGAGGTCTATCCAGTCCTTAAGGATTTCCAGGCTTGAAGACAGGTCAACGAAAGGTTTTTCCGAAGAGGCGTAGATTGGAAATACCTGAAATCATTGTCCCATTGACCAATGTGTATTAAATGGAAACCCTCGTCCCTATACCAATTTGTCAATCGCATGTCCAATTACAAGCAGAAATTACCCTACCAGTAGAACCCCCTCGGGAAGAAGCTCCGACTGGGAGTCGCTGTCAACAGTGCCTTTGGCTCCGTCAATGTCACACCTTTTTGGTCCTTCCCGTCGTCACCATTCCTTCCGGCGCTAGGCGCCTGAGCACTTTCACCATCTTCATCCCACTCGTACGAAAATTTTCTGTCTATGATGGAGGTTCCATAAAAATAACCAACTCCAGCCACAAGATTGGATGTGATGGCCTTGGAGAAAGCTTCGAGAGCTTGGCGGTTAGGGGACGGATAGTTAGATGGGATGGGAAATATAGACTGGAAGCGGTTCTCATATGACAAAGTGAGCGCGGGGATGCCTTGGTCAAGAATCGATGCTTGGAGGTGAAAATGCTCCGTTAAGAATGAGCGAAACTTGCCTTTTCAAAAACGACTCACAGCTTAGTTTCTGCTTTGAACTTCCACTTTCAAAGAAAACGTCGAATTCAAATTCGCCATCAAACAACTTTTGTACAGCATAAAGATTGCTGCTTGTGTACACCTCGTCAGACAGCTGGAGGACGAAGGAAGGGTCGGGAGGTCCGGTTGTCGGATCTTTGTACGGTATCAGAATGTCTTGGGCGCGTTTTATGATGTTTTGCAGAATGACATCTGAGAGCTATGGGATAAATATCAGTGCAAGATGTGGTCAAGAATGTACAGTACCCTTTGCTTGCCAGATGTTGCCCAATGGTACCGGTTGTCCTAGGAAGTGTGTTTTTCCAATCCGATCCGCAAAGGCGTTAGAATGTGGTCCCACGGTTACCGCATTGTTATCCGGACCTACGAACTAGTCGGCAAACAAACCACGAGACACATTTGCTGTATACTTACCGTCAACGATCCGAATTGTGAACTCGTCCAGCTCTGGAGTGGATCCTGAGAGTTTTACATCGCCCTCTAAACCCTATACGCAAATATAAGTTCCCGTGTCCCATGTTCATCGGAAATAGCAATTTGAAACGTGCATTCTCATCCTCATTTGTGTCCATATCCATTCCACCAAGACCTTCTAAGCCAAAGTAGAAAATCATTGAGACCCGTGATGGCACAGCTTATTTTCCGCATTAGCAAAGGTTATTACTTGTACTTGGGTTTAAATTCAACGTACTCGGATCCATAGGTTTTCCTTTGATTCGAGCAGCCCAGCTACCCCCATGTTCACCCCCAGCAACTTTGAGAAACTCCGTTGTAATCTTTACATTGTTTAGCCCGTCTTGAATGACCTGTACACCGCCTTCACGCGTGTCGTATTCGGTCCAGGTATAGCTCTCGAGGCCGTCTCCTTGATCACATGCATGACGAATCCCTGTTAAATGGGCAAGGGGGTGTATATAATTTCATAAAGAACTCGAAGGTGATTTCCGACTGACGGCTGATAGACTGGTAATCTTGTGTGCCAAACCACATTAGACCCGTCATGAGAGACTGGGGAATTCGAGGCCTGAGACCAAAGTACAAGTTGGGGCGGTAAGGGCCCCATAGTAGAGTATTATTTGTTTGACAGGAGACTGCTGGGGCCAGAGGCAGCAGCAGGAGCCAAAATAATTGCATGTCGCTGGGAGAGAATGATCGAGTCACGTGTTTGAGCCGCTCACGACTGATTTGGTCTGACTATCGTGATTCACCCCAACAGCCAACCAGCTGTGGAGATCCGCAGCAACCACATGCCCGTAGTATGTAGTACCAGCGCGCTCACATGTTCTTCACACATCTTGATCCCTGTATTCTATTCAGAAATCTGCTGTTCTTTGTGGCTGTAGCCGCTGCACATGTTTGATCGAGGTACGGGAGGTATAAATGTCTTACTTCCCCTCTCATTTCTCATCCATAGCACAATGTCCTTCAGCGTTGGAGACAACAGCACCGTTGTTGGCGATGCCACTGTCCGCAAGGACCCACGCGAAGATCTGTTCTTGAAGGAAGAACCTCGTGGTGGCAAGGCCAAGCAGAAAAGTGTAAATGACTTTGTCACTGCTGATGATTATACGCTGGAGGATAGGCCATTTTTTGTTACCATCGGCAAGGACGGTTTGATTGGCGCATTGCAGAAACTCGACAAACAGCTTGTGGATGTACGTATTTCATGTACCACTTCATGTTCCCTGAGTCCTAGTCTCATGTTCTTCACAGTATAACAGAAACAAAGTCTTATCCAGGAAAGCAAGTACAAGTCCCTGTGGCTTTTATTTCTGGTGAAAACTTAAAGTTTTCTATCATCAGGTTCCAGTAAACTGGATTGGCAAGGAGATTACTCCTGGACAACTGGGTTTAATTAATCATGGTGGTTCCCCTAAGATTCTGACGCGTCCCGGCCGGTATCCCGGCTTCCCTCTCCGTAATTGGTGGGCACGATCATGGTGCGGGACCAAAGGCCGTACGTATTAATTCTTCAATATTCTCTGCATGACGATAAATCATACTTTTACATGGAAATAGTTTCAGACACCGTCATCGAATTCAAAGGATTGACGGTTGTTCAAGTGTCTCAGAATCAGGCTGCCGTTGTTTCAGATCCCCAAAACCATATCTTTGTCATAAAGAATTCTGGCTTTGTGGCCTTCGCCATTGAGGGTACCTATGATGTCCTCTCCATCGTCGACCAAACCCATCTTCCAGGTGTTGTGAAAGACAGATTGACTAATGTCATTTTGGGATGGACGCACGAGGTAAAAATGAAGAGCAAGGTCAGCGAAACGGAAGAAAAGGAATATGTCGTCGCTCTTTTGTACGATTTTCCATCCTTTCTTCTACTGATCGCCCCTCACATCAGTGTGTGCTCTTTAGTTTGAATATTCCTGCAAGTAATTGTGCAGTCCTTCAACGAGGAGATGACCTCGAGCTGCTTGCCGCTGGACAATCAGTTATCACTAACCCTAGTATTACACTGCGCGGACTTTACACCCTCGGCGAGAACCAACTGGAGATGCCTACAAAGGACATGTAAGCCAAACATTCCCATTGCGAAGAAAATTCTTACCAATATTTACTTTAGCTTCACACGGGATCAAGTACCCGTTAGCCTGACAATCTACCTCAAGTGGTGTGTATTTGTTCCAACGAAGCATACTAAATTCATTTCAAGCAATTTTGATCCAGGCAACTGTTGGAACCTCTTAAGCTTACTACTCATGGGTACAACACTCCTTACGATGCTCTTCGCGACAAGACACAGTCTATCCTTACGCAGATCGTCGCCCATCTCGACTATTCAGCAATGGTAAATCCCCTGTCCCCTACCTCGTACCAGTCCTTATGTTGCTTCGCATAGGTCAAACAACGCACCTTAGGACCTGATAATATGGAAGATGGAACCGATCCTTCCTCGGCCTTCCTGGACGCTCTGAGGACGCGGGCAATGGATGAGATGCACGAGGCTGCTCTGGAGTATGGGATCGTGCTGAAAGATCTCGGTTTGTCCCGTTTACCGTCTCTTATGCAGAAACGGATTCTGACCTCGTCAATACAGCTGTCATCGATCGGCAATTCAAGGGTGACATTGCCTCAACCATGGATAAACTCACTACCCGTGCCCTGCAAGCACAAGTGGAGGCTGCCGTACGTATTCTGCAGTCAAGTGTAGCTAGTCTGGCAATGCTAACACTTATTTGGCGCAGAACGTCGACAGGGAGAATAGCAATAAAGTCAAGCAAGAAGAGGGTGCCCTCGCCGTCGCTCGCATCAAAGCCCAGTCCCGAAACACCCAGGCGGATGCTGAGGCATACAGCGTCGTAGCGGCCGCCAAAGCGCAAGCTCAACGTTTGAAAATCGAAGCAGAAGCTCAAGCAGAAGCCACACGACTCGCAGCAGAGGCTGAAGCAAGAGCCATCCGCATCAAAGCTGACGCTGACGGGCAGGTCGTTGATCAGTTCGCAAGAGAGATGGAACTGAGACGTATGGAGGTGACAAGGGTGAGGGCTTATGGGTCGAAGACAATTTTCGTGCCTGCGGAAGGACCTGGTGCACAGATGGGAAACGCGATGGCGATAGGAATGGCTGCAGGCATGGGAGCTGATGCTAGGCGTGCAGCATAGTCTGATGGTACTTGACGGGTCCGAACCATATCTCAATGCCTCATATCCCTACTTATGTAAATGTTAATGCCGATTTCGTGTCAGTTTCTCGTCGTGGATGATTAATCGCGACTATCACAGAGAAGAAGTATTCTGTGACGCTTTAGAACTGTATGTGCAAGATAGGGGGATGTAGCACTGAGGTCGTTGAAAGACTCTTGCTCTCTCCGTCTAGATTTCAGATGTCTTTTTCTCCCATGCCAGACACTTTAATTCTATCAACAAATATACCCTCGTTATAGTAGCGCCAGCACAACCATTTCTGGTCCCAGCGATTGAGAGCGTCCTTGGAATTGTGCAAGAACCGACTCGGAGCTCAAGAAGTTGAATAGGTTGGGAATAGGTTGGGAATATAGATAAGCAGAAAACTCAGGGAAAGGGATCGATGGGTGGCTCACCTTCGGGCATCCAAACTGGTCACGAAGCAAGACCAAACCTCCCATATAAGAGTTTGTCGCGCTGTGTAAAGAGAGCAATAGGAGAGGAGAGGCTACTTTGTTGATGGTTGTTATTCGAGTCACTGTGGTGAGGAAGGCGCGTGCCTTGCTTTCAATTGTCGATTCTGACCACTACCATCGCTCTGCGACTCTACCTACCACCCAAACACCTCAAACGAACCTTTACTTCGCATTTAGTTGACCATGAGGTCCAAGTTCAAGGATGAGCACCCTTTTGGTCAGTGGAACAATCCGCAGTCATGGATTGCCGTCCATCTTACGCCTATTTTCTAGAGAAACGCAAGGCAGAGGCAGAGCGGATCCGACAGAAGTACCCAGATCGTATTCCTGTCAGTTTCTCAGCTCTCTGTTCCTGCCAAGATTCCTATTTCTAACATTGTGGCACAATCAAAACAGGTTATCTGCGAGAAGGCGGACCGGACAGATATCCCTACTATCGACAAGAAGAAGTATCTGGTTCCATCTGTGCGTTCATCCTTAGCGATTATTGATGTAGACGGTGTATCCTGATCGATGTATTCGCTAAGGATCTGACCGTTGGTCAGTTTGTTTATGTCATTCGCAAACGTATCAAGCTCGCACCGGAGAAGGCGATCTTTATCTTCGTCGACGAGGTCTTGCCACCCACAGCAGCGCTCATGAGTGCCATTTACGAAGAGCACAAGTGCGTTTCGCGTCCGTTTTGCTGCCAAAAGTGTTGCGACTGATTCCAAACATCCAGGGACGAGGATAACTTCCTCTACGTGAGTTATTCCGGCGAGAACACGTTTGGGCGGGAAGGGTGGCTCGAGCTGCCGTTAGATGGATGATCGTCATTACTATGTGGTCCAAGGAATGGTGAATTGGGTTGGATGGACATGGAGACGGGTGATTCGTACACGGAGACTATCGGCATTCGTTCCTCCGCACCTACACCACCTTGTCTTTTCTGCAGCATACCTCATCTTCATTCCGTCCGACTCAACTTCCTCGACGCTTGTACTTTAGTATGTCTCCTTTTTCAATTACAACGTGAAATGAATGCATGGTACGTACGTTTAGTAGATCAGATGAGCTACCCTTAGAGGTAATACGGCTGCGTACCGGATGCTTTCGTTGCATGGCTTGTCAACAGAGTCTGAGCCCTGCATAATAGTAAGGCATCCGATCCGGATCGGCTGTCGGGACTCGGTAGCAAAGACCGTAGGACACGGAATTGGTGTGGCAGCGTCTGGCAGCGTTCAAACAACGTTCAAAGTGGTGTTCAAGTGACAGCTTCATGGTCCACCTAAATGTATTCCAAGTTCCAAGTGTTAACCGCTGCTCTAGCCCCTCGGTAGCCATGTCCGATCTGCTAGAGGTCTGGAAAAAGATCAGGGACGTCCGACGTCAACCGCATATACCCATGGTTCCGAGTACCGGTGGACGGTGTCAGACGCTGACCGAGGTGGTCTTACCAATCTTTCTTCGATAAGGCATAGCAATGATAGCATATGTCGTGACTTATCACAAGGATAAATACTCTTGTCAGAACAAACATATTCTGTACGTTCTTCAACTTCAACTGTCCCCCATCGCCTGTTCTAACACCGGAACTTAATCACAACATTGATTCAATGTCCACAGCTGCACCTCGACCCGTTATCGTCGTAGCAGGCGTGTATCTTCTTCTGTCCGCCGGGTATACTAATAACCGACCCCTCCAGGAGTCGGCAACGCATCTGGAACCGGAGCAGCAGTCGCGTATGTCGTCTTACTATTAACCAGTGACCAACATTTATACCACCATCAATAAAGCCGCCTTTTCACCAAATCGGGCTACAGCGTTGCGCTCATTGCAAGGGGTGCCGACTCCTTGAAGAAACTGGCAGACGAGATCAATGCTTCTGGGGGAAACGTAACCGTTCTTGCTCAAGCGTTTTCGTCAATTTCCTAACTACATACCAACCCCAGGCCGCACCGTTTCCCATAGCATCGTACTCCTCCGAGGATGTCACAGCCGTGTTCGAGTCCATCCGATCTCACTTTCCCTCCCCAGCCTTTTCCATCCGCACAGCGATTTATAACTCTGCACATGGTGTGTGGAAGCCTTTCCTTGAGGTCACCCCTGAGGATATCCAAGAGACACTCCAAGTCGACGTCATAGCCGCCTTTGCTTTTTCCCGGCAAGCGATTCTCACTTTCAAGGACAACGCAATTGATGAGGCGACAGGCAAGAAGGGCACCTTGATTTTCACTGGAGCTACTGCTAGTTTGAGGGGAAACGTGACAACAAGTGCATTTGCTGCTGGAAAGTTCGGGACCAGGGCACTGTCGCAAAGTTTGGCCAAGGAGTTTGGAAAGCAGAATATTCATGTGGGTTTTCCGGTGGTCGTTTTCTTGACTGGTATTGACTGGAATGGATCTTGCAATCGGATATTGTAGATCGCCCATGTGAGTATATTTACCCTGTGGTGGTATGGTCTGATCTCACTTATACTGTCGTCCGAATCATCTCATGTTTAGGTTATCATCGACGGAGGTACATACCCTTCCACCTTGCTTCACTCTCCACTTCTCTCATTTATGGAATTACTGTCGCTCAGTAATATTAACCGACCGTCTGCGCATCGTGCGCAACGACCCTTCATGGGAGCATAACCGTAACATCAGACTCAGCCCAGAGAGCATCGCAGCAGTTCGTTCCACCACTCGTTATAATATATATCGTTTAACACTCAACGCTATGTCTATAGTCCTACCTGTACCTCGTCAACCAAGATAGGTCTGCATGGACGTGGGAGCTTGACCGTGAGTGTCTTTGTCCTGCATTCCATTCATCGCTGTCTCTTGTGCCATTCTGGGAGTGATGGGCTGACGTTCTCTTGCTAGTTCGACCCGCGCACGAGAAATGGTAAGTTCGATGTGTTGCCAAAAAAATACGCTCCAGGATTTGAAAGTTGTAATGTGTATGAATTGTATGAACAAGCATTTTTTATTTCGTTCAACATGAGTTAACTCTTCGTCGAAGCACCTAAATTGGGGTTGGGTAAACACCAAAGGTAAGTGATTCAGGTCAACGGCTTTAGACCTTGATTGCAACACACGGTATTAACGAGATTTCCCAGTCAGACCCCGACAACACGCATCATTTCCAAGGTTAACTGATAGTACTCGTGTGTTTTGGCTCTTGTGCTTAGGCCAGTTCTCCGGTTACAGTCAAAGCAAAATATCTCTCGTGATGTCAATGTTGGGCCCAAGCATCCTGTATTCTCTTACACTCACTTGCTGGGGCAGGTGTTCTGCCTTCACCAACGATTAAGAGCCGGCGTCTGGCATTTCCCATTGGCCAGTGATATCTTACGCCGGCATCTGGAGGAGCATCTTCCGAACCAGTATGTCTCTACGTTAGACAATGGACATCCACAATATAAAAGCACCTGGCCACCCTTGGCTGTGGATCCGTACCCATTGTTTCTGGCCACCAATGATCTTGGATCCCATGGACTATAAATTATGTCAAATGTCTTTTCGACCTTCAATACCCCAACGTCTTTTACTTGAGTCAAGATTTTTACACTGCTTTTGACCCATCACACTCTCTGCTTTCTTGTTACTTATCTGCCCACTTGTCTGCGACAAAATGCAGTTCACATTGCCGTTTGTATTCATACGAGCTGCCCTTCTCAGTATGCTGGCATCACTTCTCTGGCCTTTGTATTTTAATGCTGATTTCTATTTACCAGGCCTTGTTTTCATCTGCCACTCAATTTTAGTCGTCCTCTTGTCTTTATCTCTGGCTACCAAGTCCGGAGGAGGTCAGTGCCACTAGCATGCAACCCGCTATTACGTTGACGACAGATTCGCTCGAATGGTTGATAGCCTACCAGTCCGTACCAATGACGGTGGACTGCTTCGCCCTCATCACCATCGCGATTTCTCTCATCCACAAGGTTACTCACCGCGGAGCGGAGCCCAGCAATACCAGGGGCCTGCTCACTTTCGGTGTGCTGTTTCTTATGGGTTTACGTGAGTTATATGTCTACCGTGCTACCATTCACAACCCTAATCCCACCTTCAGTGGGCGCTATCATCATCATCATTCGGATTCGGGGTGGGGACCATGAAGCATTTTGCGGAGACTTCTCGGGAATGGCGAATTCTTGTGCCGTCGCCAATAGCGTGCTCGTTCTGTTCTCCTTTGCTACGGGGTTTGGTGCGCCAGACAGCCCACGTTTTCATAGTCACACTTGATGATCTGTGCCACAGCTATATTAGGATTCATCGTATCCTATATCGACGATCTTCCTGGGGTCATCAAAGTTACGCCCAGGGTATATCCTCCGCGCACGCAATCACCCAATTCGGATACGCATTCGATTGAACTTGGCCATATTCGCACCAAGTACGTCAAAGGCTCCCCTCCTTGGATGTCTAAGCAGGAGAACTCGACTCCCCCAGGCCAGAAAACTACCTATAACCGGTGGTAATCTATCCTCGTACCATCTTCGCCACCGCAGTCCTGTGATTCCATCATTTAGATTCACCTTCGATTAGATGGGACTGGTCCCTATGTAGCTTGCCAGAATATACAATCCTTTCTCTGTCTTTCATGCTCTCTGCTGCGACAGAAAAGTAGCGTAGACTTGGTTTCGCGAATACGGCTTGTCCTATTCCGATCGGTGTTACGGAGGTGGTTCGATGTTAGCAGGTTCAAGAGCGTCGCAATCAACGTTGTTATAAAGATCCTCCGGAATCTCACCAGCATTCCAATACGTCTCCCACTCGTCTTGCTCGGGCTCCGCTGAACCTTCCACTGGCTCCTCCAACATTTTTCTCCCATCCTCAGCGACGCCGACATCCAATGGAGAGATTTGCGAGCTTATTTCCATAGGACGTGCGTCAGGGATAGCAACTGATAGTTTCGCCACCGAAGGTCGGCTTTGAATGGATGAAGCTGGCCGCTGGACCCCAAGCGGGGACGGGCCATCCGGAGGAAGAATGGAGATGCCTTCCACCGTCACAGTATAGTCAAGTGATACAGGAGGAGAGACCGAGCTGAAAATGATGCTCAGACGTCGGATTTGGGTCGCTTGATCGCCCACAAGAGCCGGCTGATCACCAGGCGAAGACATAGGATTCTGGTGACTTTGAATTTTTCGGTGCTTGCCATTTCGACTTTCGGTTTCCTCCAGGTAACGCCGTCGGCCCGTGCGACTGAGCAAGATCCGCGCATTCACCTGGTTAGCCCAGACGAGTCCCAGACTTGCTTCCTTCCTGTTTTCTCCGGGAACACTATCTGCTCGGTTGAACCATCGAGATTGGTCACTGTATACCAAATCACCACTATCACCCACATCCGTTTCCCGCCCTCGATCAAATGCGTCCACCACCTCGTTCAAGACGAGAACAGCTAGCTGATGGGTGCTCGCCAAGGTGTGAAGGAGGGTGGAAATCTCTGAAATATTGTGCGACCGTTCCACTAGGGTACTTGTTGTGGTCTTGCTATTCAAATGAAAAAGTTCGGCCAGTGCATCTATGACCAGAACTTTAACGGGTTTGGAATGGAAATTATTTGAGTGGTTATTGATGAAAGATGGGAGTATTTTAGATAGGACGTGGATCAAGATTGGTACCGTCGGTGTTGCGAGGGTGTGGATATCTGATAGGCCGCATAATGAAGGGGAAAGTAAAGGGTGGGTCTCGGAAATTTGCACAAGTCGTGACGTGGGAAGCTTCGAAGAGGTAGTCAAATAGCATGCTGAGCCAGATAAACCACCGAGCTTTTTGGGGAGTTGCACCAGTAAGGAAAGCTGAAGAGCTAGTTGGGTCTTGCCGGAGGAACTGGTCTGCGCTTGAGTGCGCCCGTGAAATCAATAGAGGGAACGCATACCTCTCTCCAACTACCTCCCAGATCATTCCAGTTCTGATTCCACCGCCCAGAGCATCATCGAGGTTGGTATCACCAGTCGTACACTTCTCATCGCCTTCGTGTTTTGCATCCTCTAGCTGGCGAACGCAGTGTGAAATTTCCTTACAGACAAGGTCCACAATTCCTTTGGCTTCCAAGAGGGAGATTTTGCATTTTCGAGCAATTTCGTTCGGAGGAGTCAACACCAAGTCTGTGACGTTGAGTATACTGCCTGACAAAAATAGGTGTTGCGTTAGAGAACGGGGAGCAACTTCCATTAAGACTAACCCTTCTTGAGGGCGACTTTTTGAAATTCGGGGAGTGTAGAGAGTGTAGAAAGTAATATAAGATCCATTGTGTCGGCTTCAAGTTCAAGTTGAGAACGGGACCAAGGGGGCCCCGGCATGCGAAGCCGTACCCGAGGTAGAGGGTGGGGGGTCTGGTCAGGCAGCTGGAAAAAAATTTGGGGAGGCACAGATTTTGTGCGTATTCTCACCTATTTCAGCATAATTTA
>Ga0210383_10001081_pt1 | contig 25001 bp, 14 predicted proteins | sample IncBWC14OmetaG_FD_160072 | JGI IMG/M metagenome (GOLD analysis project Ga0210383, IMG submission 160072) | Forest soil microbial communities from Barre Woods Harvard Forest LTER site, Petersham, Massachusetts, United States - Inc-BW-C-14-O ... | reverse complement strand
GTGGTGGCGGCCGCGGCGGCTTTGGCGGTCGCGGTGGCGGCGGAGGCGGCCGAGGCGGCCGCGATCGGGGTGACCGCGGGGGTCACGGCGGCCGCGATCGATAACGCTTCACTGCAGGGACTTCTCTAGCTTCAATTCCTGGCGACGATCACGCGATGGCGGTCTTCGGTTTGCCCGAAGGCCACATCAGGCGCGGCTCGGCGGCTTCTACTTTTCCGCCTATGTATTTGAACTCTTCCATGGTGGTTCCGCGAATCCCCTCGGAAACGAGCGCGGCGACGTCGAGCTGTGCCTCGGCTTCTTCGAGCTGATCCGCGCGTGCGTAAAGCGCCGGATTGCGCGGCAGGAAGACGGGGCAGCAATCGTGGAACGGCTCGGAAGAAATGTCGTACGTTCCGATTTTGCGCGCCGTCGCGAGGATATCGAGTTTGTCGGCGCCGATCAGCGGACGGAAAACGGGCATTCGCGCCACAGCATCCACCGCTACGAGATTCCGAAGCGTTTGAGAAGCCACCTGCCCAAGGCTGTCGCCTGTGACGAGCGCTAGCGCGCGCGCCCGCCGCGCGATGGCCTCCGCGATCCGCAGCATCATCCGGCGATAGAGCAGAATCCGGTATTGCTCCGGCGCGAAGCGCACAATTTCGCGCTGGATGCCCTCGAAGGGGACGCGGTAAAGCTTCGCGTGAAACTGGTACGGCACAAGTTGCCGCGCCAGCCCGCCCGCCACGTGCAAAGAAGACTCGCCCGGCAGCGCGCCCGTCCCATAAAAGTGCACGAAGCTCAAATGCGCGCCACGCTTCATCAGGTGATACGCCGCGACGGCCGAATCGTAGCCGCCCGAAAGCAAGCACGTCATGCGCCCGGCCGTGTTCGCAGGCAATCCGCCGGGGCCGGGAATCTTGCGCGCATAAACGAGCGAAGGACCCGGCGAAATCTCGATGTAGCAGGTGAGTTCGGGATCCTTCAGCTTCACGCGGACGTCGCGGCCTTCGGCGCGGAGTTTTTCGAGCAGATGGCGGCCGACGGTCGCATCGATCTCCAAAGTCGGATGCGGAAACGACTTATCGCTTCTCCGCGCGCGCACCGCAAAATTGCTGAATCGCAGAGGCGCAATCTCAGCCCAGGCAGCGTCGCAGAGCGCTTTCAGGTCGCCCTCGCCAAATCGCTCCACCGGCCGCGCCAGCGCGTAGTAAGCCACCCCCAGCACCCGTTCGACGCGCGCGATAGCCTCATCCAAAGGCGCGCTTTTGCCCAGTTTCACCAAAAAGCGATCGCCTGGCTTCAGGATGTTCTCGACGGGAATGCCTTCGAGCGCGCGTCGCAGCGCCGTATGGAGCTTTCCGATGAAGAAACGGCGGTTGCGGCCCTTGAGCCACAGCTCGTGGTAGTGGACGACGATCACCGGATTGCTCATGCAGATTTCTCGAAGTACCCACAATCCCTTAACTTCCGCAAATTATAACAGAGGCGGATTTGTGTAGTCGCAGCCGGCCAGGCGGCCCGGTACTCACGGCCCCAGGGGCGCGCGTAAAATGCGATAACTCAAAGGATACAAACAAGATTCTCTGGCGACAGCGCGCGGGCCTCAGGGTTAGAATCAGCACCGCTCCTGTCCTCGGGAACCGGAGTTGCGGTAGCAGCGCACCTCGATGCTACCGAAATCGCTCCGCTTGCATCCAACTGCTGTGCGCGGTGCGTAAGGAGGACGAGATGTGGAATCGGCGAGATTGGGACGACTTCTTCGACATTGTCAGGAAGCGGTGGCACACGCAGCGGCCGCCGCGTCCCGTGGATATGTCTCGCCGCAATCGCCTCGTGCCTACCGAGGGTTATAGCCTCGCCGAACTCGACGACGCCGGCTTGAGCATCGAGCAAGCCGAGCACTTCGGTCTGCCCGTGGATGCCGGGCGCGTCGGCTCCTATGGTCCGAACGTGACGGCCCTGCGCGAATTCGTCCGCGTGACCCGTTCCCGCTACTAGCCACCAACCTCATCGAAACGAATCCATTCGAGATTTGCCGGCAACCAAAGCAATTCCCATAAGTATTTCTGCACATGATTTCTCCCAGCGGTAATAGAATGCTGCTCTCCGGAAAGAGCTAGCAGCGTCTCAAGCCGATTGCTTTGCCGCCACCCGCGCTCGCCTTTCAACGGATGCCTCTGCCAAGGAGAGTCTTCGATGAAGAGAGCCCTGCCCCTCGTCTCCATTCTGTTCGCCGCGCTTGCCTGCGTCGCGCAGAGCGATAAGCCTTTGCTCCTGCGCCAGCCGACTCTCAGCCAGAGGGAGATCTGTTTTGCTTTTGGCAACGACCTCTGGAAAGTCAGCCGCAACGGCGGCGAAGCCGTTCGCCTCACCGCCGGTCCTGGGCTCAAGAGCGAACCCCGCTTCTCACCCGATGGCAAGTGGATCGCGTTTACGGGCGAGTACGACGGAACGGCCAGCACCTACGTGCTTCCCGCCGAAGGCGGCACTCCTCGGCGCCTGACGTTTCACCCGGGTCCCGAAATCGCCATCGGATGGACGCCAGACGGCAAGAACGTTCTCTTCATTTCGCCGCGCGATGCCTACGCCTCCAGCATCAAGAGGCTCTATACGGTTCCCCTGGAAGGCGGCTTCCCGACTGCGCTTCCCCTGCCGCTGGCGTACGAGGGCTCCTACTCACCCGACGGCTCTCACATTGCTTACCGTCCCACTCCGAAAGCGTGGGGCACTTGGACTCACTATCGCGGCGGCACCGAAACGCAACTCTGGATCGCCAATCTTGCCGATTCGAGCGTCGTGAAAGCCCCGCGCGACGACTGGAACGATTTGAATCCGATGTGGGTGGGCGACACCGTCTACTACCTCTCGGATCAAAACGGCGCCTACACGCTCTTCGCTTACGATACGAAGTCGCAAAAGGATCAGCAGGTCATCGCCAACACCGGCTTCCCCATCAAGTCCGCGGCCGCCGGGCCCGGCGCGATCGTCTACGAGCAGTTCGGTTCGCTTCATCTTTACGATCTCGCGAGCCATCAGGAACACGCAGTGAACGTGCACATCGATGCCGACCTCGTGCAGGTTCGCCCGCACTTTGAAAAAGTCGCCAAGCATATCGAGAATGGCGCGATTTCGCCGACGGGAATGCGCGCCTTGTTTGAGGCTCATGGCGAAATTCTCACCGCGCCTGCCGAAAAAGGAGACGTCCGCAACATCTCGCACTCGCCCGGCGTCGCGGATCGTGATCCAGCCTGGTCGCCCGACGGGAAATGGATCGCTTACTTCTCCGACGAATCCGGTGAATACGCTCTCCACTTGAGCGACCAATCCGGCTTGGGCGACGTAAAGAAAATCGATCTCGGCAAATCGCCCACCTTCTTCTACTCACCCACTTGGTCGCCAGATAGCAAGAAAATCGCCTACACCGACGTGCGCTCGAATCTCTGGTACGTGGAATTGGACAAGCCGACGCCAATGAAAGTCGCCACCGCGTACTACGACGAGACCGGCTTCGGCCCTGCATGGTCGCCCGATAGCCGTTGGATTGCATACGCGGCGCCGGTGCTGAATCACATGGACGCCGTGTTCGTCTATTCGCTGGAAACCCACCAAGCCACGCAGGTGACGGATGGCATGAGCGACGCCCGCTCCGCCGCTTTCGACAAGAACGGCAAATACCTCTACTTCACTGCCAGCACGAACACAGGTCCCACTCTCTTTGGCCTCAATATGTCCACCGACGACCACACTGTTACGCGCAGCGTTTATTGCGCCGTCCTGCGCAAAGACCTGCCGTCGCCTCTCGCTCCGGAAAGCGACGAAGAGAAAGTGGCCGGCGAGAAGAAAGAACCGGACGCCTCGAAAGCCACCGAAACCAAGGATGAAAAGGATCAAGAGAAGGACAAAGATAAGGACAAGGACAAAGACAAGGGAAAGGACTCGGACAAGAAGAAAGAGCCGCCGAAAGTCACAATCGATTTCGACAACATCGGCCAGCGCATCGTGGCGCTTCCGATTCCACCGCGAAACTACGCCACGCTCGTGCCGGGCAAGGAAGGCGAGCTTTTTGTCGCCGCTGTCCCGCGAGAAGCCGGAGAACGCGGACCCGCCCTCACCGTCTACAAGTTCGACCTGACCAAGCGCAAGACCGAGGAAATCGCTTCCGGGCTGCAGAATTTCGCAATTTCATTCAACGGCGAAAAAATGCTCGGCCAGCAAGGCGACGATTGGTTCATCGCTCCCACAGCCGAACGCGTCAAGCCGGATGCCGCGAAACTAAAGCTCGACGACATGGAAGTCTGGGTCGAGCCTCAGGCCGAATGGAAGCAGATGTACCACGAAATCTGGCGCATCGAGCGCGACTTCCTCTACGACGCGCACTATCACGGCCTGAATTTGCCGGCAGTTGAGAAAGAATACGCGGCGTTTTTGCCGGGAATTGCCACGCGTGACGATCTGAACTATCTCTTCGATCAAATGCTCAGCGAAATTAACGTTGGCCACATGTTCGTCGGCGGCGGCGACATGCCAGACGTCCCCCACATAAAAGTAGGACTGCTCGGCGCCGATTACACGATCGAAAACGGACACTACCGCTTCCATCGCGTCCTGAATGGCGAAAACTGGAATCCCCAGCTCCACGCGCCGCTTACGCAGCCGGGGGTGAACGTGGCAACGGGAGACTATCTCTTCGCCGTGAACGGCCAGGAAGTCCACGCGACCGACAACATTTACAGTTTCTTTCAGGAAACTGCCGGCAAGCAGACGGTGCTGAAAGTTGGGCCGAACGGCGACGGTTCGGGCGCCCGCGAAGTCACCGTGGTGCCTATCGACGATGAGGAGGCGCTCCGGAATCGCCAGTGGATTGAAGACAATATTCACAAGGTGGACGAGATGACCGGCGGAAAAATCGCCTACGTCTACCTTCCCAACACGGCCAACGGCGGCTTCACCAATTTCAATCGCTACTACTTCGCGCAGATCGGCAAGCAAGGCGCCGTGATCGACGAACGCTTCAACACCGGCGGCCAGGCCGCCGACTACATCATTGAAGTGATGCAGCGCAAAATCTGGAGCTACTGGACGCCTCGCGAAGGCGGCATCTCCACCACCCCTCTGGGAATTTTCGGTCCGAAGGCGATGGTCACGAATGAATTCTCCGGCTCCGGCGGCGATGCGCTGCCGTGGTATTTCCGGCTCACCGGCCTCGGCCCGCTCGTTGGCAAGCGCACGTGGGGCGGCCTCGTCGGCATTGGCGGATACCCGCCGTTGATCGACGGCGGCTACGTCACGGCGCCGCGCTTCGCGTTTTTCACCACAGACGGCAAATGGGACGTGGAGAATCACGGCGTGCAGCCGGATTTCGAAATCGAGTTCGATCCGCACGCCTGGCGCGAAGGCCGCGATCCGCAACTGGAAAAGGCCGTGAATCTGGTGATGGACGAGCTGAAGAAAAATCCGCCGCCGTCACCCAAGGTTCCGGAGTATCCGAACTACGGAAAATATTCCAGCGTTCACTGATCATCAAAAGTGATGGCTGTGAAGTGAACTCCGGAGAAGCGCGGGCAGGTCAGGCGGTTCGGGCAGCGGCGCTGGACGACGTGCGTCCAGCCAGTAACGAGAAAAGTCCGGAAAGCAGACCGCCGGTAATCACGATCGCTTCCCAGGCGATCCCCGCGGCCACCGTCAGCGCGAATGGCGCACCAAACGGAATCAGCAGCCCGGCCAGCGCCGCTTCCCGCACGCCGATTCCTCCCTGCGTTACGGGAATCGCAGCGGAAAGCTTTGCGAGCGGCCATGCGAAAAGCCACGCGCGGAACGGCAAGCGCAGCCCGCACGCCTCGGCCAGCTGAATGTTCAGCAGGATGAAGCACAGCTGCGCCACCACGGAAATTCCCAGCGTCCCCGCGAACACGTGCGGCCGCCGCGCCATGGATCTTCCCGCGCGCCGCACGCTCGCAAGCCTCCGACGCATCCGAAATGAGAATCGGTGAACGGGCACTAGCGCGATCGAGAGCGCGACGATCAGCGCTCCGCCAACCGCAGCCCCGGCAATCCACAGGAATACGCGTCGGCTTTGAGGCTGCAACGCCCCGGGCACCAGCAAAGCTCCAGCCCCGGCGAGCACGCAAAGCCCCGCGAAATCCACGATGCGGTCAAGAAAGCTGCCGAGCAGCACTCCCGCCTTCGTTTTTCCGTAGCGCATTGCCAGGGCCGCTCGCAGCAGATCGCCGCCGATCAGCGAAGGCAGAAAGAGAGAACCGAAAAGACCGGCGCTGTAACATCTTGCGGCTTGCAACACGTTGAGCCCGGCACCGGCCGTGTTGACCATCAGCCGCCATTTGCCCACGCCGAGGCAATGCGTCGCCAGATATCCCGCTAGCACCAAAATCCAGAGCCGCGCGGGGAGCGTTCCAAGCGTTTGCCACACCTTTCCTCGCGGAAGGAAAAGAAACAGCAACAGCAGCGCCAGCGCGCTTCCGCCGTAATGCAACGCGGCCTGGAGCGCCGTGCGCGACCACTTCTTATTTTCGGGGCGGGCTTCCGGCTGGAATGTCACGGGGCGTCGCCACATTATGCGGCCCGTGGCTTCGTGCCACAAGAGCCGCGACTGGCGACGTGCCCTCGCGCGCGAATAGCAGTGCAAATCCGGTTGAACTCTCCCGGCCCATTCATTAAGTTAATTGGTTACTCCAAGCTCAAGGAAGATAGCGTGCAAAAGAAAATTCGAGTCGTGCAATACGGAGTCGGCCCCATCGGAGCTTCCATCGTTCGCCTGATGCGCCAAAAAGCTTCGCTCGAAATCGTCGGCGCCATCGACAGGGATCCCGCGAAAGCTGGCCGAGATCTTGGCGAGGTCGTCGGTGCCTCCGATGCTCCGTGGGGCGTCAAAGTCGCGGCCCAGACCGAAGCGATGCTCGATAAACCGGTGGACGTGGTCGTTCACACCACGGGCTCTTATCTCGAAAGTGTGAAAGACCAGCTTTTCGAATGCCTGGCCGCGGGCTGCTGCGTCGTGTCCACTTGCGAAGAGTTGGCCTACCCGTTTCGCAAGCATCCCGAGCTCTCCGCTCGGCTGGATGCGGCCGCCAAAGAAGAGGGAGTGGCGCTGGTTGGAACGGGCGTCAATCCCGGCTTCGTGATGGATAAACTCGTGCTCACCCTCTCAGCCGTGGCGCAGCGCGTGTATTCGGCGAAGGCAATTCGGGTCGTGGATGCTTCCAAGCGCCGGTTGCCGTTGCAAAAGAAAATCGGCGCGGGCATGACGCCGGAAGAATTCCGCGCGCAAGTCGCCGCGGGCATCATCAAGCACCACGGACTTCCCGAATCCGCCGCGATGGTGGCGGATGGTCTCGGCATTCCTCTCGACGATATTTCCGAAACGATCGAGCCCGTAATCGCCGATGAAACCGTGAAGACGGAGTTCCTCGAAGTTGCGCCGGGCCAGGTCGCGGGCGTGCATCAGATTGCGCGTGGCACTTCGGGCGGCCAGGAACGAATTTTTCTGGAATTGAAGATGTACGTCGGCGCGAAGCAGCCTGCGGATACCGTGGAACTCACGGGCGAGCCGAATCTTTCGCTCGTGATTCCCGGCGGCACGCATGGCGACGTTGCCACAGCTGCTGTGGCCGTCAACGCGATTCCGGCAATCCTCGCCGCTCCGGCAGGACTGCGCTCTGCGCGCGATCTTCCGCTCGCATTTTTCCCGGGTTAAGCGGGGCAGAGCGTCGGTAAACGGCCCAGGGCCGAGCTAGGATTTTCTCCAGAATCGCGCCACGGCAGCGAAGTCCGGATCGTCATTCGACGCGTCCTTCACCGCGCTGTAAGTCGCATACGCAGCAGCGCCCGCCGGAAGCGTCACGCCCTCTTGCTTCGCAAGCTCGAGCGCGAGTCGCACGTCTTTGTGCATCAGCCGCAGCGGAAAGCTGGCCGGAAATTCGTTTTTCAGGATTTGCGGCGCTTTCACGTCGAGCACTCCCGACCGCGCCATGCTCGACTGCATCACTTCCACCAGTTTTTCGCCCGGAACTCCCGCCGATGTGACCAGCGCCACCGCTTCCGATAGCGCCTCCACCTGCAGTGCGAGCATCAAGTTCATCGCGAGCTTCACGGTCTGTCCCGCTCCGTTCGGACCGAGCAGGAAGAATCGCTTCCCGACGGCTTCAAGCACCGGCTTTACGCGCTCGAGCACTTCCGCTTTCCCGCCGATCATGAACACCAGCTCGCCCTTTTCCGCGCCCCACGTTCCGCCTGTTACCGGCGCGTCGAGATACTCCACGCCGCGCTCCGCGCAGGCTTGCGCTGTGCGGCGCGCCAGATCCGGCGACACAGTGCTCGAATCGATCAGCACGCTTCCGCGCTTCATGGCGTTTAGCGCGCCTTCTGATCCGAATAGGACCTCTTCGACCGCCGGTGGATCGCTCACGATCGTAATCAGCACATCCACTTGCGATGCGACTTCGCGGGGGCTCGCGGCGATTTTCGCGCCATCCGCAGCGAGCTCATCGGCCCGTGTCCTCGTGCGATTCCACACCACCAGCGGGAATCCGGCCTTTGCGAGATTCTTTGCCATCGGCTTGCCCATCAATCCCAGCCCGATCATGCCCACTGTCGGCTTCATGCACTCCTCCTTGCGCGAACTTTCACTATACCCGCGCCCGCGTCCGGAGCGTCGCTGATTTTCGCGCGGCCTGATCTTCGGTTGGACGAAATGAAGGCAGCAGGAAGAGTAGCTACGATTTTTTCGTCAGCGTGGGCCGGGGTTTGCCGGCGCGTGGTGCGGCAGCGTCGTTAGGCTCAACGAGCGCCGAGAGGCGAATAATGAATTCGTAAGGAATTTCGACGCGCATCGTCTTCTGCTTGCCGTTCTGCAAAAAACGTTCTTCCACGAAAATGGATTTGCCGGAATCCGAGACGAGCGTCCCGATCACGGAAAGCTGGATCTCGCCTGCGCGGTAGTGTGCTTCCACACGTTTACCGTCGAGGCTCGAATATCGGCCCATAAGACCCCATCATGGCTACGCCGCCAAAGCCGCGGCAATAGTACCATCAGAGTGTGTTAATAGGTAAATGCTTCCCGGCGTTATCGTTGCATAGACAGCAACTTGCAGAGGTCAATATGGGGGTTCATACGGGTGAAAACTCCACGCGATGCCGGAAGGGATCGATGCGCTCGGCGCGCACGCGAATGCGGTCGCCCAGGCGGTAGGTTTTGCCCGCTCCGCCGGATCTGCCGGCGCGTTGTGGCTCGGCGACGATCGTGTGGTCGCGCTCGCGATACGTACATCGCATGCCCGTGATTTCCTCCAGGCGGTCGATGCCCACAAGGCCTTCCACGAAAATGTCCATTAGCTCCACGAAGAATCCGAACTTCTGCACCGAAATAATCAGGCTGTCGTACTCCTCGCCAAGATGCGATTCCATGAACTGCGCCGTCTTCCAATCCATCAATTCGCGTTCCGCCCCATCCGCGCGTCGCTCCGCTTCGGAACTTTCGGCGGCGATGCCTTCGAGTTCTGTGCGACGGTAGGGGCCGAGCGTCGCTTGCGGCGGGGCATCTTTCCCTTTGTGCGAATCGTGCGACGGCGCGTGGTGCGCAATGGCATCGGGATTCTCGAGTGCCCACTTCAGCGCGCGATGGACGATCAAGTCTGGATAGCGCCGGATGGGCGAAGTGAAATGCGTATACTCCTTCGCCGCCAGCGCGAAGTGTCCGAGCAGATCGGCTGCGTACCGCGCCTGCTTCAGCGAACGCAGCATTAAGTACGAAAGAATTCGCTCTTCGGGTTTCCCTGCAATCTTCTCCGTCAGCCGCTGATAATGCTGCGGTCGGATATCCACTTCTTCCGCTGCTGGCATCGTGACGCTCATCGGCCGCATCCGGCCCTTTGAGCCGCGCCCCATGCGTCCTTCGCGAGCCGGCGGTTGCACGCGTCCGTGCCGCACAGCCACTCGCCTCTCGGCCAAATCCTCCACGCCGAGTGAATAGCCGAAGGCATGCGCCAGCTCCTCGAACTCGATCACCTTTTTTGGGTCGGGCTTCTCGTGAACGCGATGCAACGAAGCGATTCCACGGCGCTCGAGATACTGCGCCACCGCTTCGTTCGCCGCGAGCATGAACTCTTCGATCAGGCGGTGCGCGATATTGCGCTCGCTCCGGACGATGCTCTGCATGCGCCCTTGGTCGTCGAACTCGATCACCGGCTCCGGCAAATCGAAATCAATCGACCCGCGTGCGTGCCGCCGCTTCATCAGAAGCTGCGCCAGCTCTTTCATTCGCCGGAACTCGCTCGCGAGCGCCGCGTATCGCTCGCTCATCTCTCGGTCGCCTTCGAGCACTTTATTCACGCGCGTGTACGTCATTCGCTCCACTGAGCGGATCACTCCCGGCGCAAAATCGGAATCGATCATTTTTCCGGTCGCGTCCATTTCCATCAGCACGCTCATCACGAGCCGATCGACCTTTGGATTCAGCGAGCAGATGCCGTTCGAAAGCTCTTCCGGCAGCATCGGCACCGCGCGATTCGGGAAGTAGACGGAAGTGCCGCGCAAGCGCGCCTCGCGATCGAGCGCCGAGCCGCGCCGGACGTAATGCGCCACGTCCGCGATGTGTACCTGCAGCTCGAAGTGGCCATTCGGAAGCTCGCGCACGTAGACGGCATCGTCGAAGTCACGCGCTGTTTCTCCATCAATCGTCACGATGGGCAAATTTCGAAAGTCGCGCCGGCCGTCGAGGCTATCCTCATTTACTTGTTGAGGCGTCGCGTGCGCTTCCGCCAGCACCTCGGGCGGAAACTCGTGCGGTATGTGATGCTTGCGGATGATGATCTCCACATCCACGCCGATTTCGCCCGGACGCCCGAGAATTTCCACCACGCGTCCCGCCGGCGCGAGCCCACCCTTCGGAAAGCGTGTGAGTTCCACGTTCACGACGGCGCCGTCAAGCTCCGGCAGCCGTGCACGGCGATTCGCGGGTGCTGACGCTCCGCCGCTCGGCCCGAGCTTCTGCCGCAGTTCCGGCGTGAGCTCTTCGCCCGGCGGTATCACCACTTCGTGAAGTATTCGCGTGTCGTAGGGCAGCACTGTATTGCCGTGCGGACCGTAGCGGAATAAGCCAACGAGCGTCGCGTGCTCGCGCTCCACAATTTGCACCACGCGCCCTTCCGCGCGCCCGTCGAACCGCCGCCGCTCCACTCGAGCCAGCACGCGATCACCGTTCATCGCGTCATGAATTTTGTCGCGCGGGATGAAAAGGTCGCCATCGACGTTGGGAATCGGCTTATCGGGCACCACGAAGCCGTAGCCGTCGCGGTGCGCCACGATTCGGCCCGCGATCAAATTCGGGTCCGCGGCTCGCTTCGGCGCTACTGACGGCTTCTGGTGGCTCGCGGTCTCGTGTGTTGGCGAGTCCGCTCGAGACCTTGCTGCGTCTTCGGGCGATGCGCTGGCGGCCGCCGGATTCTTGCCGCGCTTCGCGCCGGTCAGCAAATATCTCCCGTTCTGGATTTCCTTGATTTCATCGCCCTTCTTGAGCTGCTCGATCACACGCGGCAGAAATCGTCGCCCTGCGTGCTTCAAACCCATCGCGTGCGCGATTTCGCGGATGCTGGCGGGTTTTGTCACCGTGGAGAGATGCGCGATCACCTGCTCGCGGGTCAGCTCACCGGGCCGCGGCTCTCGCTTCTCTTTTGCAAACTTTCGTTTCACGGCGCGTCTGCGAGCCTTTCTTTCGAACTCATCTCAGGCTAACGGAATTCCCTCTGCCTGGCAAAGTTTGTTGCCTGCCGAAAAACCGGCCGAAAAAAGTACGCTTGCTTATTCCATTTGCCGCGCCACGGGCAAATCGAGCACGCCGATTCTACCGTCCGGCTCGCGCTCCAGGCCCGGTGCGTACGCGCCTAGTAATTCTCGCCGCCACCATTTCCCGGTCGCGTGCTTCGTCTCCAAATCCGTGAACCAGTATTGATAAATCACGGTGCGCACTTGCTGCGGCGGCGCGCTTGCAAACGGATCCGACTTGAATAGCGCGAGCACGTCCGGCCTGCCCTCAATCAGCGCTTCCTGCGTCCAAATCACGAAATGATATTCGCGCCACGTGCCCAGTGATGCGAACCACAAATTCCATTCGAAGCGTGGCTGATAGGGCGCGTAAATGCCGGGCGGCGTCGAGAGATCCTGCGGCTTGTATCGAAATGGGTAAGCGGTCCACGTCTTCCCGTCGTTCGAGCCTTGGAATTCGATTTCGTAGCGCGCGAGCGTCATCACGGCGAACAATCCGTAGCTGTTCGCCACGCGAAATGGCTCCAGCGCCGTCACGGGTCCGCTCGGCAGATCCACACGCCCCGGAAGCATCCGCAAAAGTTGCGCCGTCGTAGCGTAAAAAATCCAGCCGAGGAAAAATGCGGCAGTGATCGGCTTCAGCACAGTCATCGCGGTCCGCCACTCCGCGGCGAATCCAGTCTTTACTGGCTCGGCCGTCACTTCCGGCTCGCGGTCGATCAATTGCCGTAGCCTCCGCGGAATCGCCCACTCCAGGAATCTGTCGTCCAGCAGCAGGATCCCCAGCACCAGAACGATGTAATTCAGGAAGGTGTAGTTCGCCGTCAGGATGATGCTGATCTGAAAGGGCGTCACCAGGAAGAAGCATGCGATCCGGAATCGCCGCGGGAAAAACATCAGCCATACGATGAAAAATTCCGCCGCGAATGTGTAGCCCACCGCAAACGCATGGAACCAATGCGGCAGATGCTGCACGTACCACCCGATCCACGTGGGCAGCGGACAGTTTTCATAATATTTGTCCATCGCCGTGAAGTTGTGCCACGAGGGATCGCCGCTCGTCCATTTCGCCACGGCCGATTCGAAGTAAATCCGGAACCATTCCCACTGCAGCAGGAAGCGGCTGAATCGTGAAGGAGCGCTCGCCCGTCCCAGCCCGGGCCGCAAGCCTCGCGGCACGAAAAAGAGCGCGATAAATCCAGCCTCGAGCAACATCCCGTCCGATTGATAGCTCGAAAAATCCTGCGCTGCCGTCACGAACGAAAGGAAGCAAACGAAACAAATGAGCAGAGACGCGCGCGGCCAAAAATTCAGCACCACGAGCACGGAAGCAATCAGCCCAATCCACATCACGAGCATCAGCGCGTGATTGCTCGATCCCAGCCAATAGAGCGTCGGCACATACCACCACTGCAGCGGATGCACCGCTTCCGTCACGGCATGCAGGAATTTGCCGGTCGGCAGGATTCCGTCCGGCCCCATCAAGCCTTTAATTTGAAATAGGAGGGAGTAGAACGCAGAAAAGTAGATCAAGCCGAGCGCGCGCAGCACGATCCATCTCGACCACAAATGCCCGGGCCGCTTCTCCGTCGGCTCCTCGGACAAAAAGAGCCACTTGGCCGCCGCAATCAACCGCTCTTCCATCGCGGCTGATTATACTGTCGCCGTCGCTTCCCGCTCACTCCAATCGCGCCGCGGCAGCATCGAATCCCCAGCCCGCCGCGATTCGTAACTCGTTGCCATCAGCGCTCCCTCCCGAAAATCACGAATAGTCCCATTTGCTATATCATTCCCGCTTAAAGCCAAACGCATTCTTTGCGCGTAGACAAAGCGACCCGCAATCGCCGCTCGCCCGCAAGGATGTCTTAGGAGTTGCTCTCGATGCATCTTGAAAGAAGCGCCGCAAGCATCCTCGCTCCGGTAGTCTTTTCGTCATTGCTCTTGGCGTCGCTCCTCGGCTTGCCGGGCTGCGGCTCGTCTCCTGTCGTCACAACGCCGCCTCCTCCGCCCGCGCTCGTCACTTTAGTCGTCAGCCCGCAATATCCCGTCGTCGCAGACAACGCCGCCGCGCAGCCCTTCACCGCCATCGGTCACTATAGCGACGCCTCGTCAAAAGATCTCACTGCTTCGGTCACCTGGACTTCCTCGAATTCGAGCCTCGCCACGGTCAGTTCATCAGGGTCCGTCGTGCCGCAAGCTCTCGCCGGTGGACAAAATGCCGCGTTCGTTTCGATTCAAGCGGCTTCAGGCGGCATCAAGGGCGTCTCGATTCTCGGCATCACAAATCACACCGGCTCGGGCTTCGCCGGCGTGATCACGCAACACAACGACATCAGCCGCACCGGCCAGAACGTGAACGAAACGATTCTCACGCCCGCGCTCGTCGGCGCTCCTGGCGCATTCGGTAAACTCTTCGCGCAGCAGGTGGACGGCTACATCTACGCCCAGCCGCTCTACGTGCAAGGCATCACGATCAACGGCGCCGTTCACAACGTCGTCTATGTCGCCACCGAGGGCGATTCCGTCTACGCGTTCGACGCCGACTCAAATTCCGGCGCGAACGCCAATCCTCTTTGGCATGCCAGCCTGATCGACACAGCTCACGGCGCCAAAGTGGGCGCCACCACCGTCGACAGCCTCGGCGACACAACCTGCGCCGACCTCGTGCCGCAAATCGGCATCACCGGCACTCCCACGATCGATCCGAGCACCAACACGATGTATGTCGAGGCAAGCTCGAAGGAGAACGACAATTTCGTGCATCGCCTGCACGCGCTCGATATCACCACGGGCGCCGAGAAGTCTCCCGGCCCAATCGCTGTAACTGCAACTGTCTCCGGCTCGGGCGACGGCAGTTCCGCCGGACAGCTCGCCTTCGACGGCCTCCATCACATGGAGCGTCCCGGTCTGCTACTTCTCAACGGCGTCGTCTATCTCGGATACGCCTCGCATTGCGACGCCTACCCCTATCACGGTTGGCTCTTCGCCTACGATGCGAGCACGTTTAAGCTGATCAATACCTACGTCACCACACCCAACGGCGGCCTCGGCGGATTCTGGATGTCGGGATCCGGCATCGCGGCTGATTCCAGCGGCAATATTTTTCTCGTCTCCGGCAACGGGGATTTCGACACCACGAGCACGCCTGCCACCGAACTCGGCGACAGCATTCTAAAGCTCAGCTTGAACGGAACCGGCCTGCCGGTGACGGACTACTTCACGCCCTACGACCAGGACAATCTCGATACGGGAGATGTTGACCTCGGCTCCGGCGGAATACTTCTGTTGCCCGATCAGTCAGGTCCGGCCACGCATCTGCTCGTCGAAGCGGGCAAAGAGGGAACGATTTACCTGGTCAATCGCGATCAGTTCACCGCCGGCAATTCGCACTACTGCCGCAACAATTGCACGAACGACCCGGAGGTCTTCGAAGAGCTGCAATACGAAATCGGGGGCCTGTGGAGCATGCCCTCCTATTGGAACAGCACGCTCTATTTCTGGGGAATCGGCGACGTGCTCAACGCCTTTTCCTTGAATAACGGACAGATGGGCTCCGTTCCATCGTCCTCCGGCGCCGTCGAACTCACGTTCCCGAGCGCAACGCCTTCCATTTCGGCGAACGGAACTTCCAACGGGATCGTCTGGGCTGTCGACGCCACGGCATACCTTACGAGTGGCCCCGCCGTTCTGCACGCGTTCGACGCATCGAATGTCGCGAACGAGCTCTACAGCAGCGCCGCCGTCCCCGCCGATCAAGCGGGGGGCTCGACGAAGTTCGCCGTTCCCACCATCGCCAACGGCAAGGTCTACGTCGGCACGGCCACCGAGCTCGATGTCTACGGTCCGCTGCCGTAGCAAGCCTGGAACTTTCGCCCCGCTGCGGCGGCTCTCTCGTTGACTGCGGCGCTCATCACCGCTAGTATTCACAAACTGAAAAAAATATGAATTTCCCGAAAGCCGGTCAACCCATGCCCAGACTTCGCTTCGTTGATTCTTCGTGGATTCCCGTTCGCGCCGCCGCTTTCACCATCGCCGTCGGCGCCGTTTTGTGCCTCGCTGCTTGCGGCTCGAACGACGGTGTCACGCCGCCTCCTCCCGGTCCCACGCCCACTCAAATCGTCGTCACTCCGTCGGTGCAATACATTCCCATCGGGTCCACGCAGCAATTCACGGCGACCGGCCACTTTTCCGACGGCACCACGAAAGACATCACGCAGTCCGTCACCTGGTCATCCACGGACATGACCGTGGCCACCATCAGCAACTCTTCCGGTTCTATCGGCCTCGCCACAGGTCTCGCCGCAGGTTCCACCACGATCCAGGCCACCAACGGCTTCGTGCAAGGCCGCGCTGCATTCAGCGTGAATCAGCCGATCACGCTCATCACAGTCACGCCCGGCAGCTCCACAGTCGCCACAGGCGTCCCGCTGCAATTCACCGCCACTGCCACGTATGGCGACAATTCCACCGGCGATCTCACAAGCGCCGTTACCTGGAGTTCGTCAGACCCCACCAAGGCCACGATCAGCAACTTCGCCGCGTACAACGGACTCGTCACGCCCCTGGCTCCTGGCAGCACAACGATTCAAGCCGCGTTCGAGGGCACTTCCGGTTCGACTAACTTGACGGTGGCCGCCCCGGTTCAAGTCGGCCTGCTCGTGAGTCCGCAGAATCCGAGCATCGCGGACGCCGGAGCTGCGCAGCAATTTTCCGCCCTGGCTCAGTTTTCCGACGGTTCGATGCAGGACGTAACTGCCACAGCTTCCTGGTCGAGCAACAATTCCAGTGTCGCCAGCGTCGCGCCCGGTGGACTCGTCACCAGCGGCACGCTTCCTTCAGGCCAAACGGCCGGCTTTGCTTCCATCCGGGCGACAATCACCGCCGGCTCCTCTACGTTTACGGGCGTCGCGCTACTCAGCGTCTCGCTTCACTCGGGGAATGGCTACGCGGGCACGCTGACGCAACACAACGACATCGCGCGCACGGGCCAGAACACGAATGAGTCAATCCTCACCACCGCGAATGTAAATTCCACGGCCTTCGGCAAGCTTTTCAGCCAGGCCGTTGACGGCATGGTTTTCGCGCAGCCACTCTACGTTCCGAACGTGATGGTAAACGGCTCGCTCCACAATGTCGTCTACGTCGCCACGGAAAACGACTCGGTCTACGCGTTCGATGCCGATTCAAATTCGGGCGCGAATGCCAACCCACTCTGGGTGGCCAACCTGATTGATACGAATCACGGCGCCGCTGCCGGCGCCACCACGGTGAGCGCCTCTTCGGGCGGCACGCAGATCGACGTCGCCTGCGGCAACATTCCCAAGCAGCTCGGCATCACCGCCACGCCGGTGATCGATCCGAGCACCAACACGATGTACGTCGCCGTCGAGTCGAAAGAGAACGGCATCTTTTATCAACGGCTGCACGCGATCGACATGACCACCGGCGCCGAAAAGGCTCAAGGCCCTGTCGCGATCGGTGGCATCGTACCTGGCACGGCCGACGGCTCGAATATCCTCACGTTTGATCCGCTCATGCACCTCAGCCGCCCCGGCTTGCTGCTGATGAACGGCACGATCTACATCGCCTACTCGTCGAACTGCGACAACACGCCGTATCACGGCTGGGTTTTCGCCTACGATGCAGGGACGTTCACGCAAAAGGGCATCTTCGCCACCACGCCCGACGGCGGCCTCGGCGGCATCTGGATGTCCGGCTGCGGCCTTGCTGCCGACTCAAACGGCAACGTTTACCTTGCTTCGGGCAACGGCGACTTCGACGTGACCGATGTTCCGGCGATGGAATTGGGAGACACGCTGCTGAAGTTGAATTTGCGCGGCAATCTGCTGGCCGTCGCGGACTATTTCACGCCATACAATCAGAACTCACTCGATGATGGCGACGTGGACCTGGGTTCCGGCGGTTTGCTGCTGCTTCCCGATCAAGCGGGCACGTATCCTCATCTGCTCGTGCAAGCGGGAAAAGAGGGAACGGTTTACCTCGTCAATCGCGATCAATTGACCGCGGGCAATCAGCATTATTGTTCTGCTTGTGTTAGCGACACTCAGGTCGTGCAGGAACTTCCGCAGGAGATCGGCGGCGGCATGTGGAGCATGCCCGCCTACTGGAATGGCAACGTCTACTTTTGGGGCTCGGGAGATTCTCTCTCCGCCTTCGGACTTTCCGCCGGCACGCTCACGACGCTTCCCACTTCCACTTCCAGTCTCTCGCTCACGTATCCAGGCTCGGTGCCTTCCGTCTCGTCGAACGGCACAACGAACGGCATCGTCTGGTCGATCGATGGCACGCAATACTCGCAAACGGCGCCGAAGGGCCAAGCCGTGCTGCATGCCTACGACGCAACCAACTTGAGAACCGAGCTATACAATTCAACGATGGCTACGGGAAATCGCGACGAGGCAGGCACCGGCGTGAAATTCTCCACTCCTACCGTCGCGAATGGCAAGGTCTACATCGGCACGCAAACTGAACTCGATGTTTACGGCCTCTTACCGTAAGTGAAGTGTTGCTTGTAACTGTAAGGACTTGCTTGGCCTGAAAAGGCTACTCTTCGCCGTCTTCGGATGCCAATTCGTCTTCCGGCACTTCGTGCGTCACCACTTCCGATTCATCCGGATCGAGCGCGTTTTCCACCCCGCTGATCGCCTCGGCTTCCAGCGATTGGCCCTCTTCGAGAAGCTCCTCCACGCTTTCTGAATCCGCGCTCTCGCGACGCGAGATTCCTTGCAGATCGCCCGATTGGCCGCCTGAATCCGCGCCCAATCCTCTGCGCCCCGCGCTCAAAACTTCCACGTTCGATGCCTGCCCGCGCGGCCGCGCTTTCGAGGTCCCGCGCTTCTTCGATCGTCCAGCCGAACGCTTCGCCGGCGCCTTTTTTTTTTGGCGCAGCTTTCTTTTTCGCGGTAACTTTCTTCTTCGCCTTCGCTTTTTTCTTGGCCATTCCCAGAGTCTAGCATTCCCCTTCTCGCTGGACAACGCGCTCCCGTCTTCGCCTTTGCCGGTATTCGTGCGGCCTCAAATCCATTTCTTCCACAGGTTATTTCCATTTGACTCCCGCCCGGCTTCATGCCACCGTCGAAGATGGCGGAACGCACTCGCACCGCGCCGTGGCCGCCCGTGGAAGTGGAAGATGATTAGGGTTCGTCGAATCGCCGGCCGATTGCCGAGCGCCCTCGCGCTGCCGCACCGGTGTGCTCGCTGGTATGCTCCCCCTTACTCTCCCGCGTACTTTCTAATGACCCGGAAATTCCTGAATCCCAGTAGCTCGCGGCAGACTCCCATATGTGTCCCGCATGCCACGGTCATTCGCCCGGCCGTCAGTCCGATTTCTAATCGGGCTGCTCGCCGATTAGAATCGCATGCAAGCTACAGAAACGAAAGGGTTTGAGTTTTTTCTAATCGGCTTATAACCACATGTTTCAAGACCCAATCTCGAGAGCTTCCCGTTGAGTCGCAGCGGCCTCAATTTCTCCGGCCGCGAGCGCTCGCCACGCTACGCGAAGGGCGCGGGCGCATCGGATGGCGGCTTACCCGCGCCAAGCGGGAAGCCTGCGAAGCCGAAGTTCGATTGGAAGCTGCTTCCGGATGTGCTCGCGCTTCTTGAACCTCGCCGCGGTGTCCTCATGCTTGGGTTCGGCCTCATGGTGATCAACCGCGCTTCGGGTCTCGTGCTCCCTGGATCAGCGAAATATCTGATCGACAACGTCATCACCAAACGTCAGACCCAGCTCCTCGCGCCACTGGTGCTGGCCGTTCTCGCGGCCACTCTGATTCAGGGCATTACGTCTTATTCGCTCACGCAGATTCTTTCGAAATCGTCGCACCGCATGATCGCGGATTTGCGCGTCCGCGTGCAGGCTCACATCGGCCGCTTGCCCGTCTCCTACTACGACTCGAGCAAGAGCGGCGTGCTCGTCTCGCGCATCATGAGCGACGTGGAAGGCATCCGCAATCTGCTTGGCACCGGTTTGGTGGAATTCGTCGGCAGCATCCTGACGGCAATTTTCGCGCTCGGATATCTCATTCACACAAGCGTGCGCATGACCGCCGCTGCTTCTTTGGGCATTCTGATTTTTGGCATTGGCATGAGCCAGGCGTTCAAAGTGATTCGCCCGATCTATCGCGCTCGGCCGAAAATCAATGCTGAAGTCACGGGACGCCTCACCGAATCGCTCGGTGGCGTTCGCGTGGTGAAGGGCTATCACGCCGAAGATCGCGAAGAGAAAGTTTTCGCCGGCGGCGTGCAGCGCCTTCTCGACAACGTCATTCAGACGCTCACCGCAACTTCGATGATGAGCTTTTCCGCCACGGCGCTGATGGGCGTCATTGGCGCCGCGATTATGTACATCGGCGCTCGCCAGATTGTCGCCAACGCGCTCACGGTTGGCGGCTTCTTCTCCTACGTCTTTTTCCTCGGAATGCTCACGGCGCCCGTCGTGCAGATCGTCTCCATCGGACCGCAAATCACCGAAGCCCTTGCCGGCCTCGAGCGCACTCGCGAAGTCCTCAATGAAAAGCGTGAAGAAGATTCGCCCGATCGTGCAATCGAGCTCGGCCGCGTCGAGGGGCACGTCGAATTCGAAAACGTCGATTTCTCCTACGATCCCAATAAGCCCGTTCTCACCGATGTGAGCTTTGAAACGAAGCCGGGCACCGTCACCGCGCTCGTCGGCCCTTCCGGCGCGGGCAAATCCACGATCATCGGGTTGATTGCCGCGTTCTATACGCCTTCATCCGGCCGCGTTCTTGTGGACGGCACCGATCTCGCGAAAGTGCGCCTCGACTCTTATCGCACGCAGCTCGGCGTCGTGCTCCAGGAAACGTTCCTCTTCGACGGCACCATTCGCGAAAACGTCGCGTTTGCGCGGCCTGATTCGACCGACGGACAAGTGCTTGCCGCCTGCCGCATCGCGCGCGTCGACGAGTTCGCGGAAACCTTCGAAAACAAGTACGACACGGTCGTCGGCGAACGCGGTGTGAAACTATCCGGCGGACAGAAGCAGCGCGTCTCCATCGCCCGCGCGATTCTCGCCGATCCGCGCATCCTGATTCTCGACGAAGCCACTTCCAGCCTCGACTCCGAATCCGAGGCGCTGATTCAGGAAGGATTGCGCTATCTGCTTGCTGGCCGCACCACGTTCGTCATCGCGCACCGACTTTCCACCGTGCGCCGCGCTGACCAGATCCTCGTCGTCGAAGGCGGCCGCATCATCGAGCGCGGCACGCACGAATCGCTCTACAAAGCCGGCGGACGCTACTACGAGCTTTACACGCGCCAGCATGGCGTCACCGCGAATCTGTTCCTCGCTCCCGGAGAATCCACGCAAGACGAAGTGGCGGAAGATGGCGCGGCGCGCGGGAAAAACGGCAGCGCCGACGCCGCAGCCGCGGGAAACTCCGCCGTTTCCGACGCGATCCGCTTGATCCGCGGCGGCAATTCTTAGCCGGGCACGTACACCCGTGCGCCCTGCCCTGGGCGAGCTAACGATTCATTTAGCGGAAGAATTTAGTCTTGCGGGTAAGTGCTTGGCAGCGACTTCAGATACGCGATGATCGCCGTCGCGTCTGCGTGATTCATATGGTAGATGTGCATCGGCCGCTGAATCGGCAGGCCATTCGGACCGTTGCCGTGCTCCAGAATTTCTTCACCCTGCGCGTCCGTCCAGCCCTGGAAGCCTGCAATCGCCGGCGCGCGCATCGCCCAATGCATATCGGGACGCACCGGCACGATCCAGATCGGCGCGCCTTGCAGGTAGCGTGAGTTGTCCGTGTCGCCATTGGCGTCGCGCGGCGTGTGGCATTCACCGCACATCGCCACTTCCTCTACGAGATATTTCCCGCGTTCCACCGAGCTCTGTTGCGCGGGCGCTGCGGCGTTCTTCTGCGCCGCCGGCGAGGCAGGCGCAGCGTCGGCGCGAGAGAGAATTCTCGGCGCGGTCACGGCGACAGCGGCGAGCAGAATCAAGAGCGAAATCGTCCAGCGCGGAGTCGTTTTCATGCGTTTGAGTCCTGATTCGTAGAATTGGCGCAGACGCGCCGCAAAATTTGGTCGCCGCTTCTCGCGAGTCGCAACGGTTTCAAGCTCGCAAGGATACCAAATCGGCCGCGCCAGTGGCTAGATTCCCGCGACGTGTCGCGAACAAATAACGCGCCACAACGCCGCGAGTTCGGCTTACATCAGGTGTGTCGCATCGAAACGCAGCGCTGTTGCGTGTACACTTTTGAAACCATGGGCGCAATATTCGTAGGTACGTCGGGTTGGGCATATCCCTCGTGGAAGCGCGGCTTTTATCCGCGTGATCTCAGCTCAGCCAAATTCCTGAATTACTACGCCACGCGACTGAATTCCGTGGAAGTGAACCACACGTTCCTCAGGCCGGTTACCAAGCAAGCAGTCAAAGAGTGGATCGATTCGACCCCGGCGGATTTCGTCTTCGCCGTGAAGGCGCCGCAATCCATCACGCATTTTCGGCGTCTCCGGGCAGCGAAACGCCAAACGAGCAGTTTCTTCCGTTCGATCGAGTCGCTGCGTGCGGCAGGCAAGCTCGGACCAGTGCTCTTCCAATTGCCGCCCAATTTCAAGTGCGACCCCGCGAGGCTGAAGAATTTCCTCCTGACGCTGCCGTCGCAAACGCGGCTCGCCTTCGAGTTTCGCCACCCGTCTTGGTTCAACGAAGAAGTCTACGCGCTGCTCCAGAGCGCGAACGCCGCGCTGTGCCTCGCGGAAAGCGACAAACTCGAGACGCCCCGCGTGCAGACAGCCGACTTTGCATATTTTCGCCTGCGAAAAAGCAGCTACACGGCTGAAATGCGGAGAGAATTAACGAAGCAAATTCACACCGATGCGAGAAGAGGAGACGTTTTCGTCTATTTCAAGCATGAGGAAACTCCCGAAAGCGCTCTTCACGGCGAGGAACTTCTGCACGCGCTTCGCGGTAACGAGAGCACTTCGGCCTTGCAAACGCGAAGCGCTTCCGCCAAATAACCCGCGGGAAGTTCGCCGCGAATTCTGAGCCGCCGCAGTCGCCTAGGAGAGCTCCAGCACCGCGGTTAGCGCCTCCGGGTCGCTGCCAGAAAGCACCTGGAACCCGAAACGGTCCGCGAGCGCGCGCATCCCGATGTTCTGCGGCATGATATTTGCGATTACCTTCGCGAGGCCTTGGTCGCGCGCAATACCGATCAGCCGCTTCACCAGTTCCGAGCCAAGCCCCTGTTTCTGCCACGGGTCCGCAACGAGTACGGAGACTTCGGCGTCTTTGCTGCCCGGATCCCGCGTGAGCCGCCCTACGGCCAAAATTTCCCGTTCTCCCGATTTCAAGTCGTGTTGATCCACCACGAGGGCCATCTCGCGGTCATAGTCGATGAAGCATTTTTTCATCAACCGGCCGTGGGCGACACGCGAGGTTAGATTTTCCATATGGAAGTAGCGGAGATAGACCGTCTGCTCAGAAAGTCTCTCGTGGAATTTCACCATCAGCGGCTCGTCTTCGGGGCGAATCGGCCGCACCACCACGGGAAGCCCGCCCTTCGTCTTCCATTGCGACGTATATTGCATGGGATAAGGGCAAATCGCTGGTTGCGGCAGCGCATTCCTCCGCGTTCGCAGATCGTGAACTACCACGCGCGCGTCGAGCGCCAGAAGCCGGTCGGGTGAAGCGAGCAAAGGATTGATATCGATTTCCTTGATCCACGGCTGCTCCACCACGAGCCGGCTAAAGCGAATCAGAATCCGCTTCAGCTGGTCCAGATCCACTCTGGCGCGCCCGCGGACGCCTTTCAGCGCCGTGTACACTTTCGTCTGTTCCATCAATCGCTCGGCCAGGGTGGCATTCAGCGGGGGCAGGGCCAGCGCACGATCCCGATACACTTCCACGAGCTGTCCGCCCGAGCCGAAAAGCATCACCGGCCCGAACTGCGGATCCACGCTGCTTCCAAGAATTAACTCGTAACCGTCGACGCGAATCATTGGTTGCACGCTGACGCCCAGGAAATGCTCGCGACCCACTTTCGCTGAGACTGATTCTTGAATCTCGCCAAACGCCTTCGCCACGGCTGCTTCATGAATCAAGTTGAGTTGCACGCCGCCAACGTCCGTCTTATGGGTGATCGTTTCCGAATAGAGCTTCAGCACCACGGGAAATCCGATCGCCTTGGCCATGGCGACGGCTTCTTCCGCCGATCTCGCTACGCGCGTCTCAACCACCGGAATTCCATACGCGGCGAGCACCTGCTTCGACTCGGTTTCCGTGAGCGTCGTGCGGCCGCTCTGCCGGACGCGCTCCACCAGCGCCGCCACTTCATCGCGCGCGGTGTCGCCGGCATTCACGTCCTCCGCGATAATCGGCGTCTCGTAGAGTCCGCGAAGGTTGTAGGAGTAGCGCCACATGTAGGCGAAAGCGCGCGCGGCGGTATCGGGGTACGCAAACGTGGGAATACCCGCTTCGTTGAGCGTGGCGATACCCTCGGCCATCAGTTTGCCGCCCATCCAGCTCGCGAGAATCGGCTTATTGTAGCGGTGCGCGTAGGGCTTCAAATTTTCTGCGATCAACGCGGGATTCGTCATGCCCTGCGGGCACAGGATCGCGAGCAGCCCGTCGCTATTGGCATCGTTGACGGCAATTTCGATGGCGCGCGCGTATTCGGCGGGACCCGCGTCGCCGAGCACGTCGATCGGATTCGCATGGCTCCAGTTGGGCGAAAGAAATTCGTTGAGCGACTGAATCGTGTTTTCGGAGACGCCCGCCAGCTCGCCACCATTGGCAATTAGAGCGTCGGTGGCCAACACGCCCGGGCCGCCTGCATTCGTGAGAATCGTCAGCCGCGGGCCCTTGGGCCGGGGCTGGCGCGCCAGCGTCTTCGCCATGTAAAAGAGGTCGCCAATGTTCTGCACGCGCAGCACGCCGCAGCGCCGCAAAGCAGCGTCGAAAACTTCATCGCTTCCCGTCAGTGCGCCCGTGTGTGAACTGGCCGCTTTCGACGCCGCCGCCGAACGCCCCGCTTTGATAACGATGATCGGTTTTCGCAGCGCCACCGCCCGCGCCGCTGAGAGAAACGATCGTGCGTCGCCCACCGATTCCATGTAGAGAAGAATGCTGTCTGTATTCGGGTCTTCGCCGTAGAAATCAATCAGGTCGCCCCAACCCACATCGAGCATGGATCCCGTGGACACGATCGCGCTGAAACCCACGCGCTCTTCCAGGCTCCAATCGAGAATCGACGTAAGC
>Ga0210383_10001079_pt1 | contig 25007 bp, 23 predicted proteins | sample IncBWC14OmetaG_FD_160072 | JGI IMG/M metagenome (GOLD analysis project Ga0210383, IMG submission 160072) | Forest soil microbial communities from Barre Woods Harvard Forest LTER site, Petersham, Massachusetts, United States - Inc-BW-C-14-O ... | reverse complement strand
GCTACATCGGTTGCTGCATCGACATCAACGATCAGAAGATGGCCGAATTGGCAAGGCGGGAAGTGGCCGGCCGTTTGATGAATGCACAGGAAGCCGAGCGCGCTCGCATCGCGAGAGAACTTCACGACAGCATCGGGCAGTCCATCGCGCTCCTGACGTTGCAGATGCCAGTGTCTGGCGAGCCTGCTGTGGCCGAATATCTCGACACGAGACACCTGAGCTTGGGGGATATGAAGGACAAGCTGAAAGCGCTTGGCATGCAGGTGAGCCGCCTTTCCCACCAAATTCATTCTTCCGAGCTCGAATATCTTGGACTTCAGCGGGCTATCGAAGAATTGTGCCGCGAATTTTCAGGGCAATACGCGATCCACATGGATTGCTCCTGTGTTGGTGTCCCTCGGAAAATGGACGGCGCGGTTACCTTGGCCCTTTTTCGTGTGACGCAAGAAGCTCTTCACAACATAGCCAAGCACAGCCAGGCGAAGACCGTTCACGTGAGTCTGACAGCTGACGGTGCTTACGTCGTACTGATAATTCGGGATGATGGCATCGGGTTCAGGACGGATCTCAGCAATGATCAGCCCGGGCTCGGCCTCATCAGTATGCGGGAGAGAGTCCATCTCATCGGTGGTGACTTTGCTATCAGTTCCAGTCCAGGCGCCGGAACCGCAATAAGCGCTAAGGTTCCGCTGCCCGCCACAATCACCCGGGCAGTAGAACCATCTAACGGTCACGTGTGAAATCTTCTGGAGCGCAGGAAATATTCGCTTCCGGACCTTTCGCGTGTCGAGGGGATTGGACGCACCTTAGCCAGTAGTTCGTACAGGTGACGCACATATCATCCTTTTTTTTGCATCGAGTGCCTCCTCTCTGGACAGCTACGTCAATTGGGTGGGCGCGGCCAACCGGGTACCGGCAGCCTCCACGATTTCAGCTATCTTCAGAATGACGTCCTGGCGAACGACTGTGAACTGTGTCCAGTCGCTTGTCGTGACGAACGCCCATAACTCCAATTCGAAGGCCGCGCCAGCAAAATTCTCCACGCTAATTCTCGAAGTTCCTCTTTCGATCGCGGGATTTTCGTCCAGTATGCTCTGGACGCGATTCAGCACAGTCCGCAGTTGTTGGACTCGCGTCTTCAAACGGGCCTCAAAGACCAGGTTCTACGATGTCATGGAGCGCACAATCGTCAAGTAACTCAGGGACGGCTTCAGACGTTCATTGAGCTGGTTCGGCGTGGTTAACCGGCTGACCAGAAATAACCTCAGGTAAGGGTTGCCGACCAACCACCACGAGCCCGATGACGGGTTAGACTTTTTCCGGAGTGTTATCGGGGGCCGAATCTTTCGGGGGTTTTCTCCCAATGCTGCAAATCCATCCCTTGCCGGGTTCCTCAACAACCCGAACATCCGAGCAGCCGGCCGTCGTGAATAGTTCGCGATGCTCATCCACACTCAGGAGCGTCATGCCCGCTACGGGGAAATATTTTTCGGCAAGTTTTGCGGCCGCCGTCTTCGCTCCTTTATAAGCCTCCGCGATCAGGATGAGAGCGCCGCCGGGCTTCAGAACCCGGAAGACTTCGCGCGTGTCGGCGGCCAGGTCGGGCCAGAAGTAGTGTGTTTCTACGGCTGTGACGAGATCAAAGACGTCGTCAGGGAAGGGCAACTGAGACACCGAGCCTTGCCGGATCTCGACCCGGCCCACATCGATCCAGCGCGCATTGGTTTTTTGGGATACGGCGACACTCTCATCAGAATAATCGATGCCGCAGACCTGTCCCTGCGTGGCGATCGCCGCTAACTTGCTCACCGTTCTCCCTCCACCGCAACCTACATCGAGAATCGTGCCGTGCGGCTCGATCGAAATTTTTGCCAAGCCCCAATCGGTCAACCTGGAATGCGACCAATTCATCCTCCACAAGGTGAATCGCCCCATCCGTCCCGTCGGCTTTCGGCATTGATCGAACAGTGCGGTCTTGTCGGTCACAGTTGTTCTCCGCGATCTCCTAAATAGACAAACTGACGTTGAAACGAGTCCGCCTGCCGGATACGGTGCGAATCTTCCAGGCGCTGCTGCCTAAACATACACGAGATCGTACTGCTACAGCGGTTACATGCGGGAGATGCTCACCGGTCTGTCACCGATTTGCAATTGGGGTCGTGGAACCGCCTACGCAAGCGTCTGCTTATCGAAGACGGCTTTTTCCTGCGGGTTTATACCCGCAAGATGGCTCGCCAGCCATCCGTGCAGCTCGCTCTGGAGCTGCGCCTCCAGCGTTTTCGGGTTAGTGCCCGGCTTCACGCGTCCGATGATGTCGAGCCAGGCTATGCGCGGGTTTTTCAGCCGCGCGGTCCCGCGATCGATGATCAGCTCCGTGGTCAGCGGCATCCAGAAGTCCGGCATGCCCCAGCTAACAATCTTCGCCCCGATGAAACCTGGCGGGGCCAGGCCGACGATCGTGAACGGATGGCCGAAGATCTGGTACGTGGAACCTACCACCGAGGGATCGGAGCCGTACTTCTCCTCCCAGGCGTGGAAGCTCAACACCGCCACCGGCGAGGCGCCTTCCTGGTTGTCAGAATCGCTCAGCAGCCGCCCGCGCCAGGGGGATACGCCCAACGTTCGGAAGAAGTTGCCGGAGACAAATTGGGTGTTGCGCGTATCAGCCGGATTGGATGAACCGGCGCGCCGCACGTCCAGCGGAGTGTTCCCAGCCTGCATCGCTGCCAAATCCGTAAACGAGGGTGTGTTCGCGCGGAAAAGCTTGTACGCCTCCCAGGGAAACAGTCCCCACTGGTTCGGCTCGTCGTCGTTGCCCTGGCTGTAGCCGCCCCAGTTGCAGCAGCGCACCTGGTCGCCAATGCGCAACAGTTCCTGCGGCCGCGTCACGGGGAGAGAACTCAGCAACACCTGCTCCACCAGCGTGAAGATGGGCCGTCGTCGCGCCAATCCCGAGCGCGAGCGTGATCACAGCCGTCAGGGTGAAGCCAGGAGTTTTTCGCAACTGACGCCACGCGTGCCGGAAGTCAGCCAGCATGATCTCTCCTGTAAAAGCGGTAGGGGATGTATCGTCCCTGGTCTTCGAACTGTGCAGTTCAAAGGCCAGCGCTTCGATACTGAAAACAGAGACCTTAAACAAGTCAAGATCGCAAAGCCGTGTCCGGAGCCGAGACAGATTGTCCAAAAGCGAACGCTATGCCTGCTAATAGAGATCCGTTTATGCTTGGACCTGTGGTGAGCGTCAGCAAGCAGACGCCCATGCACAGGGCGGAACAGGCAATGACGTCGTTCTTTCTCCTGCGCAGACTTCGTCTGGTTGGCACTGGAGTCCCATCACATCGGCCGAGGGTCCTTCATTTTCTTGCAGGTATGCTTCTTGCGGCGGTAGCCGAGTTTGCAACCCATGGTTGCGGTGTTCAATCCGGATCTCCGCCTGATCTCATCGTTTTGAAGGTGACCGATCTCGGTACACTTCCGACAAATCCTGACATCCTGGGACGAGACGGCGGCTACAGCGCGGTGTTCCAAGGCTATTCGACATGGTTGTATGGGGACACCTTTCTTGCCAAACCGAACGCAGAAGACTTTACGCTGATCAGTGATTCCTGGTCGGATACCACCGATCTCAAATGCGCGGGATGGCATTACGGGCTTTCAGGAACGCCTGGATTCAACTGGTGCGCCCACGATGATCCTCCCAGAGACGTCGGCCGAACAGACTTTCAATGCAGCTCACAACAGCAACAACTGCCAGGAACAGCCATGCGGCGCCAGATGGGCGCTTTGGCCCGCATCGATCCTTGTCGATCCCACCTCCGGCCATGCGCTGATTTTCTACATGTTGGTTTATGCGCTGCCGGCAGCTTCAATTTCCAAGCCATAGGCAACTCGGTCGCCACCTGGCAGAGCTTTCAGGACCAGCCGCAACGCCACAGATAAGCCCGCCAGTTGTGGCGGGTCATCCCGATCTTCTGTTCGATCAGAATGAGCCGAGTTTTGGGTCGGCCACGCTGATCAGCGGAGGAATGCTTTATGTGTATGGCTGCGGAATACCAACCAGCGGCACGGACAAGGGGTGCAGGCTGGGCAGAGTGAGCCCGTCAAATGTCCTCGATCGGAGCGCGTGGACCTACTACGCGGGCAACGGCGCATGGTCTGCTCAGATTGGTGACGCGGTCTCTGCCTTTACCGGCGACAACATCCTCAGCGTTGCGTGGAACAACTATCTGCAGCAATATGTCGCGGTCTACAGCGCACCTTTTTCTCAGAAGGTAATGATGCGCAGTTCGCATTACCCTGAGGGCCCATGGTCGAGCGAAGTGACCGCATTCACGGCGATGCAGCCTGCCTCGGGGAATGTCTACGACGCGCATGCTCATCCCGAATACGACGCCGACGGTGGTCAGACGATCTACGTGACCTACTCACGTTCGACTCCTGCACCCTTCTCCAGCGAAGTGCGGCTGGTAGCAATCACGTTAGCGCCGCTCACCGCGCAGCACAACTGAAGCTCGCTGGCGGCCCCTGCTAGTGCGCGGTTCTGAGCGCACTCATCGATTCATGGGGCACTTGTACAATATGACGACTTTTCGTCCAGGTGGATTGTCCCTGATCGTCGACCTCGTACGAAATTTCGGACGGCTGCTTTGTTTGCGCCGTATACACCGAAGCCAGGAGTTCCTTTGACGCTCGCGACAGAGCCATTCAGAATGATCGAGCTGCCATCATTGAGCAGCGGCAGGGCCTTTTGCACCGTGAACAGTGTTCCCTTTACATTGACATTGAATATCTTGTCGAAATCGGTCGACATTCACTTCGGCCCGACGGCTCCGGCGGGACGGTGATCGGAATCTCTTTCCGTTTCACAGCCCCGACTACGATTGCGAGTTTATTTTTCGGATCAGCGTGCGGCTGTCAGACCGTTCCAGAACGCGTAGGCAACTTGGTGGCCGGTGACGTCACTGTGGTTGCTGATGAACTTGTCGGCTTTCAGGTTGTAGACTCTGCCCTGGTCGAAGCTGTACTGCGCATCCAAATCGCCGAGGATCCTAAATTCCGCCTCGGGTGTACGCTGCGCTCCGTTGCGGCCGATCCCGCCATACGGGTCATTGGCATCTCCGAACGCGGCAGCGGCGTCCCTGGCAAGGCGTGATGCCAGAGGGTACGCAATTCCTACAGCTCTGTCCCTCTTCGTATGGGTGATGAGCAGTGGCCCTGAGATGCGGCCGTCGCGGAGTACCGTTCGAAACGCGCCATCGTGTTTGCCGTCGAACTTTTCCGCCAGGCCGTTGTGCGAGAACGCGGCTTGAAGGAGCATCATTGTTACTCGCTCCGAGAAACGCGGCAGCGTTGACGCAGCCGCAGTCACCAAGCGGCCCCCGAAGCTATGACCAATGAGGTTTAACGGCAAGTCGGATCGACGTTCGCGGATGCGGGCCAGCATTAGCGCGACACCAGCTCGTCCGACGGTTCCGGCGCGAGTTTTCATTTCGTAGTAGGTGGCGAAGTTGGCGATACGCCGAGCGGCAGCCAATAATCCTGATGCGGTGTCGCCAATCCGCCCCGCAGCGCCTCCGTCATTCATGGAGGCAGGACCGCCCTCGTCGAGAGCAGGCTGATATTGGATTTCATCGCTCAGGTTGCGAAACAGTGTTTCAGGATCAGCCTCGAAAAACTCCGCGGAGCCGTCCTCTGGACTCTCCTCTTTCGGATTGAGAATTGCACGGATCGACTGCACGAACTCGGCACGGGCATCAGGAGACTTCTCCAAATCCGGAATCAAAGCCTGAGCCCGTTGCAGGTTGATGCTCCGATCCTCGCCTATGTCATCGCCTCCAAGCCGGTCAGGGTCGCGTTTCAGCCTATCAAGTACCCTATCCAGTGATGCAGCGCTGGCCAGGGACGCTTCGGCAAGGCTGGCCGCCCCGCCACCCGGAATCAGGTCCGCGTCAACGAACTTCTTGCTTGGCCAGAAAAGACGAGCCACTCCGAGTTTGCGAGCCGCAATCCCTGGAACAAGCTCCTCCGCCGCTACATCCTCAACGCTCTGTAGAAAACCGTCGTAAAGGACGTTCGCCTCCTTTGTATCGTTGTTCCATCCGTGCGAGATCACGACGAGGTTCGTTAGTTCCTGTAAGCCGTCCAAGAGCCTTGCCAACTGATTGTCGTCATATATTGTGCCGTCCTTTCTGAACTCGATGTCGTACTGCGCCTGTATTGTTCCCATGAATTCCCCTTTCAAACCGACTGGATGGCTTTCATCAGATCAAGAAGGCCGTGACCCTCGAAGTACTTCTCCCTCCCGAGCGGGATCGCGCTCTCGAGAAATATCCGCTTTACGTCCTGAGGCCGTCCGATAAACTCGCGACGAATGGACAAAAACGCGGCAATAGCGCCGGAAACGTGGGGAGCCGCCATGCTGGTTCCGGTGTCCTCCACATAATAGGCTTTGTGGGTAGTTCCGTTGCGGCTTGACTGCACGTCAGGGTTCCCTGGTTCGGACCGTTCGCCCGCCGGGTTCTCATCGGCATGGACCGCAGCCGTTTCCGGACTGTTAAGTTCCGACAATGCCTTCCGCAGTTTCCTTCCGGCTGCGCAAGATATGATTCGCTCCCCAGGCGCAACGATATCCGGCTTCAGGCGACCGTCTCCCGTGGGTCCCTTTGACGAGAAGTAAGAGACTCCGTAAGTATGTGGCGCCTCACGGTGCGTGGCACCCACCGTGATGGCGAACTCCGCATTTCCAGGATCATTGATGGTATTCGAGAGACCGACTTTCGATACACGTGCCTGGGCGGTCACCGTCCCATAACCAGTGTTTCCCGCGGCCGTTACGACTACTACACCCGACTGCACGAGGCGATTCACTTCGCTGCACAGCGGACTTTGGCCGCAGGCGAACATTTCGGCGTCAAACTCATAACCGACGCTCAGATTGACGCCGTGGACTCGCAGCATTCTGGGGTTATCGTTTAAAGTCTCGCGGACGTACTCGAGGGCACGAATGACATCGCTTGACCGCCCCTCGCCATTCTCATCGAGCACGCGAAGGCTGACAAGGCGACAATCCCGCGCGACCCCATGAAGTCGTTCGCGTTCGCGAGGCGCTATGACCTTCTCCTTGGTTTCCTGCTTGCGAGCGTATTTGTCATCGTCGATGTGGTCGATGTCGATTGTGGCTTCGCGTTCGAGTACAACAACTTCTGATTTTGGGGCGTGGCCGGTGATGATTCCCGCGACATGCGTGCCGTGACCGAAGTCGTCTGTAAGCGCGTAATGCGCGTGCTTTGCGACGAGTTCGGGGCGATTCTTCATTTGGGGATCCTTGTCTGGGCTGGCCAGCCGAGTTGGGATGCGCAGGTTTCCGCTGATCCGAAACACTTGTGCGAAACAGCGGTGCAGTTCCTGAACGCTGGGATGTCGCAGGGCATGAGATTCGGCCTCGCCGAAATGTGCGTGGCTCGCGTCCACGCCTGAATCGACTACAGCCCAGATAATCCCCTCGCCCGACGCTTCGAAGGAACGATAAGCGGCGTCGGCCTTTATCGTCGCTACCGATCGGCTAATTTGACCGTGCACTGGGAAATCAGGCCAGAGCTTATAGATGCATCGCAAGCGGGAGATTTCCTGGCCGGGGTTTGATTTGGAACGTTCCGTCGCCCGCTTCTCGTCTTCTGCGACGAGGCGGCGCCATTCCCGGACCTGAAGAACGCAGCGATAGTATCCCTTTCCGATTTTGGCTGGCTCGGCCGCAGTGTCTTCATACAGGAAGGAATCGGGTTCGAGTTCCGAGCGAGTCGCGCCAATTTGCAGATCGGCGTAGAGCTTCAGGAAATCCGCCTCCGCGCCTGGCAACCCGCCGATGTGCTGTACATTGAGTTCGATCAGGTAGGGACCGCGGCCGTCTTTGGCCCTCTCCAGCTTCCACTTCGCCCGGTTCGCCGCGTCGTCCAACTCAGGTGGAACAGTGACCCTGGTGAGTTGGTCGCGAATGTGATCCGGATCGTGATCCCGGTCAGCGCGTTCGGGCTCAGCCGAGCCCTCGGGTCTGATCGCTGGATTTTCAGAATCGTCAGCCATGTTTGCGTCCGGTTAGGAGAGGGATTTCCAACGCTTTTGAATTTCGCTTGGGCGGCATTGCGGAAGCTTCCACCTGTAACGACCGATTCCAACGCTTCTCGCCTCGCTCGCATTCGAATGTGACTGTAGTATCTGAGTATTTGCCTGGAGACGCTGGGGCGCCGGGATTTTTGGGGTGGGTGAATTCCCCATGCTCGTCGAATCTCCTCATGCAATGCCTCCCGATTTCGCGCTCGCCCGTCAAAGTCCGGGCTTTCGCTGTGATTCCAATTTGCTCATCCCTTATCTGACCCTGTAGACCTTGGTGACGCAGGTGGGGCGTCGGACCCGAAAACGGCTTCCGCGCCGGCCAGAAGTCGAGTCAGGATGCGATGTACCAGGGGGGCTGAAAACCCGCCCAGAAGCGCTAAGATCGGCTGCTCGAAGATTGGTGCGGTCACGGAGGAAGCTGAGTGCGCGCTCAGCTCTGGACTGCGTTCCAGAAGATGAAAGATTAGCTGAGATATAACCGTGCCGGAGATAGCCCCCAGAGCCATTTGCGCCCAAACCAATCCGTCTTGTCTGGGATCGTAGATCCGCTTCAGCACGTCGTCCGCCACTCGGAAGATGGCCGCGAACGAACTCCCGACTAGCGCTGCGAACGTGAGGAAGAGCTCGCAAATCAATAAAGTTAACCCGGAGTTCTGAAGCATGTCCTTGCTCAGGTTCGCGTCATTCACTTCGGGCGACATACTAACCGCTATCAGTCCGAACAGTGACGCAATGCCGATTCCGAGTAAGACCCTAACCATCGGTACCGGTCCAAATACCGATAACCTTGGGTGCAGTTTGCTGTCACGATGCACAAGCGTGATCGCGACTGGAAGGGCAGGCGCGATCAAGGCACTCAGATTTTCGTGCGCCGCGAGCAGTGCGGCCAGGTTGACGGAGTCGGGCTCGTTCAAGGCTTCCTCGACTACGTTCAGTGAGTCAACGGGAACGGGAGTCCCACTCTCCAGAGCATCGATCGACATTGCCTCACACTGTTCGAGCAGGGCATCTTTGACCTCTGAGTTCCGGGGCGTGACCTTCTTGAGACCTGGTCCTCCCCGGAAATCCTCATTCGCCGCTTTGTCCAGAAGCATGTGCTGTCTCCTTGCTTTCAGAGATCTAAACGTCATATTGATCGAAGCCGAAGCGGCGGATTATAGAGACGATCTTCGTGTGATACTCGGGGTCTGTTGCATAACCAGCCTTGGCGATGTGCTTCGCGAATTTAGCGGGATCTTGTGTGTGATCGAATGCGTCCCGATATCTTGGGTTTTCATTGAGGAAGCGGCCATAATCATCGGCTGCTTCCTCGAAGTTGGCATAAGCACGGAACTCATCCTTAATCCCGACTTGCTCATTGTTTATAAATTCGGTCGTAGCAAATCTTGTTGATGCTCCGCTACGCGATTTGCCCTTTATCCCGAAGTAGGCGTTGCCTTTTACATGCTTTCCCCAAGCGGATTCTATGGCCGCTTGGGCTAGGAGGACCGAGACCGGAACGTTCCATTGCTCTTTTACTTTTCTGGCCGCCGGCAAGGCGTTGTTGACGAATTCGGCTACGTGCGCAGGCATCTTCACTGATTGAGAGGAAACAGGTGAGCCAGACTCGGAGTTCAGCGTCCGGAAGGTCGGGCCAGCCGGGTGAACGATGCAGTCGACGACCGGCAGTTTGCGGCAACGCTGAAATTTTCGAATGGCCGAAGCCGTCCGGGGTCCGAACAATCCATCCACATCAAGAGGCGCTGCTATACCAACTTCGTCTTTGTGCTGGTTGAGAAGCGCTTGAACTAAACGAACGTCCTCGGGATGATTCGGCTGCCCGTCTCCAACTGCTTGAGTGATTCGTTCCATTTCGATGCCCCGGTTATTTATGCGTCACGCGATTGAGTTCCTGCTCAAGAAAGTGATTCCTCAGGGATCTGGTCAGTTGGTTCTCAGGAAATCAAGGGAGTGGTCGAAGAGACTAGCGAGATCGTCCTCGGCCTGTTGCACCGGGGCTGCAGGTTCCATTCAAGTGAAGTCCCATGGTGGATCTCCAAAGTAACCGCGTATAAGTGTTCGCGTAATAGTACGCTTTTCGATGAGGACTTTTCAGGTATGAACCTTTTTCGATCGGCTGTCATATGCGGCGTGTTGCTCTCAGGTGGATGGCTTTCTGCGCAAAGCATCTCGCCTGCGCCACCATCGAACCCACAGTTGGTGAGCCCGGAAATCGAGCGGAAGGTCAACGACCTCCTGGCACGAATGACCCTTGAGGAGAAGATCGGGCAACTGGTCCAGTACAGCGCCACAGAAGCTAACCCGGATAAAAAGGCTGGGCCCACGACGGCCGCGTTAAACGTCAATCCGCCGGGGCCGGGCGGCGTAGATAGCTATGAGCTGGCGCAGAAGGGCGAACTTGGCTCCATGCTGAATACTGTCGGCCAGGCGCTCACCAACCACTTCCAGCACGCGGCGGTCGATAACACCCGGCTGCACATACCCTTGCTCTTTGGAGCAGACGTTATTCACGGGTTTCGCACGATCTTTCCAGTACCGCTCGGAACAGCATCGAGCTGGGATCCGGAAATGATCACCGAACTTGCTCACATGGCTGCTGTCGAAGCGCGTACCGCAGGAGTCAACTGGTTCTACTCGCCAATGGTGGACATCGCTCGTGACGCGCGCTGGGGCCGCTGCACCGAGGGTGCCGGGGAAGATCCATATCTCGGCTCGGCAATTGCCCGGGCCTACATCAAGGGATATCAGGGAAATAGTCTGTCTGATCCTGCATCCGTCGCAGCCTCGGTGAAGCATTTTGCCGCCTACGGTGCCGCAGAAGCCGGACGTGAATACAACACAACCGACATGAGTGAACTGTTGTTACGGCAGGTCTATCTGCCGCCGTACCACGCGGCCGTCGAAGCTGGCGCCGCAACCGTCATGTCTGCATTCAATTCTTTGAATGGCGTGCCCGCGAGCGCAAACCCGTTCCTCCTGCAGACAATTCTGCGCGACGAATGGGGCTTCGACGGTTTGGTCGTCTCGGATTACACCGCCGTGATGGAGCTGACACGTCATGGCATCGCATTGGACGCGGCTTCAGCAACGGAAAAGTCCCTGACTGCCGGGGTCGATATCGACATGAACTCACACTACTATGACGCGGAACTGCCATCACTGGTTCGGTCTGGCAAAGTGCCGATAGCTGTAGTGGATGAAGCTGTGCGGCGGGTGCTGCGTGTGAAGTACGCTCTGGGAGTGTTTGATCATCCTTTCACGGAGGGGCTCGAGGTAACAAACGCCGTGCCTGATCACAGGGCGCTCGCACGCCGGGCAGCGGAAGAGTCCTTTGTATTGCTGCAGAACAACCCCGTCAGTGGCCAACCGCTCCTGCCGCTCGCAGCCGATGCACGAAAGATCGCCCTTATCGGACCTCTCGCGGATGACTCGCCGGACATGGTCGGTGCCTGGTCCGGAGCAAACAACTTCAGCGATGTAAGAACGCTGCGGGAAACACTGACCGAGCGGGCGCAGGAGCACGGCGGCTCGCTCATCTATGCAAAGGGAACAGATATCTCTGGCACATCCACCTCCGGATTCGCCGAGGCCGTGGACATGGCCCGCAACGCGGACCTCGTCGTGATGGCCCTGGGTGAGTCAAGCGCTATGAGTGGCGAAGCAGCTTCGCGAGCGTACCTCGACCTCCCGGGCAATCAGCAGCAGTTGCTTGAGGCCGTACAGGCGACAGGGAAACCCGTGGTCCTGCTGATCTTTTCCGGGCGGCCGCTGGTGCTCGATTGGGCGGCGGACCATGTACCTGCAATCATGGAAGTCTGGTTTCCTGGCGTCGAAACCGGGCCCGCAATTGCCAATGTGCTCTACGGCACCAGTGCGCCGAGCGGCAAGCTGACTATGAGTTTCCCCCGCGCTGTGGGCCAGGAACCCCTCTACTACAATCAGCTACCCACTGGGCGTCCAATCCAACATTTCGACCCCGCGCATCCCAACGCATACGTCGAGACCAAATATGTGTCCAGGTATCTGGACGTGCCGAACGACGCTCTCTTTCCCTTTGGCCATGGTTTGACTTACACGACGTTTCGCTATGCCAACGTCTCAGTTTCGCATGCGACGGTGAGTGTCAAGGAACTCATGAGGGATCGGAAGGCACAGCCGCTTGTCGCCACGGCAGAGGTGACGAACACGGGCAACCGTGAAGGCACCGAAATCGTGCAATGCTACATTAATGTCCGCGGCGCTAGCACCGAGCAGCCTGTGCGAACTCTGAAGGGATTCGCTCGAATCACCCTGAAGCCGGGTGAGTCGCGCACTGTAAGTTTTCCCCTTGGATTTGAGGAGCTTTCTTTCTACAACGTAAAAGCGCAAGCGACCGTCGAACCTGGAACCGAGTACACCGTATATATTGGCGGGAACTCAACCGCCGAACAGGCGGCCCACTTTCGTTTAACGCAGTAAAGACAAAGATTCAGTGGTGTCGGCTTCCTGCATGGTGACCCGTCCCAGACCAGGTTTTGACGGCGCCGCGGCGTGTCTTCTTTCAAGATCAGGAACGTATCCATGGATTGTCAGCAAACATTCCCTTACTCCAAAATGGAGCTACTTCTGGATCGGCGGTGATTCGGCCGGAATGCCGAATCCTGGTGCAAACCGCGTTTACCAGGATCTATCCTCCTGTCCCAGTGCAAACGGTCCCCAATGAGCGCATTGGCGCGCCAGTTGTGCATAGGCGAGCCAGTTGCATCGATTCAGTCCGTTTGCTGGTTTGACAGGCGGCGCAAGATCAGGTCAATCCAGCGCTGGCCACGAGTGGGCGGTCGCTAAATCTGCCTGGATGCCATGTCGCCACCTCTTCCCCGGCTTTCTCAATGCGAACTTTATCGGGAACTGATGCCAAGGGACACGCATCCTCTCACCCATAATCCAGCGATTCTTTTACGACCGGATGAGAGCTCTTTGAGCAGGAGATCGAGGCTTCCAACCATACGCCTTGAGAGAATTTCGCCAGAAGAATTTCTCCTGAGCCGCCAAGCCTTTCCTCGCTACATACTTTCGGAGAAGTCGAATCGTCTCGGTATAAGGCGCAAGATGGTCGCTGTTCGGCCAATCGCTTCCATACATGACTTTGTCTTCTCCGAATATCTGCCAAAGCTCATCGAGTACTCCCTGGTAAGCTTCGAGATCGGTAACAACACCCCCATCTTTCTCATGCAAAATCTCCGATAGCTTGATGAAGACCCGGCGGGAGCCACCAAGTCCGGCGAGGTTTCGCAGATAGATGTTCTTCGCTGAGTCGCCTGCGGGAATCGTTCCATGCGGAAGGTGATCGACCACGATGGTGAGTTCCGGGATTTTCTCGGCCAGATCGGCGAGTGTCTGGATCAACTCCGGCGTCGGGTTGGCGCTTTCAAAAACGAGCTTGGCATCGGACAGTAATCGGAGCCCATCTATAAAACCGGGTTTGCCGATGTCTGCGGTGAGATTCCGATCCCAAAGGTTTCCATAGCGCAAACCGAGGAACAGAGGGGTACGGTGAAGTCGTTCCAGTGCGGCACCGAAGGTTGCACAGCCCGGCACCAGATCTCCAATAATCCCTACGATCATAGGATCCTTCTCGGCAACCCCAAGCAGCCAGTCGTTGTCCTCAAGGAGCGGACTGGCCTCAATAGCGATAGCGCCGACAACCCCGAAGCCCTTCGAAACCTGACGATATCGCTCCGGCAACGCCGGTTTGTAGAGAACCTCGTCGTCTGGTTTCGGCCACGGTACACCGCTGGCACGCGTGGGATCGAAGAGGTGGATGTGCGTATCGATTACCGGCATCGCTTGAGGGACCAGGGCCGAGGATTGCCCCGTATACAGTGCTCCAGTCAAAAGCGCGGAGGTTCGCAGGAAGCTTCGACGTTTCAAGATTCAGCCTTAATGTGTGTGGCTTCATCTTAACTTGCGCTAGCCTTTGCGGAGAGTAGGGCCCACGCGGCGACAGCCGAAGCGAACCCCACAGATGTTGTGGAAGCCCGTTCTTTGAGGACCGCCATGTTAGTACAATGCGCCTGGAGCAGCGGAAAAGCAGGCGAACGCTGCCGGGCGTGAGCCAACAATCCTTCGAACTTCGAGCACAGCTTTTGTCAAAATAAGAGCCCGGCTGACAGGTGATTTGGTGCCTTTAATCGAATTGATACCTTTGGTGCGGGTTAAGAAACCAATGCTATCGTCATGATCAAGATCTCTCTCAAATGAGCAGACAGTGGCGAAAACAGAATTATGATGGAGGACTATGCAACAGGAGATGTACTTCGAGGACTTTTATCCCGGCCAGAAATTCAATTCTGAGCGAAGCTATCGCGTTACCGCAAAAGAGATCATAAGTTTCGGCGAAATGTACGATCCCCAGCCATTTCACATCGATGAGGGGGCAGGCAGGAATTCCTTCTTCAGTGGTCTTTGCGCATCCGGATGGCTGACCGCCGCGATCGTTATGCGTCTTCGAGTGGAATCGATCAAAGTTAAGGGCGGGATGATCGGAGCCGGCGTCGAAGAGTTGCGCTGGACCCATCCCGTACATCCGGACGACAAACTGCGCACCGAGTCGGAGATCCTGGAGGTTCGCCGTTCGGTCAGCCGTCCGGGCTACGGTGTTATTCGCTCTCGGACGACAGTCCTCAACCAGGACAGCGAAATTGTCATGAAATCGATCGTGAATTGGCTAGCCCCTGTCAAAGGCGAATGATCTCTCTTTCGAGCAAGCTCAGAAATCCGCTCTAGAAGCACGCTGGTGGTTTTTCCTCGCCATTGGCTGGCGCCGTAACTCGTTGAACCGCTCCTGTGTCACGGCCGCGCGGGTTCATTCGGTAGCGCCTGTCCGAGGAATATGAAATTATTTCCCTATTGCCATTAGAGGCATTATTTTGCTATACACGGTACGAATCGAGTGTGTATCCGGGCGTTGTTCTCCTATCCGGATTCTTCGTATGTTCGACGCCGTTCAGGGAATAAGAAGGAGTAACGCGGATGAAGGTAAAGACTGGAAAATCGGACGGTGCGCGGAACCCGCGGATGGTGGCCGCGGTTTTCCTGCTCGCCCTGTTTGCAAGCTCGGCCACTGCGCAAAATACCACGGACCCCCTTCTGGGCGGCTTCCAGAGCCCTCCCGAAAGTGCGCGCCCAAGAGTATGGTGGCACTGGATGAATGGCAACATCACCAAAGAAGGCATCCAGCTGGACGAGGAGTGGATGAAGCGAGTGGGACTGGCGGGCTTTCAAAATTTTGATGCTGCGCTCTCGACACCTCAGGTCGTGAAGGAGCGGCTGGTCTACATGACTCCGCCATGGAAAGATGCCTTTAAGTTTGCGATTACAACCGGTGTAAACCTGGATATGGAGATGGCGATCGCCGGCTCTCCAGGATGGAGCGAGACGGGTGGCCCATGGGTTCCCGCTTCCGAGGGAATGAAGAAATATGTCTGGAGCGAGACGGAGGTTGAGGGTGGCAAGCCCTTCACAGGGAAGCTGGCGCATCCGCCGCAGGTGACGGGAGCGTTTCAGAATCTTGGTGTTCGCGACGAGTTGGCGGCTGCGGAAGGCTCCGGGACCATTCCGTCTTTTTACGCGGATGGTCCGGTGATCGCTTATCGGCGCGCCGAGGACGATGTTCTGGTGGAGTCGCTTCGCCCCAAAGTGACGTCGAGCGGAGGCTCACCGGCTATCGCGATGCTGAGCGATGGCGATCTTGTGAAGACAACCAAGCTGCCGATTCCCAAGTCTGCCGGCGACAAGGCCTGGATCCAATGGGAGTTTGCCGAGCCACAAACAATTCGTGCTGTAACGATCGTGGTGACGGAACTGGGGCAGTTCGCAGCGATTGCGGGGTTAAGCGATCCCGAAAAGGCAGTTGAGGTGAGCGACGACGGGCAAAATTTCAGAGAAATTGCAAAGCTTGTCCACGGTGGAGCGCCCGAGCACACAATTGCCTTCGCGCCAGTGAAGGCGAAGTATTTTCGCGTGACCTTCAAGCGGACGCCGCCACCACCGATTCCCGCCTGGGCTGCGGGGATCGACTTTGCTTCGATGGGAATCAAGATACCGCCCCCGCCCACGGACTACGATATTGCCGAATTGGTATTGCACACCGGCGGCCGCGTGAACCGGTTTGAAGAGAAGGCAGCATTTACTCCCGTGCCGGACCTTTACCAGTTCGCGACGCCGGCGTATGAGTCGAGCGCGGTGGTCGTGAAGAGCGACGTGGTTGATTTGACCGGGAAAATGCATCCAGATGGGACCCTGGACTGGACACCGCCGCCTGGGAACTGGGTGGTCGTGCGTTTCGGCTACTCGCTGCTCGGCATCACCAATCATCCGGCGACGAAGGAGGCCACAGGGCTCGAGGTGGACAAACTCAACGCTGGCTACGTGAAGAATTACATGGACGGCTATCTAGATAGCTATAAGAATACCGTGGGTCCCGAATTGATGGGTAAGAAGGGAATTCGCTACATCATTACGGATAGCTGGGAAGCCGGTTCCCAAAACTGGACCGACCACATGTTGGAGGAGTTCAGGAAACGGAGGGGCTACGACGCGACGCCCTGGTTGCCAGTATTGACCGGGCAAGTGGTCGAGAGCTCGGAGGCGAGCGACAGGTTTCTGTGGGATTTCCGCAAGACGATCGCTGACATGATTGCCGATGAGCATTATGGCCAGGTAGAGGCATCGATCAAAGAGCGGGGCATGGGACATTACGGCGAATCCCACGAGAGTGGGCGCGCGTTCGTGGCTGACGGCATGGAAGTGAAAAAGCTCGACGACATTCCCATGTCCGCCATGTGGACGCAGTCTCCGGGCGTGAACAAGGAGATGTTCGGATATAACGCGGACGACCGGGAATCGGCCTCTGTGGCACATATCTACGGGCAAAACATCGTCGCGGCGGAATCGATGACAGCTGCGGCCGCCCCATGGGCCTGGTCTCCCGCGACGCTAAAGCCGACCGCCGATCAGGAGTTGCTGAATGGCATCAATCGCTTCGTGATTCACGAGTCGGCGCACCAGCCGCTGGTGGGTCCGCACACCGCACCGGGGTTGACCTTGGGGCCGTTCGGGCAGTGGTTCAACCGCAATGAAACGTGGGCTGAGCAGGCCAGTCCGTGGATCGACTACATCGCCCGCAGCAGCTACCTCCTGCAACAGGGGCATTTCGGTGCCGATCTCATTTATTTCTACGGAGAAGACTCGAACCTGACGGCGATATTTGCCAACAAGGCACCGGATATACCGGCCGGATACGGCTTCGACTACATCAATGCGGACGGGCTGATTCATGAGCTGAGCGTCTCTGGCGGACGCATAGTGACGAAGAGCGGAATGAGCTACACGCTTCTTGGGCTGGATGCCTACAGCAAGCACATGTCTCTGCCGGTGCTGCGGGCCATTCACAAACTGGTCACAGACGGTGCGGTGGTGGCGGGCGCGAAGCCTGCGGATGATCCAAGTCTTGCGGACGACCTGACCGAGTTCCGCAAGCTGAACGATGAGTTGTTCGGCGATGGAACGGGCGTGCATACGGTGGGCAACGGCAAGGTGTACGCCGGACAACGTTTGACGGATGTGTTTGCGGCAATGAATCTGAAGCCGGATTTCGACTACTCGAAACCGGCCTCAGACGCGAAGCTGCTCTTTGTTCATCGCAAGGTTGCTGACGGAGACATTTACTTCGTCGATAACCGCGGCGATGAAGCGGCAAAAGTGGATGCAACCTTCAGGGTCACTGGTAACGCGCCGGAATTATGGCATGCAGAAACCGGCAAAGCCGAGCCTGCTTCGTTCACGATTGCAGATGGGCACACCACAGTACCCCTGAATCTGGAACCGTGGGGCACGGTCTTTGTAGTCTTCCGCCAGCCCGCTACGGCTACATTGCGAACGCTACCCAGCGTCGCAGAATCACAATTGTCCACGGTGGATGGCCCATGGAGCGTGAGCTTCCAGCCGGATCGTGGAGCGCCGCCCTCCGTCACGCTCGATAGGCTCATTTCCTGGAGCGATAGCGATGACAAAGGCGTGAAGTACTTCTCCGGCACAGGGACGTATACCAAGAAAATTCAGGCATCGGAGGACTGGTTCAAGCCAGGCGCGAAGCTGTGGCTCGATCTGGGTGATGTGAAGAACCTTGCGGAGGTGACGGTAAACGGCAAATCGCTGGGCATCGTCTGGCATGCGCCCTACAGAGTGGATGCGACTACCGCACTTAAGCCGGGCGTGAACGAAATCACAATCAAAGTTACGAATGCGTGGGTGAACCGTTTGATAGGCGATCAACAACCAGACGCCACCACGAAATACACGTTCGCCGATGTCAAGCCTTACAAAGCAAACTCGCCTCTGCTGCCCTCGGGCTTGCTGGGACCGGTCGTCGTCGTAAAGACAACGACCGAAGACGGCAATGCAGAGCAAAATCAGGCACAGTGATTATTCTCGACAGGATCTTCGAAGGGGAACTGGAACGCGGGTGCATCGTCAAATCGGTCATATCTCCCGCTGCTTGAAGTTCCATTCCTACAACCTGATCAACGGCAGGCATGCCACCGAGAACGGATATTTCAATATCGACGTGGTTCGAAAGGATTGGGCCTTCAAGGGCGTGCTGATTTCGGACTGATTCAAGCAGGCGTCAGTTATTGCGGCTCTGCTGCGACAGGAGACATTCGGTAAGGACCCCCACCAAGATGGGGAGGTTAGCAGCTGGCTAATCCGGCGTCACACCCGCAAAGAGTGCAGTGTCGTTCGTGGTAGAGATGTGCCCAGGAGCGGCCGCCAGCAGATAGCGTTCCATCGACAGAGTCTTGCGGAGAACATCTCCCACACGCTCAAGAACCCCGGCCTGTGTGCTGTGTTTGCGGAAGGCTGCGAACTTCACGTTGGCAAGGTCACCCAGCTCCAGCGTGAGCGAATAAGGCACAGTCGGAGCTTGCGTCAGTTCGGGCCGGTCTCGAACGTTGATAAACGGAGTGTTCGCGTAATAGAGCTTCTGTGGCGCGTAAGGCTGAAGGCCGCGCTCAAGCTGCTCCGGGAAGAACTCTGCCCTTCGCGCCCAGTGAAAGGCCGCAGTCGTGGCCATCGACACTATCGTATGGTCGCGATGTAGGTTGACGCCTCCGTCTCCGCTGAAGGTCAGAACGACTTGCGGCCGCACCGACCGCATGCGTTCGGCAATCACACCGGCGAGTTCGTAGAAGTTCTGCTGAGGCAGCGCGCCGTCCGGGTAGTGGAGGATCTCGCAGCGGCCAATCCCGAGAACGTCACACGCAGCCGATAACTCCGCGCGGCGCATGCGGCCGAGCTCGGCACCGTCCGCCGCATCGCCGCGATGATGAGCCGCCTGGCCCTCGGTCAGGCACAGCAGACTGGTCTCGACGCCGTCGCGATGCGCCATCAGGAGCGCGCCGCCGAAGGCTCCACTCTCGTCATCAGGATGTGCGGTTACGCAGAGAAGGCGGAAGGGCAAGCGCGGTCCTCGTCCGGGATTGGATTGTCTGGGATTGGCCCAACTGGGATTGCATTGTCCCACGGCAGCGATGTCTGCGCCACAGGACGGAAGCTTTTGCGATGCAACGGGCACGGCCCATGTTTCTCCAGCGCCGCCAAGTGCTGGGGTGTGCTGTAGCCCTTGTGAGAAGCCAGCCCGTACTGGGGGTACTCCTGGTCGAGCTCGCACATCCGCCGGTCGCGATACACCTTGGCGACCACCGATGCCGCCGCAATTGAAATCGATAGCGAGTCGCCATAGATAATGCTGGTCTGTGTACATTCGAGATCCAGCCTCATCGCGTCGATCAACAGATGGTCGGGCGCGAGCGCGAGCCTGCCGACGGCAGCCGCCATGGCAATGCGTGTCGCCTGATAGATATTTACGCGGTCGATGGTCTCCGCGTCGACCTCCGCGACAGCGATGGCCACGGCCTTGCGCTCGACGACTTTGACCAGGCGCTCGCGGTCCTCGCGTAGAAGCTGTTTCGAGTCACGCAGCCCGCGAATGCGCGTATCCGGCGGCAGAATGACCGCCGCAGCGACGACCGGTCCAAAAAGGGATCCGCGGCCCACTTCGTCCACTCCTGCGATGCGCGTCGCGCCCTGCAGCCGGGCCGCCTTCTCAAACTTGTTGCCGCAGACCAGCGAGCGCAACATACGCAGCTTGCGCGTGGCTGCCGAGATGCTTTCTTCGTCGGAAAGCTGCTCGAGCAGAATCTCCGGATCTGGTTCCGGATTTTGGTCGGGCTCGAATAACTGCGCCATCAAGCTGAGTCTATAGCGCAACGCGATTGCGGAAGAAGGTGGAAAACTAGGACATTTGAACGGGGCAAACACACCAACGCCCCGGAGCCAACTTCGGGAACCGGGGCGTCGGAGAAGCCTGGTCTAGGTGCGCTCGACTTCCTTGAGGCGCGCAGCTTTGCCGCGCAGTCCGCGCAGATAGAAGAGTTTAGCGCGGCGAACCTTGGCCGAGCGAACCTTCTCCACCTTATCGACGACCTTGGAGTTAAAGGGAAAGATGCGCTCGACGCCATGGCCGAAGCTCATCTTACGGACCGTGAAGCTGCCCTGCGCCCCGTTCGTGCGGGCGATGACAACACCTTCGAAGGCCTGGAGGCGTTCTTTATCGCCTTCCGTGATCTTGACCTGCACGCGCACCGTATCCCCTGCCGCAAACGCGGGAAGGTCGGTTCGGTTGAGTTTTTCTGCAAGCCGCTGCATTACTGGATGAATAGACATAGTACTTTCCTGGCACTTGATTCAGAACCTTTAGTTTACACGGAAATCAGGGTTTTGGGCGCGTCAGCCGGTCCAAAAATACCCTGTCTTCCCGTGAAAGTTCTGCATTCTCGAGCAGATCCGGCCTGTTGCGCAGCGTCTTCTCCAGCGCCCGCTCGCGCCGCCACTTGCGGATCGCCGCATGATCTCCATTGGCGAGTACTTCCGGCACCGGCAGGCCGCGAAATTCCGCAGGTCGCGTGTAGTGAGGATAGTCCAGCAACCCCCCGGAGCCATGTGTCGAACGCGGTGGCCCGTCGATATCGTTGCGATAATCCTCGTCCGCGTGGCCGAAGCTCTCGAATGCGCTTGATGCTTCATTGCCCAGAACTCCGGGCAGCAGCCGCATCGTAGCATCGATAATCACCGCCGCTCCGAGCTCGCCGCCGGAGAGGACGTAATCGCCAATCGAAAGCTCGCGGTCGCAAATCAGCTCGTTGACACGCTCATCCACACCCTCATAGCGTCCGCAGATCAGTACGACACGTTCCAGCGTCGATAACTCGCGCGCCGTAGCCTGGGCGAACCTTGCGCCTTGTGCAGAAAGCAGTATCACCGATTCACATGACGTATTTCGCTCCGCTCCAGGCGCAACGCCGAGCGACTCGACTGCCTCGACCAGCGGCTCCGGCTTCAGCACCATTCCCTCGCCACCCCCGAAGGGGCGATCGTCGACGGTGCGATGCTTGTCATGCGTGAAGTTACGGAGATCGTGCACGTTTACACGAATGAGCCTGTTAGCCAGAGCGCGCTTCAGTACGCCGTTCGCAAATATGCCCGAAAAGAAATCCGGAAAAATCGTGATGATGTCGAAGCGCATGGTTCCCAGCTTTACTCGCCTTGGCTGGTCGTGTCCAGAGCCCGGCGCTCTTCCTCACTGATGGGCGCGTTGATATCGAGCAGTCCCTCCGGCAGACGCATCTCGATGCGTTTGCCGTCAACGTCGATATCGGCAAGATAGGCCTGGGCGAAGGGGATGAGGACTTCACCGCCACCGTCTGGCTGAACCATCAAAAGACCGACCTCGCGATCCACATCCGTGATCTTACCGACAGAAACCGGGGCAGACGAGACGTCGATGACCTCGCAGCCAATCAGGTCTCCGATATAGAACGCCCCATCGCTGAGAGGTGCCCGTTCGCTCGCGGGAATGGCAACCATAAGACCGCGCAGAAGCTCGGCATCGTTGATGGAGTCGATGCCAGCAAACTTCAGCACAACCCGGCCCTTGTGCAGCCAGTGCCGTTCCAGCGTGACTTCGCGCACAACGTCGGGGTTGGTTTCCGATGTCACCAGATAGAGCCGCTTTCGCTCGGCAAAGCGTTCCGGGAAGTCGGTGAGCAGGTCGGCAAAAACTTCCCCACGCCGCCCCTGCGGGCGCACCAATCGGGCGAGAATCGCCCAGTCCGCATCGCTCATGGAGCGCTCATCGTTTGAAGCTATTCGCCCGGAGCTCCGTGCTTATCCTCTTCCAGAATATCGAGCGTGTAGCGGTGATGGTGCTTCATGCTGACAGCCCCCAGAATGGTTCGCATGGACCGCGCAGTACGCCCCTGCTTGCCTATCACTTTGCCGACATCGCTGGGTGCAACTCGCAGTCGCAGAACGGTGCTCTCCTCGCGTTCTACAGCTTCAACAATGACTGCACCGGGTTCATCCACCAGGGCGCGGGCAATTTCGGTTACCAGCTCCTGCATGTCATCCGGGCGTTCTTCGTGGGTCATTTCTTGGCCCCCCTTGAGGTCGTGGGTGTTACACTCTCGGGCTCGCGCCATACTATCAGTAACTTTGCGAGGAAGACAGAGGAATTCTCGACCCTCGCTTCCAGGCTTGCGCGAAACTACAACAGGGGGAGGAGCTGCATCAAATCAGAGGCTTAGGCTGCCGTGGGTTCGACCTGTTTGGCCACCAGCTTGGCTACCCGCTCAGAGAGCTGTGCGCCCTTGCCGGTCCAGTAGTCGATGCGCTCGCGCTTCAGGTCAACCGAAGCCGGGTTGGTGCGCGGGTTATAGGTGCCGACCACCTCGATGGAGCGGCCATTACGGGCGCGGTCCTTTTCGATTACAACGACGCGGTAGTACGGCTGCTTGCGCGCGCCGACGCGCGCCAAACGAATCATCAACACAGTGGAAATCCTTTCAAAACTGCTCTTTTGTTTGGGGAGACGGTTCGATCAGACCCGGCAGAAGGCGGGTCCGCGCACGAATTCCCAGCACTTAAGTATAGCAAGGACCGGACGAACTTGGAACAGATATCAGGATTCCCACGCTGGAAACAAAAACCGCAGCATTGGACCTACGCGCTGCGCCCAGGCCGCCTCGTCGTGGGTGCCCCCGGCTACACGTTCGTAGTGGAGGTCCCGTTCCAGTCTCCAGCCGCTGGCTTCCAGCCTGCGGTCCAGCATATCAGTGTCGGCGATGGTGCGGCGTCCCTCGGCATCGCCTACGTCCAGCCAGATGCGGGGGCGGCGCTGTATCGCCGGGGCGGTCTCGTTCACGTAGCCCACGATGGACTTGTGGTTCCACCAGACCGAGGGCGACATGACGGCCAGTTTGCCGTAGATATCGGGGTACTTCAGGCCGAGATAGAGCGTGACCAATCCGCCTAGCGACGACCCGCCGAGGCCAGTGCTCGCCGGGCCTGGCCGCACGCGGTACATGGAGGCAATGAAGGGCAGCAGATCCTCCGTTAGCAAGTCGCCGTACTTGTGCGCCTCGCCGCCGCCCATCTTCCAGTCGCGGGTCGGCGTGTATTCGGCCAGACGATGTTCACCAGTGTTGGCGACCCCCACGACGATGAGGGGTTCCACTCCGCCTGACGTGATCACGGCATCGGCGGTGTTGGCCACCTGCCAGGTTCGTCCGGGGATAAACGAGGTTCGCGGGTCGAAGAGGTTCTGGCCGTCCTGCATGTAGAGCACGGGATACTGGCGGTCCGTGTCTTCTTCGTAGCCGGGCGGTAGGTACACCGTCACATCGCGGTCGTCGGGCAGGAAGCGGCTGTGAAAACACGGGTGAATGCGGATGCGCGCGTGAGGAAGCCCGTCAGGAAGCGTAGAGTCGGGCAGCGCAGAGTCGGGCTGTGACTGAGCCGATATCTCCGTCGCCAATCCGCCTTTGCCCTTCCTTCGAGGAGTTTTAGATCGTCGTTGCACACTCTTTACTTTAGAGCGTGCTCTGCCTGTTACAGTATCAGGATTGTGAACCAATTATGAACCGTGAATATCACAAATGGTGGTCCCCCCGTCTGGGGCGGGATATGGAGTTGCTGGTCTTCGGGCATGCCGGCGTGCCGATGGTGGTGTTTCCTACCTCACAGGGGCGGTTCTACGAGTATGAAGACCGCGGCCTTGTCGGGGCTGTCGCCCATAAGATAGACAGCGGTGAGATCCAGCTTTACTGCCTCGACAGCGTCGATGCCGAGAGCTGGTACAACCGTGCCGTGCCTCCGCGCTGGCGCATCGCGCGTCACGTGCAGTACGACAGCTACGTGATGGACGAGGTCCTGCCCCTCGTCCGCCAGAAGAATTGGAATCCGCATCTGGCCAGCCTGGGCGCCAGCTTTGGCGGCTACCACGCCGTCAATATCGCGCTCCGGCATCCGGACCGCTTCACGGGATTCCTCTCGATGAGCGGCGCCTACGACATGAGCCGCCGCTTCCTGCAGGGCTATTACGACGACGACGTCTACTTCAACTCGCCGCCGGACTACCTCGCGAATCTCAGCGACGGGTGGTATCTCGACCACTACAGCCGGAATACCTACATTCTGGCCACGGGCTGGGATGACCACTGTCTCGGCGCCAACCAGTACCTTTCGCGGCTGATGGGTGATAAGTGGATCCCGCACAAGCTCTACATCTGGGATTCATATAACAGCCACGACTGGCCGACCTGGGCTCGGATGATGAACGAGTATTTGTGAGGCAGTTAGCCCTAGGGGTACCCCCTCCCCTGTTTTTATTAACTTTTGTAACCGATTCATTCCATGTTACTTATTTCGGCACGTTTGTAACCGTTTCATTCGATGGAAGAAATTTGTAATCGCTTGTTACGGCTGGAGTTACCGGGCGCGATGCGGGCGAATCCCGTAAC
>Ga0210383_10001078_pt1 | contig 25021 bp, 17 predicted proteins | sample IncBWC14OmetaG_FD_160072 | JGI IMG/M metagenome (GOLD analysis project Ga0210383, IMG submission 160072) | Forest soil microbial communities from Barre Woods Harvard Forest LTER site, Petersham, Massachusetts, United States - Inc-BW-C-14-O ... | reverse complement strand
GCCCCAGCTGGCGAGCGACTCCAGCACGTCCTGCGAAGCCGTATCGTTGCCGCCGAGAAACCAGACATCCGAAATTCCGACGGTGGCGAGAGCGCGCCGAGCTTCAATTTCTCGAATTGCGCCAAGCGCCGCGGCCTGTTCGGTGCCGGCTTCATTCGCACCACTGCTACCGTGGGTGCCATATATGACGCCGACGCGTTTTCCTTCATCCATTGCCCGCGCCAGATATGCGGTTGCAGCGGCTTCATCATCGGGATGGGCGACGACCAGTAAAAGGTCCAGCTTAAAACGCTCATCGGGAACTGGAAGATTCTTCACATCTTGAGCGACGGAGCTAGTGGCAAAGAGTGCGAGCAAGAAGCTCAGCGCTAAAATGGATCTAAGTGCATGCATCGTTTAGTCGGCCTCGTAAATTGCTCTAGCGTGCATCGGCTGCCACTCGCTCCGAGAGTGAATCCTCGGAAGCGCACCGATTGGATGTATGCTGCCTCCCGTAGTTTCAGCAACTTGGAGCAAATGCTTTGGCGCGATTGGACGATTGTAGCGTCATCCCGGAGGCCCGCCTTTACCGTTGATTTGACGCTGCGCCGGTGTCTTGTTTTCAATGATTTGCGTGGATTTCTAATCGCGGAACCGTTGATTAGAAAGGCGAAAGGATTTAGCACAGAGGGCACTGACAAAGGCCGCAGAGGTCACCGAGAGATACTTGAAAACGGCGCCATTGGTGCGGTGAGGTTCGATTTGTTTCTTATTTACCACAGCACACGGTATCACGGCAGGAAAGAAAAAATCGACTGACCATCGGACCGAAAACGTACAGGCAGTTCTAGAACTGTACCTAAAGGCTTGGCCCTACGACTGCCAACACTTGCGGATCGATGCCGGGGATGAACGGCGAGGCAGAAAGCGGCGCAGCCAAACTTTCAGCAGGATTTTTCGGTGCGTTCTTGAAGTTAGTCACTATTATGTTATGGTGACTCTCACTTTCCAGGAATGAGGAAGTCGAAGGCGCGGTAAGCAGGCGAAACGGAGAATTGTAGATCATGGCTAACGCCAAGGTTCGAGGGGAGTCATCCCGGTCAACGCGGCGCGCGGGGAGCGCGAAACATACGACAAAGAGATTAGCCCGGCGGGGCCGAGCGGCCGGCGCCGGGTCGGAAGAGGGTCTGCGCGAACGGAAGAAGGCGCGCTTGCGCCAGGAAATTATCGAATCCGCGCTGAGGCTTTTTCGCGCGCGGGGATATGAAAACACGCGAGTGGAAGATATTGTGCAGGCGCTTGAGATCAGCCAGCCGACATTTTTCCGGTATTTCCCGACGAAAGATGCCGTTTTGTGCGAGGTGGGAAATCGCGGATATTCCTGCATTACCGAAAAGCTCAAATTGGAGCTTTCCAGCCAGGCCACCACGGCGGAACGATTGCGCCGGCTCTATCATGAGTTTTCGTGCGAGGTGGAGGCGAATCGCTGGCTTTGGCGCGCGGTGGTGTTATCGGGTGCGATGGATCCGTTGCGATCGCCGCAGATGCAGGACCGCAAGCAAATTGCGGCCAGCCTGCTGCAGGAAATCCTGGAGCAGGGGCAGAAACGGGGAGAAATATCGGATGCGTTCCCCGTGTCTCATTTGGCTGAATTTATGGATGCGCTGTACAACACGGTGGTGCGTAACTGGATGATCGACGCCTCCGGCCCCGACAAGCTTGTGGCTCGCGTGCGGACCGCAGTCGAGTTTTTCCTCCGTGGAGTTCAAGCGTAGGTTCCGATTCCAAAATAGGTTTCTGACTGGATTTGAATGCGTAATAAGAGCTCTTAGCCAAGAATCGGTCCGCTGAATATCCGATCCATTGTCGATCCGATGCGAATGAAAGCTGCCGTCCTCCGCGAATTCAAACAACCTCTGACAATCGAAGAAGTCGAACGTCCTACACCGGGCGCAGAAGAAGTTCTCATTCAGGTTGAGGCGTGCGGGGTTTGCCATTCCGATTTACATGTGGCAGACGGCGATTGGCCGCAGTTCGCGAAAATCGTGAAAAGGCCGCTAATTCTAGGGCATGAAATCGCGGGGCGCGTTGTCGAGAAGGGCGCTACCGTTCGAGAGCTGGAAATCGGCGATCGTGTCGGCGTGCCATGGGTTTACTGGACGTGCGGCGAATGCGAGTTCTGCCATGAAGGAAATGAAAACCTCTGCACGAAACAGAAGATAACGGGCGTGACGGTCGATGGCGGTTATGCGGAATTTGTGAAAGCTCCGGCAAGTCATGCTTTGAAGATTCCGCCGGGACTTTCGTCGATTGAAGCCGCACCTTTGTTCTGCGCCGGAGTGACGGTCTATCGCGCACTCACGCAAGCGGGAATTTCGCGCGGGCAACGGCTGGCAATATTTGGATTAGGCGGGCTCGGCCATCTCGCGGTGCAGATTGGAAGGGAGTTCGGCGCGGAGGTGACGGCCATCGATATCTCCGAAGAGAAGCTCGATCGCGCGAGATTGCTGGGTGCCTCAACCACACTCAATGCGGCAACGAGCGATGCGGTGAAGCAAATGCGGATCGCAGGGGGAGCGCACGTGGCGCTGGTTTGCTCCGCTGCGAAGGCTGCGTATGATGCGGCGTTCAAGTGCTTGCGGCCGACTGGGACTCTACTGGTGGTCGGATTGCCGGCTGAGAATATCTGCTTTCCTCCGATCATGATGACGGCGGGCGAGGTGCGGGTTAAGGCGTCAGCGGTAGGCACGCGGGAGGATTTACGCGGGGTGCTCGCGATGGCCGCGGCAGGGAAGGTGCATTGCGAAGTGACGTCGCATCCGCTGGAGTTCGCGAACGATGCGCTTGAGCTATTGCGTAAGGGGCAGGTTGCCGGCCGAATCGTTCTGGCGTGCGGCGCCCACACGGCGAATAGGGCACAACCTCCAAAAAAGTTCGGCTCGCCATTTAATTCGACTTGACGTTAGTCACTAAAATGTAATATTCCCTATCATAATTTTGGATGGGTGGATTAGGGGTACTCCGAAAGAAATTGGCGCGTTCGCAGGGAAGGGAGTTTCGCGCCGAGATCACAGGCAACTGGGCGATGCCTTGGCCGAACGAGGAGGTCACATGAAGTCAGCTTTTCTAGCCGGTTTAATCGTGTGTCTTTTGTGCCTGCTGGCGGGAGCTTCGCCTGCGCGAGCACAGGGAGTGGGTTCGTCCGCGACAATTAACGGAACCGTGACTGATCCGACCGGCGCCGTGGTACCGAAGGCCCTTGTGGTGGCTACGGAAGCTGACCGAGGAATCTTACATTCAGCGGAGACGGACACAAATGGCTTCTATCGTTTGACTGGTCTGCCTCCGATGACGTACGAGATTTCGGTACGTGCACCGGGATTTGAGACGGTGCTGCAGAAAGGTCTCCAGCTCAGTGTCGGCAGCATTACCATCGTCGATTTCCACCTGGCACTCGCGACTTCGAAAGCAGTAGTTGAAGTAACGGCAGAGCCGCCCATCGTGGAAACGGAGCGAGGGAGCGAATCGAACACGATCACCCAGAACTACATTGAAGACTTGCCGATTAACCGGCGCGACTACCTGAATTTCACGCTGTTGCTCCCCGGGGTCTCCGATTCGACGCGCATTACAGACGACCAGGATTTCCGCGTAAAGCAAACGCCGCAAAGCGGTTTGTCGTTCTATGGCAGCAATGGCCGCGGAAACAATGTGACGGTAGACGGCGGCGAAACGGGCACAGATTCCGGAGGTGTGCGCCTTACCGTGAGCCAGGATGCGGTGCAGGAGTTCCAAGTGAACCGCAGCAATTATCCAGCGGACCTGGGCGGCGCAAGCGGAGCGGCGATCAATATCGTGACGAAGTCGGGTGGCAATGACCTGCACGGAAGCGTGTACGGGTTCTTTCGAAACGACGCGCTAGATGCCAGAGACCCGTTTGCGTTTAGCCAAGCGCTGCAGCCTAATGTGCCTTTCGATGGCACTAGCCCGGACAATTTTACGGGGTCACCAGTGAAGGACTCATTGGGTCGGTATCAATTTGGTGGCAACGCCGGTTTCCCGATTCAAAAGGACAAGACGTTCCTTTTCCTAGCGTTCGAGGGATTGCGACAGGATGCACAGAACGCGGTACCGCTGCTGATTGATACGAATATTCTTCGGCCTACGGCCCCTCAGCAAACCATCATAAACGGGCTGGCTGCTCAGGGAGCCACTCCGGTGAACTGTTTGAACGGGCAGCCGATGCTCCCTGCTGCGATTTGCGCCCAAGCACTGACCAGCGCGCTGACGACCAGCTCGACAACAGGGCTACCAGGAACACAACAAAATGCGATAAATCAATACCTCGTAAACCAATTTGAAGATAACGGGGGACTCTTTAATTACAACACGAATGAATATCTTTTCTCCGGACGTCTCGATCACACGTTCAGTACCGTGAATTCCGTCTCGCTGACCTACCGGTACGGATATGCCCTGATCAATAACCCGGACGTTCAATCGTTAACTGGTTTTTCTGCGGGCAGTTCGATCCACAACTACGACAATGACATTCAGGGATCGTGGTTCCACACTTTCAGCCCGCGAGATCAGAATGAACTCCGGATTCAGTTTGACTACAACCATTTCAATGTAATCCCGAATGAGCCGGGGCAGGTGGGATTGCAGATTCCGGGCTTTATTAACAATTTGGGCTCCAACATTTTTCTTCCCAACAAGTCCATCCTCCGCCGCACGGAATTTGCAGACAACTTCACGATGATCCGAGGCAACCACACGATTAAATTTGGAGGCAACGAGCTGCTTCGTGGCAATCACACGGAATCCCACACGTTCCTGCCCGGCCGCTTCGTTTTCGGGTCGTTGCCAGGACAGTTCATCAGCCCGCAACTGGCGACCACGGAACTTAATCCGCTGCAATCCGCTTCTTTCGGGCTGCCGCAATTTTATCAACAGGGATTTGGCGACCCCGACTATCCTGCGTATACGCGCCCACTCACCGGTTTCTTTGTGCAAGATTCCTGGCGGATCAAGCCCAATTTAACGTTGAACTACGGACTGCGCTATGAAATCGACTCGCAGTATCTGCCGCTGAATACGTTCTACAAGGATTTTGCGCCGCGTATTTCGTTTGCGTGGGATCCGTTTAACGATCACAAGACCGTCATCCGTGGCGGCTACGGGATATTCTACGGAAATATTGATGCGCAAATTCCTCAGGTAGATTTGAGCCTCGGCGTACTGAATCGCAACCGAAGTACGGTAGAAAACCAGCACAATAAACAGCAGGTTCCAGATCAGGTAAACAATCTGGTGAACACTTGCGGAGTTGCGATTCCCGGCATACCCATCGTTCCCGGAACGGGTGCCAGCCCGTGTAACCGGTTCATTTCTATCTATGCCGATGCGCTGCTCCCGACGCCCCTTCCAATAGTAACTTCGGATGTGGTGTTCCAGACTCTATTCGCGAACGGGCTGATTCAATGCACCACTCCACTCCCGGGCCAGAACGCGTGCATCACGCCGCAATCATTGGGACCAACTACGGCGGGAGGTGTGTTCGCACCGGGTCCGTTTGGGCTGGGATCTGGAATCATTCCTACAAACACGGGTCCAATTTCGCCGCTCACAGTGACATTCAGCAATCCACCGAATTATCGAGCGCCGTACTCACAACAGGCTTCGCTTGCGGTAGAGCGGGAAGTGGCGCCGGGGCTTTCTGTTTCTGCGAGCTTCATTTATTCGCACACGGTGCATATCCCGGTGGCGATTGATACGAACTTGCTGCCGTCGACGCCAATGAGCACCGTGACACTCGCGAACGGGCAGACTGTTTCGTACCGCAACTGGAATACCAGCCCGGCTACTGATCCGCTTGGTGGCGTTGAGGGTCTTCCGTGCGCGCCGACACCGGCAAATCCGAACGCGCCCGCAGCTTGTTTCGTGAACCAACTGGTCGTTCAGAACAACCAGTACACCGCTGCATCGTCAGGTCTGTACGAAGGCGGAATTCTGCAGGTGACGAAGCGGCTGAGCCACGACTTTTCGCTCTTCGCGAACTACACCTACAGCAAGGCGATTGACACAGGAACCGATTTCAACACTGATTTCGGTCCGCAGGATCCGACGGACTTAAACCTTGAGCGCGCGGTATCTCCTTTTGATGAGCGGCATAAGGTGGTGGTGGCTGCAGTGATAAACAGCCCGTGGAAACAAGCCGTGCTGCAAGGGTTTCAGTTGTCTCCGGTTTTTCAATACCACAGCGGGCATCCGTTTAACTTGAACGCCGGGGGCGAGGTTAACGGAAACAATCACACTACCAACGAGCGGCCGATTGGCGCGAATCGCGATACAGGTCTTGGTCCGGATTACGTGGACTTCGATATGCGCTTGAGCTGGCAGCATAGAGTAGGCGAGCACGGAACTTTGCAATTGACGGCGGAGGGATTCAACATCGCGAACCACACGAACTACGCCAGCGTGAATAACGTGGTGAGCCCGGTGTTTGGTTTCCAACCGGGATTTACCACATTCAACGTGCACGGCATCTCGGACGTTACCCCGAGCACACCACTTGGATTTACGTCCGCGTTCCCGAAGCGGCAGATTCAGCTGGGCGTACGATATTCGTTCTAACTAGGGAGACCGCAGTCGCCGGGGTCGGTTGTTTCAGGGTCCGGCACGATTTGGTTAGTTCAACGGAAGACATCGATCGCTGAGGGCGACGTATTCCGAACTTTTGATAGGGGAGGATTGTCGCATGTGGCAAGGAATGAAGCATGGATTCGTGGTAATCGCACTTTCGGCGATGGCGGTGCTTTCAGTTTCACCGAACGCAAATGCGCAGGGTACGGCCTGCGCCAATCTGCCGGGCGAGAGGTGTCTATCCGGGGCGCTCGCGGATGGCGCCACTTATTTGATTGAAGTTCCGGCAAACTGGAACGGAACAACGTTCTTGTACAGTCACGGCTACGTGGTGCCGGGCAGTGCGAATCCTGCGGTGGACGTGGGCGATCCGGCCACGGGCACTTTCTTGCTTCTAAATGGCTATGCTCTAGCTGGTTCTTCCTATGCTCACACGGGCTGGGCGATCCAGGAAGCTTTGGTCGACCAGATTCAAGTGCTCGATATCTTTGACACTACTGTTGGGAAGCCGGCGCAGACGATTGCGTGGGGACATTCATTGGGCGGAATCATCACTGCTGGGCTGGTCCAAAACAACCCGAAACGATTTGTTGCAGCTCAACCGATGTGCGGGGTGCTGGCAGGCGGCGTGGCCACCTGGAACACGGCGCTCGATTCTGAGTTCGCTTTCAAGACTCTGCTTGCGCCGACGAGCAACCTGGAACTGGTTAACATCAATCTCGCCACCGCCAACGCGAATCTGACGCTCGCTGAAGAAATTCTGGCGGGCGCGCAGAGCACGGCTCAGGGACGCGCGCGAATCGCGCTTGCGGCTGCTCTGGGCGATACTCCTGGATGGTTCACTCCTCTTTCGCCTGAGCCTGCTCCGACAGATTTCGTAAATCAGGAAATCAATCAATTCACGTGGGATGAGGAAGTTGACTTTCCGTTTGTTTTTGCGTTCCGGGCCGAACTCGAAGCGCGGGCGGGCGGGAATGTCTCCTGGAATACGGATGTGGATTACGGGCTACAGCTGCTGAAGTCGCCGTCGCGCGACGAGGTATGGGCTCTGTATCAGACGGCGGGCATTAGTTTGGCGCAAGATATTGAGACGCTGAATCGGACGGCGCGAATTAAGGCGAATCCGAACGCGGTAAAATACTTGTCGCAAAATATTATTTTCAACGGCGAGATCAATATACCCATTTTGACGATGCACACGCTCGGCGATGGGCTCGTCATCAACGAAAATGAGACTGCGTACCGGACAATCGTCGACATTAGAGGCAACGGCGGATTGCTGAAACAAACTTTTGTATCCCGAGCGGGGCACTGCGCATTCACACCGGCCGAAACGATCGCGGCGGTGGGAACGCTTTTGACCAGGGTAGAAACGGGACGCTGGCCGAGCATAGAAGCGAACCTTTTGAACGGCGACGCTGCAGCACTGGGACCGAACTTCAATATTTTTGCGGTTGGGACCACGATCGTCCCCGTGGCGCCGGCGTTTGTTGATTTTGTGTCAGGAATTTATCCGCGCCCGTTTGATTCTCTCGCAGGGCTGTGCGATTCCAAGGGCGGCCGCGGTTGTCCGTTTGGTTTCTCATTTTTGCAGCCACACTAGGAAGCCGCAAATTACCAAAGGATAGCGACGCCTGCTGAACGGCGGGCGTCGCTTTTTTTGCGATGGCCTCGACTTCCTGTACGGGGCGTTGGTTCTAGAGTCGTAATCGAATTTGGAATTACCTCAGAGATTGCACGATGCAGGATTCCGAATGAACACCAAGCAACTCTTCGATTTGACCGGGCGTGTCGCTATCGTGACAGGTGGATCGATCGGCCTTGGGCGGCAAATGGCTCGGGGGCTAGCAGAAATGGGCGCGAACCTCGTTCTGTGTGCGCGCAAAAAGGAAAGGTGTCTGGAGACGGCGGAGGAGTTGAAAATGCTTGGCGCCGAGTGCCTGGCCCTTGGTTGCGACGTTAAGGATCCGGCGAGCGTGAAAGAAGCGATCGACGCGACCGTTGGCGAATTCGGACGGATCGACATACTGATCAATAATGCGGGGACGTCGTGGGGCGCGCCCGTGGAAGAAATGAAGATCGAACATTGGAATAAAGTGATTGAGACGAATCTCACCGGGACTTTTCTTTTTTCCCAGGCGGCGGGGAAGGTGATGATTCCCCAGGGGAAAGGCAAGATCATCAACATCGCGTCGGTGGCGGGAATTCACGGGGCGCCTCCGGAGTTCCAGGCGATTGGGTATCACGCAAGCAAGGGAGGGGTGATTGCGTTTACCAAGGATCTGGCGTGCAAGTGGGGAGCGCACAATATTCAAGTGAACGCGATAGCTCCGGGTTGGTTTCCGACGAATATGTCGGCGGTGGTTATCGAGCGAAACAAAGATTATTTTTTGAAGCGGATTCCGCTTCACCGATTCGGAAGCGAGGATGATTTGAAGGGCGCCGCTGTTTATTTGGCTTCAGCAGCGTCGGATTACGTTACTGGAAACGTGCTGGTGGTGGACGGAGGCCAGACAGCCTAGCGAGAGAACGATGAAAATTCCTCTGACTCCAATCCGATTTTTGCGATACGCGGAACAGCAGTTCCCTCAGAAGACCGGCGTCGTGTGCGGAGAAGTGCGGCTTACGTATGCGCAGTTCGCGGATCGCGCGCGGCGCTTGGCGGGCGGGTTGCAGAGTTTAGGAGTGGCACCTGGCGATCGGGTTGCGTTTCTGAGCATGAATTGCCATCGCTTGCTCGAGGCGTACTACGGAGTGCTGGAGGCAGGGGCTGTCTTGCTGCCACTGAATATTCGTCTCGCGCCGCATGAGTTGGCTTTCATCCTGAGAGATGCGGGAGTGAAGATTCTTTTTGTCGGGAAGGAATTTGTCGATTTAGCCGGAGCGTTGCGCAATGATGCGCCCGCCGTCGATACATTCGTACTGCTTGAAGGTGAGCCGCAGGCGGAATGGCTTGGTTCGAAGAATTACGACGAACTATTGACCGGTGCCAAGCCGGTTCAGGCCGACTTCATGAAGGTGGATGAAGATTCCGTCGCGGAACTTTTTTACACGAGCGGGACCAGCGCAAATCCCAAAGGCGTGATGCTCACGCACAGAAATGTGTATCTTCTCGCGATGGCGGTGGCCCTCGCGTTCAACACCGGTCTCGAAAGCGTCGAGCTGCACACGATTCCTCTGTTTCACGCGAATGGATGGGGCGTGGCGCATTCGCTCACTCTCATGGGCGGCAAGCACGTGATGATTCAGCGGTTCGAGACGCGGGAAGTATTCCGGCTGATTCAGGAAGAAAAAGTGCAGTCATGCAGCCTGGTTCCCACGATGGCTACCGCGCTCGTAAATTGTCCGGAGCGGCCGAAGTACGATTTGTCCACGTTGAAACGAGCGGTGATCGGTGGCGCGGCTTCTTCGCCCACGTTAGTGCGCGAAGTGGAAGAAAAGTTAGGGTGCACAAGTTTTTCGGGGTACGGGCTGACGGAGACTTCGCCGATGCTGTCCATCTCGCCGATGAAGCCCTGGCTTCATTGGGAGGGCGAGCAACGGTACTCCGGGCAGGCGATGACGGGCTACGCAGCGCCGTGCATGGAATTGCGCATTGTGGATGCGAACGACAATGACGTGGCGCATGACGGCGTGGCAATCGGCGAAATCATTGCCCGCAGCGATGGAGTGATGGCGGGCTATTGGGGCGATCCAGAGGGTTCGCGCGAAGCATTGCGCGGCGGATGGTTTCACACCGGCGATATGGCGACGATGAATGAAGAGGGTTACCTACTGATCGTGGACCGGAAGAAAGACATTATTGTGAGCGGCGGTGAGAATATTTCTTCGCTGGAATTGGAAAAGGCGATGCTGGCGCATCCCGCTATTTATGAGATCGCAGTGGTCCCTGTGCCCGATGAAAAGTGGGGCGAAGTTCCAAAGGCGCTGGTGGTTTTGAAACCAGGGCAGCAGGCGAGCGAAGCTGAATTGCTGGAATTCTGCCGCTCTCGCATCGCACACTACAAGGCGCCACGATCGATTGAGTTTTTCGAATCACTTCCCAAGACAGGCACCGGGAAAATACTGAAAAAAGAGTTGCGCAAGAAATACTGGCAGGGACGGGAAACCCTTCGCCCGCGAGCGGCCATGGAGCCGCCCAAGGTTGCGAAATAGCACAGCTGCGATTCCCGCCGAGTCGGCGATCGCCGTCGGAGTCATTGCATGAGAGGACATTCGGATGGACTTGAACCTTACTGCTGAAGAGACAAAATTCCGCGACGAGTTGCGGGCGTGGCTCGAGGCCAACGTTCCTAAAGATTGGAATGAGTGGCGCGAGAAGCCGCTCGAGGAATCGTTCTCGTATCTGCGTGCATGGCAGCGCAAGTTGTATGAAGGCGGCTGGGCAGCTGTTTCCTGGCCGAAGGAATACGGCGGGCGCAGCGCGACGTTGATGGAACAATCGCTCTTTTGGGAGGAGATGGCGCGGGTGGAAGCGCCGCCGATGGCGAATTCGCTCGGCCTTGGGTTAATTGGGCCGACAATCATCGCTTACGGGACGGACGAGCAGAAGAAGCGGTTCATTCCCAAGATTCTCAGCGCCGAGGAGATTTGGTGCCAGGGTTTCTCGGAGCCAAATGCCGGGTCGGATCTTGCGAGCTTGCAAACCGAAGCGCGGCTTGACGGCGATCATTACGTGGTAAACGGCCAGAAAGTGTGGACGAGCTACGGTTGGATTGGGAATTGGTGCGAACTCGTAGTTCGGACGGACCCAACGGTGGCCAAGCACAAGGGCCTGAGTGTCCTCTTAATCGACATGAAATCGCCGGGCGTTGAAGTTCGGCCGCTGAAGCAGATGACGGGCGAAAGCGAATTCAACGAGTTGTTTTTCCGTGATGTGCGAGTGCCGGTGGCGAACATTCTCGGCAAAGTAAATGATGGCTGGAATGTGGCTGTGAGCACGCTCATGTATGAACGCGGATCGTATGGTGCGCGGCTTCATTTGCTGTTCAAGCGCAGTATTAACCGGCTGATCGAGCTTTCGCGGACGTTCCAGAAGAATGGGCGTCCTGCGGCGGAGGATCCCATCACGCGCCAGAAGCTCGCGCAATGCTTCGCGGAAATCGAAATCATGCGTTGGAACCAGCTTCGCGCTTTCAGCCGCGTTACCGCGACGGGCGTGCCAGGCCCAGAGGGGTCGATTCAGAAGATTTTCTGGAGCGAATTGAACCAGCGCATCCAGCAAATCGCGCAGGAAATGTTTGGGCCTTACGGACAGCTTCAAGCGGGTGACAGCCACGCGGTGGACAACGGGATATGGTCGTACGGGTATTTGCGTACTCGCGGAAATACAATCGAGGCGGGGACGTCTGAAGTTCAGCGAAATATTATTGGGCATTTCGTGCTCGGTTTGCCCAGAAGCTACTAAGGGAGAAGCGATGCAATTCGGATTGAGCGAAAGCCAGCAGATGCTGAAAGACAATGCGAAGAAATTCTTCGCTGGCGAATGCCCGATGGAAGAAGTGCGCAAGCTAATGGAGACTGATACGGCATTCGATAAATCCTTGTGGGCGAAAATGGCGGAGCAGGGATATACAGGAATCATTTTCCCGGAGGAATTCGGAGGCGTCGGACTTGGAAAAGTGGAGCTGGCGCTGTTGATGGAAGAGGCTGGCCGCGCGCTTTTGCCCGGACCATTCTTTTCAACAGTGGCGCTGGCGGGCGCCGTGATCGACGCGGCCGCGAGCCCGGAGCAGAAAAAGAAATACCTGGCGCCGATTTGTGCAGGAGACGCCCGCTCGACGGTTGCCTTTCTTGAAGCGAAGACGAGCTGGAATCCGGCGGATATTCAGATCGTCGCTGCGGATGGAAAGATCACAGGCGAGAAGCTCTTCGTGCCCGACGCAGCGGTAGCGGATTTCATTATTGTCGTAGCGCGAAATGGAGTTTTTGCGGTGGCAGCCAAAGCTGCGGGGATGCGAATCGCGCCTCTCAGCGGGATGGACCTGACACGGAAACTCTATCAAGTGGAATTCAAGAACACTCCCGCCGAGAAAATTGGAGATGTGAGCGCGGTTGCGACTGCGTTCGATGTGGCGACGGTGGCTCTTGTCTGCGAACTCGTCGGTGGAATGCAGCGGGTGCTCGACATAACCGTGGAATTCGCCAAAATGCGAAAACAATTTGGCAAGCCGATCGGAATGTTTCAGGCCGTCCAGCACCAGTGCGCGGATATGTACCTCGAGACGGAGAGCTCGCGCTCGGCCGCGTATTACGCTGCGTGGGCTCTGGAAGAAAGTGTGCCGGACGCTTCCATTTCCGTATCGATCGCGAAAATGTATGCGAGTGATGCGGCTCGCAACGTGGGCAATCACGGGATTCAAGTGCATGGCGGAATGGGATTCACCTGGGAAAACGACGTGCATCTTTACTACAAGCGGGCGAAATCATCGGAAACGGCTTTCGGCGATTCTACCTATCATCGCGAGCGTATAGCACGGCTCGTAATCGATGCGGGTGAGACGCTGGCCAAGAGCGCGTAGGATTCCAAAAGAGAGAGCGACCCAAATGAGCGATCTAGTTCAAATTACGAAGAACGGCGACATCGCGGTTATCACGATCAACAATCCGCCTGTGAATGCTCTAAGCCCGGGCGTGCCTGAGGGCATCGCCGATGCGATCGATCAGATCGGGAAAGATTCGAGCGTGAAAGCTGCGGTTCTGATTGGTGGTGGGCGCACGTTTATAGCCGGCGCGGACATCAAAGAATTCGGAAAGATGACGTCCGGTAAAAATGAGCGCGGCGCAGGTCTGCTCCCGCTCCTTCTTAAGATTGAGGATTCGAGCAAGCCCGTTGTGGTTGCAATTCACGGGACGGCGTTCGGCGGCGGTCTTGAGGTTGCGATGTCCGGACACTATCGCGTTGCATCGCCTGATGCACAGGTGGGCCAGCCGGAGGTGAAGCTCGGAATTATTCCCGGCGCAGCGGGCACGCAACGACTGCCTCGGCTTGCGGGCGTTGCGAAGGCTGTGGAGATGTGCGTCGACGGCAAACCTGTGAAAGCGTCGCACGCGCTGAAATATGGGATCGTCGATCGACTGATCGAAGGCGATTTGCCCACTGGCGCGGTGGCGTTCGCGCGCGAAATCGCCTGGAAGCCAGCGCCGAAAACGCGGGAGCGCAATGGGAAACTCGGAACGCCAGAAGAGAATGCGTTAATTTTTGCAGCGGCGCGCGAGGCCGCACGGACGAAACAGCGCGGCTTGATGGCGCCGCTCGCCGCTATCGATGCTGTGGAAGCTGCGACAAAGCTGCCATTTGAGGAGGGGTGCGAGAAAGAAAAAGAACTCTTCGTCAAATGTCTATTCTCCGATCAATCGAAGGCGTTGATTCACGTGTTTTTCGGCGAACGTGAAGTGGGGAAAATCCCGGACATACCGAAAGACATCGCGCTCATTCCTGTAAACAAGGCAGCCGTGGTGGGTGCTGGAACGATGGGTGGCGGCATCGCGATGGTGTTCGCGAACGCGGGAATTCCTGTGATGCTCAAGGATACGGATCAGCCCGCTCTCGATCGAGGGATGGCTAACATTCAGAAAAATTACGCGAGTTCTGTGAAGCGCGGCCGGTTCACGCAACAATTCGTCGATGAGTGCCTAAAGCGCATTCAGCCGACGCTGAGTTTTGACGGTTTTCGCGATGCCGACATGGTGATCGAGGCAGTGTTCGAGGGTATGGCGCTGAAGAAGCAAGTGTTCGCTGAACTCGATCGTGTTTGCAAGCCTGGGGCGATACTTGCGAGCAACACATCCACGTTGAATATCGACGAGATCGCGTCGTCGACATCGCGACCTGAGTCTGTAATCGGCACGCATTTCTTCAGTCCCGCGAATGTGATGCGGTTGCTTGAGATCGTTCGAGGTAAAGCCACAAGCAAGGAAGTGATCGCTACTTGCATGCAGCTTTCGAAAAAGCTAGGCAAAGTGGGCGTGCTTGTCGGGAATTGCCGCGGGTTCGTTGGGAATCGAATGTTCGGGCCATACCGCCGCGAGGCGCAATTTTTGGTGGAAGAGGGCGCGAGCGTGGAGGCGGTCGACAAAGCGCTGGTGGATTACGGGATGGCGATGGGTCCGCTCGCTACCGGCGATCTTGCGGGACTCGATGTTGGCTGGCGCATTCGAAAGGAATACAAGCATTTGGAAGAGCCGGGGATCCGGCAGCCGATCGCTGAAGACAATCTCTGCGAGATGGGGCGCTTTGGGCAGAAGACGGGCGCGGGCTGGTACAAATATGACGAGAATCGGCGCGCGAATCCCGATCCGGAAGTTGCGGAGCTGGTGGCGAAGTGGACCGCAGAAGCCAAAATTCCGCAGCGGCGAATTTCAGCAGAGGAAATTGTCGATCGCTGCATTTATGCGCTTGTGAATGAAGGCGCGCGGATTCTGGAAGAAGGGTATGCACTTCGCTCCGTAGATATCGACATCATTTATCTGAATGGCTACGGATATCCGGCGTATCGGGGCGGCCCGATGTGGTATGCAGACACGGTGGGGCTGAAAAAGGTTTACGATCGCGTGCTTGAGTTTCAGAAACAGCACGGGGAAATCTGGGAACCGGCTCCTCTGCTGAAGCAACTAGCGGAGCAGGGTAAGACGTTTGCCGAGTTCACGAAGGAACAAAGCGTCGCCGCATCGAAGCCTTGAGGAGCAAGCGGTGCCGGATTTTCAGGATCGTGCAACGGTCGTGCGGGCTGGCGAAGAACTGAATCTGGCAGCGCTCGAGCCATTCCTTCACGCGCATTTTCCCGAGCAGAGCGGTCCTCTTGAAGTAAAACAATTTCCAAGCGGGCATTCCAATCTGACTTACTCGGTACGCTATGGCAGCCGGGAGTTTGTGCTTCGGCGTCCTCCGTTTGGCAGTAAAGTGAAATCCGCGCACGATATGGGACGCGAATTCCGCGTTCTCTCCAAGCTTCATGCGGCATATCCTCCAGCACCCGAAGTGTTTTTGTATTGCGACGATATGTCTGTGCTGGGAGCGCCGTTCTACCTGATGAATCCGATTCGCGGAGTAATTATTCGGCGCGACCCTCCGCCGGGTCTTGAGTTTTCAGCGGCGACGGCGCGGCAACTGAGCGAATCGTTCGTGGATAATCTTGCGCGTCTGCATAGCCTTGATTTTGTCGGAATTGGACTGGCTGATCTTGGCAAGCCGGAAGGCTACCTGGAACGACAGGTTCGCGGTTGGACTGAACGATATTACGGATCGCGCACGCATGAGTTTCCAGAGGTGGAAGGCATTGTTGGCTGGATGAAAGAGCACATGCCGCCGAAGAGTGACGTCGCGCTGATTCACAACGACTATAAGTACGACAACCTAGTTCTGGATTCAGACGATATAACTAGAATCGTGGGCGTGCTGGACTGGGAGATGTGCACAATCGGCGATTCGCTCACCGATCTGGGCACTGCTCTCGCATACTGGGTGGATGCGGGAGACGGTGAGGGACTACAAAAGATTCGTTGGGGGCCGACGACGGAAGCCGGGAGCATGACGCGCGCTCAAATCGCCCGGCGCTATGCTGACAAAACGGGTCGCGACATATCGCGACTGGATTTCTATGTGGTATTTGCGCGATTCAAGGTCGCGGTGATCGTGCAGCAAATTTATTACCGGTATCATCAGGGGTTGACGAAGGATGAGCGGTTCGCAACGATGCCTAGACTTGTGGAACTTCTGTTGAAGGCATCGCTCCAGTGCGCTGAAAGCGGCGTGATCTGAGATTTCTGGAGAAAGCGCCAGGCAGCGAGATAATGGCTCTCACTGCCTATGGCGACACTATCGGTAGTGGCGAACAATCCATTCGGCCACGCAGCACGGCTTGGCGGAGCCTTCGCATTCGACAGTGACGGCTAGGGTCATCTCCAGCGCGTCGCCAAGATCTTTCAAACTCACCAGCGAAAAGCGACCTCTGATACGCGAGCCCACGCGCACGGCGGCGGGAAAACGTACACGGTTAAGCCCGTAGTTGATTGCGCGCGAGCCTCCGGCTTGAAATTCAATCGATTCTTTCATCAGATAGCTGAGCAACGAAAGCGTGAGGAAACCGTGGGCGATCGTTGTGCCGTAGGGCGACTCTTTTTCGGCGCGAGCACGATCGAGATGAATCCATTGGCGGTCACCGGTGGCTTCGGCGAACTGATCGATGCGGGCTTGCGTAATCACGATCCAGTCGCTGACCGCGATTTCTCGGCCGATCGAATCCTTCAATGAATCAACCGAGTCAATTTTAACGAGAGGCATCGCAATCTCCGATTGGTTTTCTTCTCAAGCAATGTGACGTTCAAGCGGAAGCATGGAAGCTGAGAAGCGCGCACGTTTGATCGCGCGGAGGCTGGAATTAACTGCGCGCAGACTTGCTCCACTTGCCGAGCTCAAGTCTTGCTACCGACTCGGCGTGAACTTCATCGGGCCCGTCTGCTAATCGCAATGTGCGAACTCCCGCCCAGGCGGCTGCGAGGAAAGTATCATCTGAAACACCAGCGCCGCCGTGGGCCTGAATAGCACGATCCAAAACTCTGAGAGTCATATTAGGCGCGACGATTTTAATCATCGCAATTTCAGCGCGCGCGGCTTTATTTCCCACGGTGTCCATCATGTGCGCGGCTTTCAGCGTGAGCAAGCGTGCCTGTTCGATTTCGATTCGCGAGGCGGCAATTTCAGCGCGAATTGTCCCTTGTTCGGCAAGCGGTTTACCGAAGGCGACTCGCGACTGGACTCGTTTGCACATTGTTTCGAGCGCGCGCTCCGCGACACCGATACACCGCATGCAGTGATGAATACGGCCCGGGCCGAGCCTGCCCTGGGCAATTTCAAATCCGCGGCCTTCTCCAAGAAGCATGTTCGTAGCTGGAACACGAACGTCTGTGAAACTGACTTCACCGTGTCCGTGTGGCGCGTGGTCGTAACCATAGACGGTAAGCAGGCGCTCGATTTTCACGCCGCGTGCGTCCATTGGCACCAGGATCATTGACTGCTGCTTGTGCGTCGGCGCCGAAGGATCCGTTTTTCCCATGAAGATTGCGATCCTGCATCGCGGATCGCCCGCGCCGGAAGTCCACCACTTTCTTCCGTTGATAACGTAGTCGTTGCCGTCGCGAACGATGCTCGACGTGATGTTCGTCGCGTCGGAAGAAGCGACGTCAGGCTCCGTCATTGCGAAACACGACCGGATTTCGCCCGCGAGCAGGGGTTTTAGCCACGCTTGTTTTTGCTGAGCCGATCCGTAGCGGGCAAGGACTTCCATATTTCCGGTATCGGGCGCAGAGCAATTGAAAACTTCCGGGGCCCAGTGGCTGCGGCCCATGATCTCGCAGAGGGGAGCGTATTCGAGGTTCGTGAGTCCCGCGCCTTGATCGTCATTCGGCAGAAATAGATTCCACAGGCCTGCGGCGCGGGCTTTTGGTTTTAATTCTTCGATTGCTTTCGTGGGCTTCCAGCGATCTCGTTCTACTTCTTCATGGAAGCGCTGCTCTTTTGGATAGATGTGCTCATCCATGAATGCCTGAAGGCGCTTTTGCAAATCGTTCACTTTAGGGCTGAACTCAAAGTTCATCGGGGTCTCTAACGGCCTTTGAAAGCGGGGGGGCGCTTTTCCAGGAAATGCGCGACGCCCTCCTTGAAATCTTCGCACTGGAGACTTGCCAGCATCTCGCGCTCGGAAGTATCAAACGCTTCTCCGAGGGTTTGGAACATGGCTTCGTACACCTGGCGTTTCATGACGCGAGTGGAGCGGGGGCTTGAATTCGCCGCCACGTCCTGCGCATATGCGTTGATCTTTTCGAGAAATGTATCCTGGGGGAAGACCTGGTTTACGAGTCCCATGCGTAATGCATCGGCGGCATCAGCCATCCGCGCCGTAAAGAGCAGATCGAGAGCGTTTGCGTGCCCGACCAACCGAGGCAGTGTCCACGCGAGGCCATATTCCGCGATCAGCCCGCGGCGGGCGAACGCGGTGCTGAATTTTGCCGCGTCGGAAGCAAAGCGCAAATCGCAATACAGCGCAATCACCAAGCCCAATCCAACGACTGGGCCATTAATTGCGGCGATGATGGGTTTTCCGATAGCCGGAAAGTAGGAATATTTCTTGCGGAAGTCGGCCCGCACACCATCGACAGTGCCGCTGCCGGAACTGCTGATCGCTTGCTTGAGACGAGCTTCGTCGACGCCTTGTGCTGCGACGGAGCTCAGAAGAGACATATCCGCACCGGCGCAAAATCCTCGACCCGCACCGGTGATAATAACAACGCGGACGTTCTCGTCGCGCTCTGCATCTTCTATCGCGGAGCGAACTTCGCGCTCCATAACCGCGGTCCAGGCATTCAGTTTATCGGGGCGGTTCAGGGTAATCGTCGCAACACGATTTGCAACAGCGTAGAGCGTTTCCTGATTTGGCATGATGGCGGCGATTATATACAATGCGCTGCACGATAGTCACTTTCATCTGTGAGTGACTATCAGAACAGCAGTCGCGATGGAAGCTAGGCTGTGTTGTGAATTCGTAACGTCGGGGAGGATGTGGTGACTACCGTCAATCATAAGTTCGAGCTTGCGGCCCGCCCGGTCGGATTTCCGAAACGGAGCGATTGGAAATATGTGGAAGAACCGGTACGCGAGCCGGGAGCCGGCGAGGTGCAGATAAAAATCTGCTACGTTTCTCTCGATCCCGCGATGCGCGGTTGGCTGAACGAAGGCAAGTCGTACGTACCGCCCGTCGCGATTGGTGAAGTGATGCGCGCGATGGGAATCGGGCGCGTGACTGCGTCGAAAAATCCTGGCTTTGCGCCAGGGGACTGGGTGCGCGGTGTGCTGGGTGTTCAGGAATACGCGACAACGGATGGAAAAGGCCTCGCGAAAGTTGACCCGGCGCTCGCGCCTTTGCCTGTATATCTCGGAGTGTTGGGAATGACGGGGATGACCGCATATTTCGGATTGCTCGATGTGTGCCAGCCGAAGCCCGGCGATACAGTGGTTGTGTCCGCGGCAGCCGGCGCTACGGGAATGGTGGTCGGGCAGATCGCGAAGCTCAAAGGGTGCCGCGCGATCGGGATCGCCGGTGGCGCAGAGAAGTGCAAATACATCGTGAAGGAACTTGGTTTTGATGCTGCGATCGATTACAAGTCCGAGGACGTCCCGAAAGCGCTTCAAACGCATTGTCCCAAGGGCGTCGACGTGTATTTCGATAACGTGGGTGGCGAAATTCTCGACATCGTGCTTTCGCAGCTCGCCCGTGGCGCGCGCGTGGCGATCTGCGGAGCGATATCGCAATACAACAACACCACGCCGATCAAAGGACCGTCGAACTATCTTTCTCTGCTTATCAATCGCGCCAGCATGAAGGGTTTTCTCGTCTTTGACTACGCTGATCGTTATCTCGAAGCCGGGAAAGAAATGGCCGGCTGGATGGCAGCCGGGAAGCTCAAGTCGCGGGAGGAAATCGTCGAGGGATGCCACAATTTTCCGGAGACGCTGCTTAAGCTTTTCAAGGGCGAAAATACCGGCAAGTTGATGCTCAAAGTGGGAGAGGCGTAGCGAGAAGCTTGTTCCGCTGGGAATACTCGCCAAGTTTCAGCGGTTAAATCGGGAGGACATGATGCCGTTCGCAGAAAATCAGGGAGTAAACATCTACTGGGAGGAAGAAGGGCGAGGCACTCCCGTTCTTCTGATCATGGGCCTGGGCTGGCCATCGTATATGTGGTATCGCACGAAATCCCGGCTCGTGCCGCAATACCGGGTGATAACTTTCGACAATCGTGGCGTTGGCCGAAGCGACGTTCCTGCAGGGCCGTACCCGATCGCGCTGATGGCATCAGACGCGGCTGCGGTGCTCGACGCTGCGCGTGCCGAAAGCGCGCATGTATATGGCGTGTCGATGGGCGGAATGATTGCGCAGGAATTTGCGATTCAGTATCCGAAGCGAGTGCGGTCTTTGATTCTCGGTTGCACCGCGCCGGGAGGCCCGCAGTCCGTGCGCGCAGAGCCCAAAGTGATCGAGATTCTGATGCGTCAGGGAATGACGCCGGAAGAAGCCGCTCGCGCAATTAATCCGTTTATTTACGATGCGGGGACTCCGCAATCGAGAATCGATGAAGACGTGACGATTCGGCTGCAATGGACTCCGAAGGCGGAAGGCTATATGGCGCAACTTCAAGGCATCATGATGTGGGACGCATATAGCCGCATCTCCGGAATCGTTGCACCCACACTCATTGTTCACGGTGAAACGGATCAGTTGGTGCCTGCGGCCAACGCGGATTTGATTGTAGAAAAAATTCCAGGCTCCAAACTTGTGAAGATTCCGCATGCAAGCCATATTTTCGCTACTGACCAGCCGGAAGCCTCGCATCATGTGACGTTCGAATTTCTATCTGCTCAGACCAACCGGGTTCCGAGTGCCACCGCATAGAAATTGGGCTCCGTCGGCGCGTGCTTACTTCGCGAGGACACTCATAGTACGCAACATCGTCCAGCCGAAATTCCTGGTATATAGTTTCTAGAGCGCGGCTTTTTGTAATGGGCTAATCGGCACGATAGGTTTGCTCCGCCCGCACGACCCAATATGAAAAGAAAATTAGTAGTGATGAAATTCGGCGGCACCTCTGTCGGCGACGCTTCGTGTATCGCGCGCGCAGCGCAAATCGCTGCAGGTGCGGCTCGAGAGACTGACGTCGTGGTGGTTGTATCGGCGATGAGCGGCGTGACGAACCGGCTGATCGAGGCTGCTACGCTCTCGGAATCGGGCGAGAGCAAAACGCCGTTAGAACTCCTGGAGACAATTCGAAAGCAGCACGAAGTTGCGCTCGGCATATTGATTTCGGATCCATCGATCCGCGAAGGGCTTACGGCGCAGTTGAATGCAAGTCTCAATGACGCAAAGCGCTTGTGCGAAGGGACAGCACTCCTCCGCGAACTCACACCACGCACGCTCGATATGATCTCGAGTTTCGGAGAGAGGCTCTCGGCTCCGATGGTGGCTGCAACGATTTCGGCGCTCGGCACTGACAGCGAAGCTGTAGAGGCGACGGAATTGATCGTCACCGATGGATTTCACGGCGGCGCAGAACCGCTGATGGATCTAACACGTCAGCGATGCGAGGCACGCATTCGCCCAATGTTGGAAAGAGGCATCATTCCGGTGGTTACAGGTTTTATTGGCGCGAGCCAGGAAGGTACGCTGACGACACTTGGCCGCGGCGGTTCGGATTATTCGGCGACGATCCTCAGCGCCGCGCTCTCGGCAAGCGAAGCGATTATCTGGACAGATGTCGATGGCGTTCTGTCGGCCGATCCGCGGCTCGTACCCGAAGCGCGAACGATACCGGAGATTTCTTACCGCGAAGCTGCCGAGCTGGCTTACTTTGGCGCGAAGGTGCTGCATCCGAAAACTCTGCGCGCCGTGATGCCGCAGGAAATTCCCGTGTGGATTCGCAATAGTTTCGCGCCAGAAAAGCCCGGCACAAGAATAGCACCTAGAGGAAACAACACAGCAGGAGGGGTGAAAGCTCTCACGGCGATCGGTGATGTATCGCTGATCGCTTTGGGTGGGCCTGGAATCGTGGGGCTTCCCGATGTGGTCGGCCGCACATTCTCGACGACAGCACGGGTTCGGGCCAACGTATTGCTGATCTCGCAATCGTCTTCGCAGAACGATATTTGCTTCATAGTTGCGGCCGCTGACGCGAAGCGAACGGTCGACGCTCTGCGCGAACAGTTCGCTCAGGACCTGGCTCATCAGAATGTGGAGCACATTTCGCTCGATTCCCAGATTGCAATCGTTGCCGTCGTCGGAGAAAACATGCGCGGCACGGTGGGAATGGCAGGACGCACGTTCAGCACAATGGGGCGGGATGGCGTCAATATCATAGCAATCGCGCAGGGATCGTCTGAATCGAATATTTCATTTGTCGTAGAGCAGAAGGACATGAAAAAAGCTGTCCTCGCTTTACATCGCGAGTTCGGCCTCGATGCAGGCGGATCGAATCAAGCGAAGGGCAGCTCCCATACATGACCGACGCGAAGACTCAAAGTGCGAAGACCACGGGCATAGCTATACAGCATTGCATCAATTCAGTGTGCGGTGCATCGTTCGGCATTCGCGAGCGACTATATTTGTGCAGAAAATGCGGGGGGCCTCTAGAAATTTCGTCTCCTCTGCCGGACCAGCGCGAGGCCTCGGAATTGCGTGCCCGATGGAAAGCGAGGCGCGGAGCGCTTGAGCCACGCGATCGCAGCGGCGTCTGGCGCTTCCGCGAGTTGCTGCCATTCGATAACACGGCGCCGATCGTTACGCTAGGTGAGGGCAACACGCCGCTCTATGACGCGCCGCGTTGCGCCGAGTATGCGGGCCTGCGCGGTTTACGTTTGAAACATCAGGGATGCAATCCAACGGGTTCGTTCAAAGATACGGGGATGACGACGGCCGTAACGCAAGCCGTGCTCTTGGGTGCTCGGACGGTTGTTTGCGCGAGCACTGGGAATACGTCTGCGAGCCTTGCGGCGTATGCGGCTCGAGCAGGCGTGCAGTGCGCAATTCTTTTGCCGCGTGGACAAATCACTGCGTCGAAGCTCGCTCAGAGCATGGATTACGGCGCGATCGTCTGCGAAATTGACGGAAACTTCGATGACTGCATGCGGCTGATTCAGGAAATTACCGACGATCCCTCGATTTACCTGGCGAATTCGATCAATCCATTTCGCATCGAGGGGCAGAAGACTGTTGCATTCGAGCTGATGGAGCAATGCGAATGGCGCGTTCCGGACCATGTAGTGGTTCCGGGTGGAAATATGGGCAACAGCTCGGCGCTCGGGAAAGTCTTTGAAGAATTGCAGCGGCTTGGGCTGATTGACCGCTTGCCGAAGCTCAGCGTAATTCAAGCGGAGGGAGCTGCGCCGCTCGCGCAATTGTTCGCTGATCTCAATTCGGATTCGGCGGGGGATCGTGAGAGCTCGATTGAGGAGATCGTAGCGGTTGCAAATCCGCAGACGCTTGCGACCGCGATAAAAATCGGTTCGCCGGTATCTTGGAAGAAAGCACTTCGGTCGGTGATTCGCTCGCGAGGGCGCATCATCGCGGTGAGCGAAGCGGAAATTGCAGATGCAAAAGCGATGATTGGCCGCGATGGAATTGGTTGCGAACCAGCGTCAGCAACAACTGTCGCAGGAATTCGGAAGCTTTCAGCTGCTGGATTTATTCGCCGGGAAGAAACAGTTGTAGCTGTTCTTACCGGACATCTATTGAAGGATCCCGACTACGTGAGCAATTATCATCGCGGCACCCTGTCCCTCGACTCCAAGGCGAAGGACGGCGGCGCGATTCCCGGCGCGTTTCGCAACGAGCCAAAGCGCGTAGCCGCCAACAAGAGCGCTATCCTTGATGAATTACTGCGCAACAGGTCATAAAGTGCGAGAGAAAGAACGATCGTCGTTAATCTTCGTGTCTAGTGATTTGGGCTCACTGCAATGACATCTCCTCGCCAACGCTCTCTCGAAGTTCGCGTTCCTGCTTCGACAGCAAATCTCGGGGCGGGATTCGATTGCCTCGGTCTTGCCCTTGAGCTGTATCTGACGGCGAGAGCGACTGTGCAGATCAGGCCGGGGTCTCGCACGTTTGCACGCACGAGAGGAGTGACGGGGAGTGCGTCGCTACCACGCGCACCAGAGGAAAATTTGATCGTGCGCGCGATGCGTTATGCGGCAGAGCAGGATGGAGTTCAGTTGCCTCCGGTGCGACTCGCGGTGAAGAATGAAATTCCGATGGCCGGGGGCTTGGGTAGCAGTGCGGCAGCCACGGTTGCAGGCATTGCGCTGTCATATGCCGTCACGGGGCGACCGCTGGAGCGCGAAAATGCGCTGCGTTATGCGAAGGAAATCGAGGGGCACTCCGATAACGCAGGTGCAGCGTTGCATGGAGGTCTCGTCGTAACGTTTACTCGCGCGGATGCGAGAGTTGGCTCGTTGCGAATCGCATGGCCGAAGATGATTCGCGTGATTGCGGTTACGCCCGCCATGGGATTGCCAACGAAGAAATCGCGCGCTGTGTTGCCAGCGTCGGTTCCAAGAAGTGATGCTGTTCACAATCTCCAGCGCTCTGCATTATTCGTCGGAGCAATCGAAAGTCGGCGGTACGATTTGATTTGGGAAGCGATGCAGGACCGAATACATCACAGTTACCGGGAACATTTGATTCCAGGTTTTTCCGAAGTGCTTGCGCTGCCGCAAATGCCGGGGCTTCTTGGCCTTGCATTGAGTGGAGCTGGGCCGAGCGTCATCGCCCTCGCGACTGCAGGATTCGACGAAATCGGAAAAACCATTGCTGCGCGTTTCGAGCGTAAGGGAATCGATACGACGATCCGGTTCTTA
>Ga0210383_10001077_pt1 | contig 25044 bp, 22 predicted proteins | sample IncBWC14OmetaG_FD_160072 | JGI IMG/M metagenome (GOLD analysis project Ga0210383, IMG submission 160072) | Forest soil microbial communities from Barre Woods Harvard Forest LTER site, Petersham, Massachusetts, United States - Inc-BW-C-14-O ... | reverse complement strand
GCTGAGAGCTGTGCCCAGTGCTGACATACTCGCGCCCTGATGTATTTCAGACCCCTGTCATTGCCAAGGCATGTCAGTAATCCCGCAGCGATTCACGACGCCCGTCGATTCAAGCTTCCGTTAATTGAGGCCTAAGCAAATCGCTCTTCGCCTCCGCACGCGGCATTCCTAGGGGATTCCCTAGTTGCGCTCACTTCGAGTCGTACCTACTCTGGTCTGTCGAAAAATCAGCAGGAACCTGAACAACTGCAGCCTAGCCCGTCCCCAGGAAAGAATCGACAGCAAGGATGATGCCACAACCGTTCTGGCGCAGTCTGAGCGAGATTCGCTTCGGAGCGAACGAGGAGAGAACATGAGGGTTTTCCGAGGACTGTCAATCATTCCTTGTTTTTTGATGTTAGTCACATCGACCTGGGCACAAAAGGTCGAATTTTCAGCCGACATGCACGTATCGGACGGCGCAGGGCGAACACAAACCCTGAAAGTCTTTGTCGGGAATCTGCGGGCACGCTTCGATATTCCGAAAGACGAGAATGACACCAGCGGAATTGGCTCAATCCTGATCGACTTTGACCATCAGCTCATCTTTCTGCTCATTCCGCAAGCCAACCTCTATTTGCAAATTGAGGGTTCGGCAGGAACTCCTTTCTATACCGGAGCATGGATGTTCAGACCCCACTCTCCGAAGTATCCCTGCAACGATTGGGTTTCAGAGGCGGACCAGCGCGGAATAACGCTAAGATGTAAGAGTGTTGGTCAAGACACCCTCAATGGTCGACCGATGCAGAGATGGGACGCTACAACGCCCGAGGGAGTAAGCGGCTCTCTCTGGTACGATCCCGAGCTGAATTTCATCGTAAAGGTTTCACGGACCTCGAAATCGGGTGTTCAGTCCGGGTACGAATTGCAAAATGTGAAGAAGGAGTCCCAACCACCCGATCTTTTTGAAGTTCCCAATAACTTTCGCAAATTCACTCTCCCCAGGTTTGCCGATCTACTTGCTGGGCTTGGACAATAGTGGCGCGAACACTTTGGTTACCGACGTACGTGAGTGCGCCGAAGTGGAGACTGTATAGGGAAACTTCTACAGAAGATTTTGCTTCGTCAACTCTTTCACAATGAGTTTGACGAGTCCATCAATCACTTTTTTCGCCGATTTTGGATTGAATGAATCACTGGTGCCGGTCCAGATCAGTTCTGCGTCCGGGGGGCTCGCTGCATAAAAATTAGTTTCCACTCGAACTGTCGTATCTTCGCGCAGATAGCCCGGAGTATAAACCTGGTGGTAGGCCGCGCCGTAATAACCATAAAACGAGTGGTAATAACCGTAAGGAACGACATAAGCATGGCCGGGTATGTAGGTGGTCGTCTTATCGACTTTGACGAGCCGCGAAACAAGGACAGCATCGATCTTGAAGTCACGAATCTGGCCTCTCAAATAGTCAGGTTCCAGTTCGGCAGAGTGAGCGCGAAACAGGATAGTGTTTCCCGGAATCGCCTCAAGGCCGTCGTTTGCGATTGCAGACGACAGATCGTCTTCGAAGTCTGCGCGAACTTCCGGGTTCTCGCTCATTCCGATTACCAGAATCCGGCGAGGCTTCGGACCAGAGTAATTTGGATTCGTCCAACTCATGAGGAGCTTTGGGCCTTTCGCGTTTGCAACGGACAAAACGGCGAGGGAACACAGTATCAGGGTCCAGATCGCAACGACTGCGAAGAGCACTTGTGAACGTGTGGTTCTCATTGTCACTTCCTTTGCGATCCGGTCGTTTGCGCCGGGTCGTCGTTGCTTAGTTACTCACCTTTGTCGCAGATCACTTTTTCGGAGGAAAAGTCTTCATCGTCTTTTTTATGAATTTGTCCACATTCTCGTGCAGTTTGCTCTTGAATTTCATGGGATCTCGAATCTTGTCGGACGCCGTCGCCTGCCAGAGATTGCTCTTTGTCGCGGCATCCGTCACGGTGATCTTCACTTCCACCAGGCTGGAAATCCAAACGTCGGAGGAGATTCCACTTACGTCGCCCCAGTAATAGCCCACCATGTCCGAAGCATACAAGGGTCGCTGCGCGCCCACGTCCGCGTTGGGTAGTCCTCCGGCTTCATAAGTAACCTGGAAGTCCGGGTTCTTGTCATCTTCCACAAAACCCTTGAATTGCAGGTTCCGGTTAATGGAATCGACAATCGCCATGTTGATGCGATCTTGAACGTCCTTCGGCTGCTGAGTCAGCAGGTAGTTTGATCCCCACGTATACTTCTTATATTTTGTGAAATCTACGGATTTATTGAACGTAAATTTCACATCCTGCGCGACGGCGCCACCGGACACAATCAGTCCGCCAAAAAAAAGCAGAAACACCGCCAGTACTGATCCAACCATGACCGGCCTCCTCACTAGCTCACGACGGGAATTCCCTTTGCAAGATCGAGACTAACGGCTGCTAGAACCTTTCCCTGCGCACTCGTCCTGTTTCAGCCACAAAACGCTTAAAAAGACCATCCGATCCCGGTGCTAGTCCCAAGCTCATTCTTTCTCGCCATCACTGGCGGTCTGCTATCGAAGTTATCCCAGAAGGTGAAGGCGAGATGAAAGTTGTTCCTAAGCTTGATCGTAAGTGAATTGTTTGTCGTCACGCGCAGACGGCCGGTGTCAGTGAGTCCCGGGAATGTCCACACTTGAGAATTAAACTCTCCGAAATCGAAGCGAATGTAACTGTATTCCAACCCCACGATGCCTTCCATGCTTTGGCCCGACGGATTACCCGTGGGGGTACCGAAGGACTCGCGAATGTACGCGATGCCACCCAGCCAAGAGAGATTGCTGGTCGTCGTACGTTTCAAGTAGCGTCCGTAGGCACCGCCGAGAGTAGTGCGGAGGGTCAGATCCTGCTGACTGCTGTGGAGAAAACCCGACAGAGCCAAGATGTAAGAGTTCCTGTTTAGGAATTTAGAGAATGTCCCCTGAAAGTCTTGCCGGTTGGTTTTAGACGCATCGGACTGACCGCTAAATGTCGAATCAAACGACGTTGCGGCCTCCCATCCCGGCGTCTTGTACGCTGCCCTTGTATTGGAGTTGAGCGACGACTGCTGATTGCCACTCGTAAAGCTATAACCAAAATCAATGGCTCCCTGCAATTGCCGCCAGAACGTGGGGCTTCTTGTATCGAGGCTCACAACTTTCACTGAAGGAACCCGCGTTTCCTCTGTTGCTTCAGAGATCAGAAAGTCCTCAGTCGTCGCATGATCGCCGGAATGTTTTTCAATCTTCCCTTCGAATCTTTTACCGTTGGTCAACACGATTCGGAATATAGCCGTGCTCTGTACCGATTGCACTTGATTCCAATCCAACCCGATATTGACGGACACATAGTCCGTCAAAACATACAACAAGCCGTTTTGCAACCGCTTTACCTCACCCGTGAAATGGTCGCCGTTATTCATGATGATTACGTCCTTTCGTTTTGCCTGGGCTGGAACGCAGAGAAACGCCCAAAGCGCCACGACGTAGACGACTCTGTTTACTTGGAGAAGGTCACGCGTTCGAATCGTCATTTCTTGGCTCCTAGGATCCATTCTCATCGAAATCTGCGACGTAGAGGCGGCCACCATCACATTAGGCAAGCTCGATTTCCACAAGCCACTCCCCAGTCCTGCCGATATCGTTCGTCGCGACCAAGAGAATCGATTAGAAACGGTTTGCTCTTCATTCCGTCCCAGCGCTGTCCTGCTTTCCGAAGATAGGGCCTTGCCGTTAGATAGCGCTCCTAGGGATTTCCCTAGTTGCGACCGCATCGAGTGAGACCTAGAGTTATTTGCGAAACTGGCCTTTGCCCGAAGTTCCTTTGGACGCGGGCGAACCATCCCTCGACATTTCTCGTCGCGTTGCAATTCGGAACAGCGGTGACAGGCACTGCTACGGAGAATAGCGATGATTCAAATCAATCCAGGAAAATCCAGAGTTCGCTGGTTCTGCTACTGCGGTCTCCTACTCGTAATGCTTTTGTTTGCGGTCACCTTCGCCATTTCCGCAGATGACAGAGGCGCAGAGGTGATCGACGCCGTCGCAATGGGCACCAGCACACAGCTCGGTAAGATAGTCCACATAAAGGTCACTATCTATGAGTTCTCAACAGATGAGGATCGAGCCACCCTCGTGGACGCCTTTAAGGAAGGCCAGAATGAAGGCTTGGTAAATGCGCTTACCAAGATGAAGTCGGTGGGTCGTATTGCCATAACCGGCACAATTGGGTACGACCTCAGCTATATTCGCCTGATCCCAACCGAAACTGGCCGCAAGATTCGCTTCGTCACAAACCGTCAGCTCAGATTCGGTGAACACTATTACAACACTCAAAGCATAGCTTACAACCTGACTGCAGGCGAGATTGAGATAAACGACTCCGACAAGGACAAGAACACCGGCGTGCTCTACCCCGCGGCCCAGTTGATCATCAACAAAGAGGGGCAGCTCGAGTTCCAGCTTCGCGAAAATCCCTGGAAGCTCAACAGCATCATCGACTGGCACACAGCCGGCGTTGGCGACTAGAAGCTGCGGAAAATGTTAGCGTTGCCACCATTGTTTGAATTCGCTTTGCGATGAGGTTCCGTATGAAATGTCAGTCTAAACTGTCTCTTTATTTTAGTGGCCTCCTATTGTCACTATCTCTAGCCAGTTTTCTGGTTGCTGGTGCGCAAGATAAACGCTCCAACAAGTACGTTTGCGCGGAATCAAATCCAGCGGGCATCTGCACAGTCCCAAATCGTTGCGGATCCGATTCGAATCCCTGCCTGGTAGATCTGAAACGCAAAGGTGGGACTTCGGCTACGGTGACCCCAGCCACGCCGAATTCGAAGTCGAATGCCCCCTTCTGTGTGAAAGTGGGAACAACCGTCACATGGCAAAGCTCAGCGAAAAATACAGGTTTCATTCTTGATTTTGGGCCCTCTTCTCCCTTCGATACCCCTGGCGCGATTATCGGAGGATCTGACAGGGCGATTTCCGTCGTCGCCAAACGGCCAGGGTGCTACAAATTCTCGGTGGGGGCATGTATTGCCGGGACAATCTACGGAATGTGCGGATCGACGACCTCGGAAATAGTAGTTTCCAGTGGTGACAATTGAACCGCACTGTTACCGCCCCGGGCAGATACGAGGGTTGTAACGCGTCGCAAGGTCGTCTAGCATCAGTTACGTTTGAGCCTCTCATGTCCGGGTTTGGTTGGTTCGAGGAATGGAGTTCAAGCCTCATACGCGACGGCCACCGGAAGGAAGTACAGCCCAATCCTGCAAGTTGCCCGCACGCCGATCATCCAAATCAATATTGAATAATTGGCTGGATTTGCTGACAATGCATGAGCTGACTAGCACTATTGCTAGACGGTGGCTGGCGGGTAATGGAATTTTCGCGCGTTTACGACTATAGAGACAGGCAAAAGAATCAAGACAAAGATTTCTGGGAAATGACCCGCCTTTCTACGCAGACTTCACTACTGACTACCTTGCTCAATTCCGAACTGGCTGCCTCGTCTGAATATAAGGACTAGTTCGGCGCCGTGATTCCCGAAGCACCTCACGCGGCCGGGCTGCTTCGTTACCCTATATTCCTGCAATGCCCTTGTTCTGCAGAAGACGCACAACGACGCGACGATTTTCCGCCTGTCCCTCCGCGGACTTGTCATTGCCGACCTGGTGGCTCTCTCCCATCGCACCCGGCGCCAGCATCCTTGTGAGAGGAACATGCCCTTGCTGGACCAAAATATTAGTCACTGAATCGGCACGGTCCTCGCTGAGCTTTTGGTTTAGGGTCACGCTGCCAGCGGAACTCGCGTAGCCCTTCACCTCGATCATATAGCCGTTGATACCTTTGGCTTTATCCGCCAATGCCAGTAATTGCGGGCTGTACTTTGAGTCCACTTTGACCTTGCCGTTGTCGAAATAGACGGTTACTTCATCAAAGATGTAGTAATCGTCCAGCTGACCGAAGCGCGCAATCGCAGCGTCGACGGCCGCCTTATTCGCGGCGATCTTAGCCTGATGTTCGGTCAACTGCGCCTGCTGTTGTTGGAGCGCTTCGTTGTGCGCTTTCAATTCGGCATTCTGTTTTTCCAGTTCCGCCTGGTTCTGCTGCACTTGCACCTTTGTCTCGTGCATCCCAGCTTCAATCTTCTCAGCGTCTTCGAGATCGTTGCCTTTAAAAGCTACGGACTTGGCCACCAATTGATTTCGATCGCCGTAGGTGCCCTCTACTTTTACCGCGAGGCCCGGAATGAGCGCAGCCATCGACATCGCTTTCCTTCGCGCCTGGAACACACCCTGGATCTGTCCCACTTGAGTGCTATCAGTCAGCAGAACGGTAACCTCCGGAGAGCTGGAAGTCTTGAGAATCATTGTGTCGCCGTCGCGTGCTTTGATAATCCCTTCGACCTTTACGGACTGGGCGGCGACAATCGGACTCAACAACGCGAGTCCGATGAGGCACGACATTACCGGATGCCAGAACCTAGTTACCTTCAACTTGGCCATATCCGCTCCTGCTCCTCTCAGTATTCAGAATCTGGACCAATCGTCCGCATCTAATGCTGGTTTTCAAAGCGATGCTAGTTCCGGCTTGATGCCTAATCAACTAGGGAAATCCCTAGGACGCCACAAGATAGAAGATGAGAGATCTGCGGCCAAAGGCCAGACTAGATCGACGCGGGTTCTTTAGCAACCAGAGTGGCGCGATGCGTTTTAGTTAAGCTGAATAACACAACGAGACTGTCGTCACCGCATCGGACCGAATTACGGTTAGTCACCAGCAACGGGAGTCGAGACCACCGAGTAGAGATAAACCAAAAGCCCGACAAAGATCAGAAGGCCCCCAATCGCCACAAACATAATGAAGGCGATCGGAGTGGCCCAGATCAAGCAGAGCGCTTCAATCAGAAGGCCGACTGCGAGGCAAATCCCGGCAAACCGTATGCGTTCTTCGGATTGGCTTCTGCTCAGCATTAGCTACCTTTCTCCCAGAATTTTGCGCCTTTCAAATGAGCGATATCGTGGGCCGTGTCGTGGCAACCGCTGGAGAGGCATGAAAGCTGATTGGATTTGATCGCGGGGAGTGTGGCCGGGTCGGCGTTGTGCACAACTCCCTCTTCAAATGACCTGGCCCCCAGGTGACAATGCAGACATTCCCGATTGTTGTACGGCTCGTAAAGCTTGATGTCCTGCGGGGCGGGCGGCGTTCCTAAGTAGTAGATGAAGACGTGTTTTAGTCCGTAAGCCTTTACTTTGAGCCCGCCGAACATCGCGTACTGCGTGTGGCAGGAATAGCAGGCTTGGTCAACAGGCACGCGGTGATTTTGATAATGTGACGCGGGAAGATGAGTGGGGTCGTCAACGAGCAGGCTCTTGCCATAATCTTCCATAGTGTGACAGGACAAACAAAAAGCAGTGGTCTTGGATCTTTGCATTTCGCTCGAAAAACCCAGCAGGCCGCAAAAGATCGGCAGGCAAAACATCGCAATGAAGGCGAGAATTTTCCCTCCGCGACCTGCTGTGAAGCCAGGGCGTGCCGCCAGTATCCCGATCACTACGGCACTAAACAAAACGAGACAGACAATCAGGATTGTCGCCGAAGGCATCGATCTGATCCTTAGCAAAGGCTGTTTGTTGTGCAGCCAAATGCATCTCGTTGAAACTATTTCTTTGCGAACGATCGAATGTAAGCAACCAAATCCTTGATCTGATCGGGCTTCAAGCTTTTCCCGTACGCCGGCATCTTGCCCTTACCGTCCGTGGTGATGGCGGTGAGCTCGGCGTCGCTCATCCCCTGGACTGCTGCGGAGCTCATATCCTGGGTCTTCAGCGCCGCCTTTCCCTTGCCGTCAGCGCCGTGGCAAGATGCGCACTTGGTTTTGAACGTTGCGGCCCCTGCCTGTGCATCGGCCTTAGTGTTCGTAGTGAACAAAATCAGACCTGCAAGGCATAGCGACGCCAGTACGACCACTCCCTGCTTGTTTAACAGTTTCTTCACGTGTCTTTCCTCCTGACTAGATTAAGAGTCGAACTCTAACCGCAGACAGATCTCGTTAAGCTAAAACGCGTATCGCAAGGATAGCAGCACCAGATTTCCCTGGAAATTTCTTCGTGCGAGCGCATCTTGAAAAGCGGTGCTGGCGTTCTCGTGGTACCCATAGTATTCCCAATTCGCCCGCGCGGTCCAACGTCTCGCGAACCGATAGTCGAAACCGCCGAACGGCTGAAGCCAGTGTGAATTTAGCGGGCCCGGGACCGACGTCGCGATGGGGTTTTGCGGCGTCAGGTTTAATTCGGAACCGCTTACCCAGGAAAGATTCGCGCCTCCGCGCAGCGTTAGCGGTTTGAAAGGAGTCCAGGAAAAATCGATGAAACCGGTGTTCACCTTATTGCTGTAGGGCGAGGCTTGCTCCACCAGTCCGGAAACGTCCGGACAAGCCGGCAATCCAGCCTGCGAACCGGTGGCGGTGAAACATACCAGTAGCTGCGATGAGATATCGTTATAGTCGTAGCCGAGGTCGAATGTGAGTTTCTCGGTCGGTTGGAGTTGAGCGGCGAGACCGACACTGTTGTTATGCTCGTGTCCGTTCACGTTGACAGTGTCGTTCTGGCCGTACCAAAGGTTTACGCTGCCGTTTAGATTGATCCAACTTGCCGCTTTATATTTTGCGCGGAACCGCAATTCCTGCCACCGCAGTGGGCTGATTCGCGTGAACGCATTGTCGGCGAACATCATGTCGCCATCAACATTGATGCGAAGATTCTGCGACGGGCGCGCCCATATGCCAAAGATGGCATGATTTTCGTTGATATGCGTCAAACCGGGCGGAACCAGCGCGGTAGCAGCGGAGAAAGAAATCGAACCATCTGGATTCAAAGTGCAGCCGGCCGGGAGGACCGTGGGAAATGCGGGATCCGGAGGGGCGCAGTTTTGGCGAGCGGCATTATTGGGATAGTAGATCGCGCTAAACGTATTGCTGAAATTGTCGGCGATGATCCGGTTGCGATATTCATATCCGAGGTACGCGCCGACGTGGGCCGAAAAATTGATCCGTGCCTGGATTGTGTTGCTCAGGTCCTGCTGTTTGAGGAAGTTGTTGTCGACATTCAGAGAAGCGTCGGCACCGGATTTCGTTGAGTTATTCACAAAGGTACTTGGTATTCCGTTTGCCGGCGGAATACACGTCGCCGGGGGAGGAGTCGTAGGGGTGAAAATGTTCGGGGGAATCAGCAGGGTCGTGCTGAAAAAAGAACATTCAGACGCCGCGAATTGCGCGGGTTCTTTCCAGCTACTGTAGTGGAACGAATCGACGATGCTGACACGGTCGTTGATTCGCCAGGTAATTCCGAAGTTTCCGAAAGTGGCGACGTGCCGGCCGCTGATCGGTCCGGTTATCGCGTCATTGGAGAGAGTCGAGTCGAGCCCCACGAAATTCTGCTGATAGTTTTTGACGTTCATGTCGCCAGCCGTATAGCTGAATGTGCCAGCAATGTCGATATTTTTGAAGTACGTGGATTGCAGGCTGACTTTCTCCGTGGGGCTTGCCATGCGGATTCCGCCGTGGGAAAAATAACTGTAAGCGGCCTTGCAAGTAGGACTAACGATGCTTCCAGGGCCGAATGTGTCTGCGCAAGGGTTGTTAGCGGAAAGATTAAAGGTGACCCCCAAATCGACGGGAGGAAATCCGACACCGGGAGAAAATTGCTGGTTTTCGTCGGTGCTGGACAGATCATTCCTGTAATTCCTCCAGATTTCGTCATAACTGAGGGTCGTTCGCGGTAGGAAACGAAAGTCCACGCCCAACCGGTATTGTTGGAGGCGGTAGGAATTGTTCGTGAGTAGGTATTGCTCGGCGCCCACATGGATCGTGCTGTCGCCGAGACCATACACGCTGTTTTGATCGTACCCAAGACGAAAACGAATTTTCGAGTCTGGCAATATCGTCAGGTTGTAGTCCTGCATGTTTCTTCGAGTGTGGAAGTCGTGCGGACTGGTTCCAATCAGTGACGTGCCCAGCACATTTGAGGGCGCATTGATGATCGGATTGAAGTTAGCAGGAGCGTTGGGTACGGGAGTGTTTGGGTTCAGCGGATTCGCCAGCAAGGAATAATCCCAATGATTCTGGTCTTGGCGAAACATGCCGTTGAAGAAGTACCATTTGTTCTTGCTGATGCGAATTTGAGACACGTCGTTGGGATCGCCGCCGTAGCCAAAATTGCTAATATAAAAGTCGTCAAAAAATGTGCCACGATGATCAAGTGAGCGAAATTCGGTCGTGAATCCCAGCAGCCTTGGGCCCTGTTGCAAATTCACCAGTGTGTCGTAAGTTTGCTGACTCCCGCTTACGCTCGTGAATCGGTAGCCGAATTCGATTGATTGCTTGATATTGTAGTCGCCCTCGTTAATCCCAGTTTGTTCCTCCACCTGCTGTGCGTGGCTCACGGGAGCCGCCACGCATCCAGCGCACAGTATGAAAACGAGTAGGCCGGCGACGTGACGGTAGCGTCTTGATTCCGACATCTGACCTTGACGCCTCGTCACGATGGGCTGCCTCCTCTCCCTATGGTGTAAAGAACACGTTGCTGCTGTTTGAACCGTGTATTGCCGTGTGGCAGAGGGTGCAGGCCTGATATTCATTCGCCTGGTTGTGGAATGACGGGGTCGCGGGTGCACCCGCGCTCGCGTTCAGTGAGTGGCAACTAATGCACAGCAAATTCACCTGGTTCTGAATGAGCATCCGCTGGTTGGTTGAGCCGTGTGGCGTGTGGCAAGCTTGGCAGCCTTCGATTTTGGCTTCGTGCTGGTAAACGAAGGGGCCCTGCTTATCGGCGTGGCACTTGTAGCAAACTTCGTCTTGACCGGCCACCGTGCGCAGCTGGTGCCGCTCGAATCCCCCGTGCGGATTGTGGCAGTCATTGCATTGCATTAATCCTTCATTAACACGATGGTGAAACGGGCGGACGAACTGTGCCTTTACATCCAGGTGGCAGTCGTAGCAGAGTTTCGGCGCCGATTCCCGCAGTAATGATTGCGTTTCCTTTGCATGATGCGGCGAATGACAGTCGATGCATGCCACGCCACTCTGCGAATGGGCAGAGCGGCCATAATTGCTCTGTTCGTGACTGGACTGGTGGCATTCCAGGCAGCGGGCGCTGGTCTGCTGCGGTGTTGCGTCTTTGAAGGTGAAGATTTTGGATTTGTCGCCACCGCCATCGACGTGCTCTTTCCCCGGGCCATGACAAGCCTCGCAGCCGTGCCATTCGGGACCTTTGCGGGCGTCGAGCTTCGCGTCCATTGTCGTGGCGAAATGGGCTGTATTGGCGAAATTTGTATAGATGTCCTCGTGACAGGCCTTGCAGGTATCGGAACCCACGTAGAGTCCGGGGTCCGTCGGCGGGGTATATGCTTTGGACTTCTCGTTGGACTTGTCAGAGGACTTGCTTTGTTGTGCGGCACTCTTCTTGTCGCCGGAACGGGCAAAAGGAACTACCAATGCCAAAATCAGTACGACCAGAAGAGAAGAGATCCGGAGCCTCTGCCAATACTTCATAGAAGTTCTCTGCCTATTGGTGGACAGTTCCTTCAGCGCGAATCACATCGCATCGGCTTCCTCTCAAACTACTTAAGAACTCCGAACGGTGGATGCTTCGCGAACTGTTGAAACCTGCCTCCAAGACTCGTCGAGCTGGGCACTTCAAGAGGACAACGGGCTTTTCGAAAAACTTTCCCGTCGAGGAATGTATTTTGAAGGTCTTCTCCTGTCACCTAGGGGTTTCCCTAGTAGCGCTTAGATATGTTGAACATCTAGCCTGCGCGTGACGCTTCATCGCTCTAGAGGAGCAACGCAGCGTTCGAGCCCTAAATCACCGGCAAGTCCGAGTTGGCCGATAAAGTATCGATGGTCGCTCTGAAATGTGATTTTTCGCGAAGACATGGCAGCCAATGAAAGGATTTCACCGCAGGGATAACTCTGATTCATGAAGTAGGAAGCAGCCTTGGAGTCGAGCGAGAGTGGAGGACGTGGGATGAATACACAGGTGGGAAATCCTGCCGCTGATTCAGCAAAAACTCTGACAAGGCTGACTCGGAGAGAATGGTTCAGGACGGCAGCAGGTGGGTGTGCCGGGCTAGCGCTGGGTGGCCTTGTCGATGTAGCGGCTGTGCGAGCCAGCACGCAGAAGTTGAAACTTTCCGAGGTCAATGAATTCACGACCTCCTGTAACTTTTGTTCGTGTGGCTGTGGCATGGTCGCGACGGTACGCGAAGGCCAGTTGATTACGATGGAGGGTGACTTCGACCACATTGTGAATCGTGGATCCCTGTGCGTGAAGGGCATATCCATGTTCGCGACTCACACTTCGCCGAACCGGCTTACAAAGCCGTTGTATCGGGCTCCGGGCAGCGATCACTGGGAAGACATCTCCTGGGACGACGCGATCTCGCGGGTCGCGCAGAAAATCCGGAAGACACGCGACACGGCGTGGATCGCCAGCGAGAAGGTCGGCGACAAGGAAGTTCAAGTCAATCGGACGGATGCGATTGGTTTCCTCGGAGGCGCGCAGAACACCAACGAGGAGTGCTACCTCTTCCAGAAGGCGGCCCGGCTGCTCGGCCTGGCTTACGTCGAGCACCAGGCCAGACTTTGACATAGCCCCACGGTCCCCGGTCTGGGGGCCTCGTTCGGTAGAGGGGCGATGACCAACCACTGGATCGACCTGCAGAACTGCAAGACGATCCTGGTGGAAGGCAGCAATGTGGCCGAGAACCACCCCATGGCCTTCAAGTGGATCCGGAAGGCGCAGGAGAACGGGGCGAAAATCATCCACGTCGACCCGCGATTCACTCGGACGTCCGCAGCGGCCGACATCTACGCGCGCATCCGGCCCGGAACCGACGCGGCGTTCCAGAACACGATGATCAACTACATCCTTGTCAACAAACTGTACGACGAGGATTACGTCCTGACCCACACCAACGCCCTCTTCCTGGGCGATGAGGCGTTCGATTTCAAGGACGGCGTTTTCAGCGGGTTCGACGCGGAGAACCATAGGTACCACACGGAGACCTGGGGATATCAGCTCGATGCCAGGGGAAAGCCCCGTGTCGCCAAGAGCCTGGATGACCCGCACTGTGTCTTCTCGCGTCTTAGAACTTTCGTGTCAAGGTACACGCTCGCTGCGGGCGAGCAGATCACCGGCATTCCCGCCGAGCAGATCCGGGAGATCGCGGAGACGATGGCGAAAAACCGGCCGGGATCTATCCTCTACGCGCTAGGGATGACCCAGCACACCACCGGTGTGCAAGGGATCCGGTCGTTCACGATTCTGCAGCTCCTGCTCGGCAACATCGGCAAGCCGGGCGGCGGCGTCAACGCGCTGCGCGGCGAGCCAAACGTGCAGGGCGCATGCGACATGGCGGTGCTGTACAACTACATGCCGGGCTATCTCAACTCTGCGTCGAACGCCGAGCCGACTATCTACGACTACGTGCGCAGGAACGGGATCGCCGACAGCAGGTACCTCGTTAACACGCTAAAGGCATTCTTCGGTGAGGCGGCCACCGCCGAGAACGATTACGCCTATGCCTGGCTGCCCAAGCGGAACGCTTCTAAAGATTACGGAACCCTCCCGATGTTCGAGGATGCCCTCGAGGGGAAGCTGAAGCTTCTCTGGATCGTCGGGCAGAATCCCGCGGTCACTGTGCCCAACCTTAGTCTGACGTTCGACGCGATGGCGAAGCTTGAGACGCTTGTGGTCCAGGAGATCTGGGAGACCGAGACTGCGTCGTTCTGGCGCCGGCCCGGCGTCGACCCGAAATCTATCCCGACCGAGGTGATTCTGCTGCCCGCGGCGTTCTTCATGGAAAAGAACGGTACTATTAGCAACTCGGGTGGCATGGTGCAATGGCGTCACGCCGCCGTGAAACCTCCCGGACAAGCCAAACCCGATGGCGAGATCGTGGACCTCGTATTCCGCAAGGTGCGCGATTTGGTCCAGGACTCCAAAGAGCCCAGGGACGAGATCATCAAGAAGGCCTCCTGGAGCTATACCACGGCCGAAGATGTCCTGCGCGAGATCAACGGTTACGCTCTCCGCGACAACCCGGAGACGGGCCTGAAGGCGGGCGATCTTATCCGCAAGATCAGCGATCTTCGAGCCGACGGTTCTACTTCGTCCGGCGCATGGATCTACGCGGGTGTCTTCGCCAACGGCGAGAACCTCTCGAAACGCCGCGACTCGCAAACGGATCCCGGAGGGCTCGGCCTCTTTCCGGGCTTCGGCTGGACGTGGCCGAACAACATGCGCATCCTCTATAACCGAGCCTCCTGTGATCGAAACGGCAAGCCCTATCCGGGCTCGAAAGCCATCGTCTGGTGGGACGAAAAGGCAAAGCGCTGGGCTGGATACGATGTGCCGGACGTCCCCGTCCTGACCGACGGACCGGACACGCCGAACGGCCAGCGAGCCTTCCACCTGGGTGCGGAGGGCGTCGGCCGCTTGTTCGCCGCAGTCTATTCGGACCCGGACGAGAGGCATCCGGGGTTTCCGCGGGACGTGGCCTACGTACCGAAGGACGGTCCGCTGCCGGAGATGTACGAGCCCGTCGAGAGCCCAGTGGAAAACATCCTTCACCCGCGCGTGAAGAGCAACCCGATGCTCAAGTATCCGCGTGTCGCTACGCATCAGCCCATTGGCACCGTCGACAAGTTCCCGTACGTGCTGATGACGTCAACCGTCGCCGAACACTGGTGCGGTGGCTCGACGACTCGTAACATCCCCTGGCTTAATGAGCTCGTCCCCGATCCGGTGCTCGAGATGCCGCTCGCCCTCGCCCGGGAGCTCAGAATTAAATCAGGGGACTGGGTCCGGGTCTCGTCGGCGCGTGGTGAGCTTGAGGTCAGAGCGCTCGTCACGCCCCGGATGAAGGAGCTGAAAATCGGCGACCGCCAGGTAAACGTCGTCTGGATGCCGTACAACTGGGGATTCAAAGGTCTTTCCACCGGTCCAAGCGTAAATTTCCTCACCATCGACGCTGCCGACCCGGGAGCGGGAACCCAAGAAACCAAGGCCTGCTTGGTGAATGTGATCAAGGTGCGCGAGGCTGGCGCAAGATCGCCCGCCGCGCGAAAAGGAAATGTATGAGTGAGGCTGCAAACACAGGCTCTTTTAAATCGACACTCGTTGACATCACGAAATGCATCGGTTGTCGAGCCTGCCAAGTTGCCTGTAAGCAGTGGAACGATCGCGATGGGGAAACGACAGAGCCTCAGTGGGAGCTTGGTATCCAGAACCCCGCTTCCCTCAGCGCAAAAACGCTTACTTTAATTACGTTTCATGAAGTGCTTGACGATAAGGCGCCCGGCGGTTTGCATTACCTTTTCACGATGCGCCGATGTCTGCACTGCCTTGAGCCCGCGTGCGTCTCAGCTTGCCCGACAACAGCTCTGCACCCGCAATCTGACGGACCCGTAACTTACGATGCCAATAAGTGCATCGGCTGCCGCTACTGCGAATGGGCGTGTCCGTGGGGCGTGCCGACCGCGGAATGGGACTCTCTCACTCCCAAGATCCAGAAGTGTACCCACTGCGCCGACCGCGCTGATCAGCCTATGCCCTTGGCACGTAATGGGCAGGCGCTTACGAATGAGGAGAACAAATCTTTCCTCGAAAATATTGTCGTGCCGGCTTGCGTCAAGGCTTGCCCGGCTGACGCGCTGATCTATGGTAAACGCGAAGAGATCCTTCAGGAGGCGCACAACCGGATTTCCAAGCAACCGGAGAAGTACGTAGATCACATTTATGGAGAAAAGGAAGCTGGCGGCACCAGTGTCTTGTACCTGTCTTCGGTGCCCTTCGCGAAGCTTGGTTTTCCTGACGTCGGTAACAAGGCATATCCGGGATTTTCGGGGTGGGCTATTCACGCTGTTCCACCTGCTGTTCTGGCCTTGGGGGCATTATTCGGTGCCACCTACGCCTTCTTGAAACGGCGGGCCGTTGCCATCGCTGGTGGGCCGGGTGCGGCGGAAGCCACGGAAGCTTACAGCCCCCATATCGAGTTCGAGCCACTGCAGCAAAAACTGTTGACGCCGTGGAATTGGTTTCTACTTGGAATCATGGCGTTCGGTCTGATTTCTATCGTCGCCCGATTCGCTTTGGGCCTCGGTGGTAGCACGCACCTTTCGGACACTTACGCCTGGGGACTCTGGATCGTCTTCGATTTAATTTGGATCGCAGTGGCTGCCGGCGCATTCGCGACTGCTGGCCTGATTTATGTCTTTCAGCGCAAGGACCTATATTCCATGGGCCGTTCCGCTGTGCTTATGGGGCTGTTGAGCTACTCGTTTGTAACGGTCACGCTGGTTGCTGACCTGGGCTTGCCGTGGCACTTCTATCAGCTCGGCCTGCAAGCTCCGGAGCAATCGGCGATGTTCGAGGTTTCGTGGTGTGTCGGCCTGTATGTCACGATCTTGTTGCTAGAGTTTTTGCCGGTGCCATTCGAGCGTTGGGGGCTGCAGAGGGCGAAGGAGATCTGGCAGCGGTGGTCTGGCTATTACGTCGCTTTTGCTGTCACGCTGTTTGTCTACCTACTCTCGCGCAAACTGACGTATGCGTTGCTGGCGGCCGCCCTATTTTCTTTTCTTGCTTGGGCGTCTCGAGCCCGGGGCAAGAAATCTGAGCCGATTATGCTGGCGATCGCCGCAGTAACGCTCTCCACAATGCACCAAAGTTCTCTGGGCTCTTTGTTCTTGCTGATGCCGGAACAGCTTGCTCCACAGTGGTGGTCTCCCGTAATGCCTATCTCGTTCTTCTTGTCCTCTATCGCAGCCGGCACGTCTCTCGTCGTTCTGGTCGAGATGTGGATAGCGAAAGCGTGGGGCAGGCGACTGCGAGTCACGCAACTGGCAGCTATGGGCAAAATCTCGTTTTGGTCGCTCTTGTGCTATTGGATCTTTCGACTGAGCGATATGGGTATTCGAGGCCAGTTCTCCAACGCATTTTCTGGACGACTGGGCGTCTTGTTCGCGGCCGAAATCATCGTTGGCGCCGTCATCCCTCTGGCGCTCCTTGCTCGCGCTTCGCTGAGAAGCCACCCCATGGTGCTATTTCTCGGAACCCTTTTTGCCGCTGGTGGCGTGGTTTTCAATCGAGTGAACGTAGTTATCGCTGCCATGAACTTAAAAGGGGCGATGCCTCAGTTCGCGCCGGCGTCCTACACTCCGTCCGTCTTCGAGTGGGGCGTCTCTGTTGGTCTCATTGCTGCGAGCATCTTCCTTTTTGGGCTCGGTGCTCGACTCATGCCGATCCTCCCCAAAGAGGAGACCGCACAGTGATGGGAGCCTTGATTCAATGACTCAAGATGTTTGGCTTGCGAAACATCCGTACTTACGTTCCGTCGCGGACTTCCATGCACAAGTCGCAACGGCTGCAGCTAGCATCCCAAGCGGCAATGTGGACATTCCAAACTGGGAAGACTACGCGTCTGACTATCAGTTGGGCATCCCTCTACTGCGGAGCTCTCATGTAGCGATCGACTGTCAGCCCGCCGAGGCAATCCTCGTATCGCTAGTCGATAGTTTGGCTGCAAAGTCATTGCCAGAAAAGTTGGGAACGGAGTGCCGGGTTTCGGACGCTCAATTGCACGCTGAAATTAATGCGCCGCGTCGTGCGCTCGCTTGGTTACTCGATAACGAAGTTTTCAAGCCGGCGCACCCAGGTCTGATTCGCTATCTAGGCTGGACTGCACTGACCCGATACCTCCGCCCAATTGTGAATGCGTTCAACACCTGGCGCGATGAGGAGCGCTGGCTTTGTGGGTACTGTCCCACTTGCGGTTCACCTCCGGCCATGGGTCAGTTAGTCGGCTTTGATCCTGGCCGTCTCCGGCTACTTTCTTGTGGATGTTGCGGTACACGGTGGCGATTCCGGCGAGTTGGTTGCCCGTTCTGTGAAAACGGCGACGATCATAGGCTCGTCGCTCTATCCATTGAGGGAGAAGCGCACCTTCGTATCGACTACTGTGATTCGTGCCTCGCCTATCTCAAAACTTATGTTGGAGAGGGAAGTGAGGGTCTCTTGCTGGCAGATTGGACTTCAGTTCACCTCGACATTATCGCCGGCGATCGTGGGCTGAAACGACTAGCGAGTTCGCTCTATGAACTATGACCGGTCCCTTATCAGTCGTGGCACCGACTAAATAGCACGCCTGATCTGCTGAGGAGGACCCATCGTGACCTCTCACCAACCGGCCCCTGACAAGGCGTACCTTAACCGGGCGCTCGAAGTCTCCATTCACATCGGCCTTTTCGTCTCGCTTGCTGCGGCCTGCTTCCTCATCCTGAGACCCTTTGTCTTGGTGACCGCTTGGGGACTGATCATCTCCATCGCTGGCTATCCCGGATACTGCAAGCTTAAGAAGCTACTCGGCGGGAGGAGTGTTCTCGCGTCTGTCCTCTTTACCTTCCTTCTACTAAGCGTCTTGATCGTGCCGATCGCGCTGCTTGCTCACACGCTGATAGATGGCTTTCAATCTCTTGCGGTACGTCTTCATGATGAAAGAGTGATGATTCCGCCCCCTCCCCCGAACATCGCAACGTGGCCCTTGGTCGGCAAACGGTTAAGCGACCTCTGGAGCCTGGCGTCCAACAATTTATCTGCTGCGCTTCAGAGCTTCGCGCCCCAGCTCAAAGAGGCTGCCAGCGGACTACTATTGGCTGCTGCCGGAGTTGGCCTGGGCGTGCTGCAGTTTTTCGCCTCGATTGTGGTTGCGGGATTCCTTCTCGCCAACTCGAGTCAGTGTTCGAGAGTTTCAAGAGGTCTTGCCATCCACCTCTTCGGCAAAAAGGGCCCAGAGTTTGAAGCACTCGCGGGGGCGACTTTACGCAGCGTTACGACCGGTATCCTCGGAGTGGCGTTGATCCAATCTTTGCTCGCCGGTCTAGGTTTTCTGATGGTTCGGTTGCCGGGGGCGGGCCTGTGGGCACTGGTGTTCCTAGTTGCCGCTGTGCTTCAGGTCGGAGTGATCGTTCTGATCCCCATCGTGCCCTATGTTTTTGCAACCACTACTACGGCCAAGGCACTGGTCTTCTTGATTTGGTGCATTGTTGTCGGCCTTATCGACAATGTTCTGAAGCCGCTACTGCTCGGTAGGGGCGTTCCGGTTCCCGTCGTCGTAGTCTTCCTGGGTGCGATTGGCGGTTTCATGGCGATGGGCATTATCGGCCTTTTCGTCGGCGCAATCGTTTTGTCCGTTGGATACAAACTGCTCCTAGCTTGGCTGGACGAAGGCATCGAACCGCTGTCGGGTGCAGCCGGAGGAGAGCGGTGACCACCGCGTGCCAGCCGAAATTCACAGGCTCTAGTAGCAATGCATCTACAAGACGTTCGCCGTTTGATCATTGGAGACTAAGCGCAGCTGTTGGGAGGCCGTTGGTACAGCCCCTGTGAACATGGAATACACAATAGATAGGACTCCGGCAACGAATTCACTCATCCTGTGCATTTTCACGGTCCAATTTCACTCCCGCCCACGGGCCTTCAAGTCGGCGGTGTGTCACACTTCGCCGACTTGGAGGAGCGCATGATCGCGAATCTTGTTGCGGCCCTGAGACGAAATCCTGAGCTCGCAGTTTTCCTGACTCTCGCACTCGGATTTCTATTTGGGCGTCTGCGGATTGGCACGTTCAAGCTCGGAAACGTCGTGGGCACTCTGTTAGCGGGCGTATTAATTGGACAACTAGCCATCAAGATCCATCCGCTCGTCGAGGTTGTGTTTTTCGATCTGTTCCTTTTCGCCACCGGCTACAAGGTAGGCCCGCAATTCTTCCGAGGGCTCAAGAAAAACGCAGTCCCGCAAGTGTTGCTGACGGTAGTCTTGTGTGTGACGAGCCTCGTGGTGACAGTCGCGGCGGCGAAGGTGCTCGGGTATGACTGCGGCACCGCTGCGGGTCTCATGGCTGGCGCCTTCACCGAGAGCACCGTTATCGGTACGGCGGGTGACACGATCGCCCGGCTTAATCTGCCGGACGCCGAGAAGCAAAGGCTGCTAAACAACATCCCTGTCGCGTATGCGGTGAGCTATCTCGTTGGGACGGGCTTCGTCGTCTGGTTCCTCTCGAGCCTTGCGCCTAGGCTGCTCGGAGTCGAACTGAGAGCGGAGAGCAAGAAACTCGAAGATCAGATGTCAGCGAAGCCCACCGAGCAGTCCGGCCAGCGCTCGGGCTACCGGGAATGGGATATGCGAGCGTATTACCTTGCTGACGCTTTTGAGACTCGTCGGATTGCCGATTTGGAGAAATCCTTTGCGCCGGAACGCGTGTTTGTTGAGCGAATCCGGCGAGACTCCAAGTTTGTAGAGGCGAAGCCCGATACTCTGCTGCACGCCGGCGACGTTGTCGCCATCGTGGCCCGCCGCCGCGTGTTCCTCAGCGAGTGTTTCGCGATTGGTGTTGAGATCGAGGACCGCGAGTTGCTGGAATTTCCTATGACCACGGCCGACGTTGTCGTCACAAACCGTGCTGTTGTGGACCGAACGCTTGCGATGCTTGCCGAGCAGTACGGCCGCGGCGTTGCCCTTGAGAAGGTCATCAGAGGTGCGGAAGAAATCCCAGTCACGTGGGAGACGACCGTGCAGCGTGGCGACCTTCTTCGCATCGCTGGCGCCACACAGCACGTGGAGCATATGGGCAAGATCCTCGGCTACATCGAGCGGTCCTCAAGCGAGACGGATGTCGTCTTCGTCGGACTCGGTATCTTCGTCGGAGGATTGATCGGTTTGCTTTCGGTCAAGGTTGGCGGCTTGCCGCTCAGCCTCACGGCGAGCGGTGGCGCGCTAATCATGGGGCTGGTGTTCGGGTGGCTGCGATCAGTACGCCCAACGTTTGGCCGCATTCCCGAGCCAGCGCTCTGGGTGTTCGACACGATCGGCCTCGCCGTCTTCATCGGCGTCGTTGGGTTGAACGCCGGACCCAGCTTCATTAGCGGTCTGCGCGTCACGGGGCCGAGCCTTATCTTGGTGGCTTTGCTCGTCGCCGCAACACCGCACGTCGCGGCGATCCTCTTCGGACGCTACGTATTGAATTTAAATCCGGTGATTTTGCTCGGTGCCTCCGCAGGCGCCGGAACCTCGACGGCGTCGCTGCGGGCGATTCAGGATGAAGCCGGTAGCAAGCTGCCGGCACTCGGGTACACGGTGCCCTATGCGGTCGGCAACATCTTGCTGACCGCGTGGGGCCCCGTCATCGTGATGCTTACCAGGTAGCTGCTGCCAAAGGGTCGCCATCATCCGGGTATCATCGAGCGTAAAGATGGAAAGCGAATGGAATAGGATTCTAACGGCGAAAGAGAACAGAGCCTGAGAAAGGAAATCAAAATTTGAGACCAGAAATGTCTCTCGCGGAGACATTCCTTGCGTTCGCTATCTCTTATGTCGAAGTAGACCGTGGCCTATATGCGCTGACGAGTAGCGCGACCGTAATCGCAATATAAAGAACACCAGCAACGCCCTCAAGCGCCGCCAAGATGCGCACTTCGCCCTGAACAGGGACGACATCACCGTAACCGATCGTTGAGAGAGTTACCAAGCTAAAGTATAAGAATTCGGCGTGCCGATCGGCTCTGATGGCAGCACTGCGTTGGATGGACCCCGGACTAAGTACATCGATGGCGCTATACATCGCAAACCACTGCAATCCGAGCAATAGGTAAATGCTGACAGCGGTGTAGAGATGACCGTCGCTGATGGTGTCGGCTTTTCTTAGATAACTAAACAGGCCAACGGCACACAGCCCGAAGAATGCCGCCAAAATCATCCATTTCAATCCAACAACGATTGCATTTGGGAAGAAAATACTGAGTACCGCGCAAACTACTGCACCGACCACCAAAACAGCTGAGGGCCACACCCAACTCTTGATTTGTGCCATCTTGATGGTTGCCAAGAGGAGTGGCACGAACATCAGACCGCCCAGGAGCATTCTCTGAACGTCACCGCGATCCAACATGGGGTAGAACAAAATGATCAATAAGAGGGACAGTAGAAGCAAGAGGTCCCGCCGGGTTTGCACGAACTGCCGCATCAGGATGCCCTCTGGAAGAGTAGGTTTAGTTTCTCTTGGAGTGAAGTGCCACTAGGGAAATCCCCAGGTGCTCAAAGGGAGTTCGGTTGCTAGCATTGAAAATTGACTCGTCACCAGGCCTAGCCAATCGAGCAAACGTCGTTATCGGTTGAATGTCGCGGTTGGTACGAGCCTCTGTACCGCGCTAATGGATGGACCCGGAACATCCTGTGGGAAAGAACCTATCGACGGACCGTCGAAGTAACAGCTACCTGCCGATTACGGATTGGTTGTTCAAATACAAGAAGGACTGGTTGCGACCAGACCTAATTGCTGGCCTAACTGCGGCCGCTGTGGTCATTCCCAAAGCAATGGCATATGCAACGATTGCGGGACTACCGGTACAAGTGGGGCTGTACACGGTCTTAGTCCCCATGGCGGTCTATTCTGTTCTCGGGACCTCTCGTCCGTTGAGCGTAAGCACCACCACGACGATCGCGGTTCTAACCGCAGCGGAACTCAGCCAAGTTGTGCCGGATGGCAATCTGTCGTCCCTCCTCAGAGCCTTGGCAATGCTGACGCTGGCAGTCGGAGGCTTCCTTGTTTTAGCTTCATTGCTCCGTCTGGGCTTTATCGCTGATTTTATCTCTGAACCTGTATTGGTTGGCTTTAAGGCGGGTATAGGTGTTGTTATCGTGCTGGATCAAGTTCCAAAGATACTCGGCATTCATTTCCCTAGGGGTTCGTTCTTCCTTAACGTGGTGGCCATTGCCCGTGGTGTTCCCGAAGCATCATTGATTACAGTTGCCGTGGGGATGGCCACGATCGCACTATTGGTTGGCATCGAACGATTCCTTCCGCGGGTGCCAGCTCCGTTGATCGCCGTGGCGGCAGGGATTATCGGAGCCCACGTTCTGGGGCTACACACACACGGATTGGAGTTAGTTGGCCGGATTCCTCGGGGTCTACCCCCATTTACTTTTCCAGAACTCTCCCTTGTGGGAGAACTCTGGCCTGGGGCCCTGGGTATAGCGCTTATGAGTTTTACTGAGACGATTGCTGTCGGCCGAGCCTTCGCGAGTAGTGAGGAGACACCTCCCCGAGCAAATCGGGAGCTGTTAGCCACGGGGCTTGCAAATGCAGGCGGCGCGTTCCTCGGAGCAATGCCCGCTGGGGGGGGTGCTGCCCAGACCGCCGTGAACCGACTAGCAGGCGCACGTACACAGCTCGCCGAGATGGTAACAGCCTCGGTTGCCTTGGCGACAATCTTACTGCTCGCGCCGGTTCTGGCCCTTCTGCCTCAGGCTACGCTCGCCGCCGTGGTCATCGTCTACTCGATCGGATTGATTCGTCCAAAAGAGTTCCGGGACATCCTGGAAATTCGGCGAACAGAATTTATTTGGGCCTTGAGTGCCTTCGCCGGAGTAATTCTGTTGGGAACTTTGAACGGAATCATCGCTGCTGTCGTGTTGTCACTCGTGGCGCTCGCATCGCAAGTCGCGGATCCGCCTGTCTACATTTTGGGGCGCAAGCCAGGGACCAACGTGTTTCGCCCCCGTTCGGAAGAACATCCAGAGGACGAAACTTACCGCGGGCTGCTCCTGCTACGACTTGAGGGGCGCATTTTCTTTGCCAATGCTGAGCAGATCGGACAGAAGCTAAGGGTGATAGTCGACGAAGCGCAGCCCAAGGTAGTTGTACTCGATCTCAGTCCGGTGTTCGATCTTGAGTACACAGCCTTAAAAGCGCTGTGCGAAGGAGAAAAACGACAGCGTGAGCGTGGAATAGTCACGTGGCTGGTGGGTCTCAACCCCGGAGTACTACAAATGGTAAGGAGATCGCCTTTAGGTAAGGCATTGGGACGCGAGGGGATGCAATTTAGTCTCGAGCTCGCGGTTGCGAGCTACCTGCAATTGTCTGCGACCGGCCTCGAGGGTGACGTGAGGACTAAACGGTGATCGCTGACCGCCGCCGTCTGAAGGTTCCCAACTGGTTTATCCCAGGGTTCTACTCTTTCGCAGCACTTGCAATAGGGAAGATGCTGCCCACTGTCGAGCCCACCTGCTGCCCCAACTTTGATTCCGGACTGAGTCTCCTGGCAGCCTTAATCTATTTCTTTCTTCCGTTAAAACGGACATGCCGACATTAACCCGTATTGTTTATTATTCCTGTTCTTAATGCTAAAGTTCAGCGCAATCGCATGCTCTTCTCGTTGATCACCTGGATCGGACGGGACGCGCTGGAAGGAGAAACCATTGAAATCGACACCGACTTCGACGATCGATTACGCCCAAACCAATGAGCAGAAGCGCCTGAATGACACGCGTGATACCGGCGTACCGTGGAAGAAATGGGGACCGTATCTCAGTGAAAGGCAGTGGGGCACGGTTCGCGAAGACTACAGCGAGGACGGAAATGCGTGGGACTACTTTAGCCATGACCAGGCTCGTTCCCGTGCGTACCGCTGGGGAGAGGATGGTCTTGCCGGAATTTCTGACGACAAGCAACAGCTTTGCTTCGCAATCGCGGTCTGGAACGGCCGAGACCCTATCTTAAAAGAGCGTTTGTTCGGTTTGACCAATGGCGAAGGTAATCATGGCGAGGATGTGAAGGAATATTACTTCTATCTCGACAACACACCCACGCACTCCTACATGAAATATCTGTATAAGTATCCTCAGCACGAATTTCCATATAGCGATTTGGTAGAAACGAATAAGCGTCGATCGCGCGAAGAATCCGAGTATGAACTACTCGACACCGGTGTGTTCGATACTGATCGATATTTCGACGTTTTCGTCGAATATGCCAAAGCAGGTCCAGAAGATATTCTGATTCGTATTTCGGTACACAACCGCAGCCCCGAAGCCGCAAATATTCATCTGCTTCCGACACTCTGGTTTCGCAACACTTGGTCGTTGGACCAGAACATTGACAAGCCGGTGCTTCGAGAAGCCAAAGACGGAACGATTCTTG
>Ga0210383_10001075_pt1 | contig 25112 bp, 21 predicted proteins | sample IncBWC14OmetaG_FD_160072 | JGI IMG/M metagenome (GOLD analysis project Ga0210383, IMG submission 160072) | Forest soil microbial communities from Barre Woods Harvard Forest LTER site, Petersham, Massachusetts, United States - Inc-BW-C-14-O ... | reverse complement strand
TTCCGCGATGGTTGCCCGGGCGGTGAGATGCCACATCAGGTTGCAGTGCGGGCGGACCGGGTCGTAAACCGTGCACGCGCGATTCAGGGGATTGTGTTGCTTTTTTCGAGCGGGCATTTCATCCGGATCTTGGCAGCTCGTTGGCTCGGGCTTGAACCATCTGTAAACAGCAGATACTTCATGCTGAGCACGGCAAGTGTCAGCGCTTTGGGATACGAACAGGATCTTTCAAGGCCAGTAATCCGATTGTGGAACGACACTCATCATGTGGAGGCATGACCTCATTCGTTACCGTGCCGATTTAACGTGCTGCCATTGTCTTGGCCTGTCAAAACTGACGGTAGACCGCTGCCTGAGCTCCTGCTGCAATAGGGCGCACTGAGACCAATGCTAAGTACTGTTACTGTCAATTCTGCCAATAGTCCGCCTCTCCAGTGTTTGGTAAGTTTCGGCCCCTAAACGCGAGGTGACACGATGAAAGCAACGCAACTGCTTCATAATTTGGGTCAGAGTCTTTGGCTTGACAACATCACGCGCGATCTGCTGAATAGCGGTACGCTCAGTCGCTACATCACAGAATTGTCGGTGACTGGGCTCACTTCTAACCCGACGATTTTCGATCAGGCCATCAAGAGCAGTACTGACTATGACGCCGCGATCCGCGAGAAGCTCGCAAAGGGTGAATCGGGCGAGACACTCTTTTTTGACCTAGCTCTGGAGGATCTCACCCGGGCCGCTGACCTGTTTCGACCTATACACGACCGCACAAGCGGAGTGGACGGCTGGGTGTCGTTGGAGGTGTCACCACTCTTGGCATATGATCCAGCCAGCACCCTTGCTGCGGCCAAGGATTTGTTTGCTCAGGCGGGCCGGCCTAACCTTTTCATCAAGATCCCTGGCACCAAAGAGGGGTTGCCTGCCATTGAGGAAGCGATCTTTGCCGGCATTCCGATCAACGTCACCCTCTTATTCTCGCGCGAGCAGTACGTGGCGGCTGCCGAGGCGTTCCTACGTGGAATCGAGCGGCGCATTGAGGCCGGACTAAAACCGACCGTGGGCTCTGTCGCTTCGGTGTTCGTGAGCCGCTGGGACGCTGCGGTGAAAGGCAAAGTCCCTGCGGAACTCACCAATCGTCTTGGCATCGCCATTGCAGAACGAACATACAAGGCATGCCGTGAATTGCTCGGCTCCCCACGCTGGCAGCGTGTCTATAATGCCGGCGCACGCCCCCAGCGCCTTTTGTGGGCCAGCACGGGCACCAAGGATCCCAACGCCTCCGACGTCCTGTACATCAAGGCTCTTGCAGCCCCGTTTACCGTGAACACCATGCCCGAGGGCACCTTGAACTCCCTTGCCAAGCACACAGAACTCGGAACAATTTTGCCAGCGGACGGTGGTGACTGTGAAGAAGTATTGGTGCAGTTCTCCAGGGCAGGCATCGATGTCGAAGCGCTGGCCGCTCAGTTACAGGACGAAGGAGCCAAGTCGTTCGTGAAATCCTGGAACGAGCTTTTGGCGGTGATCGCTTCCAAGAGCGCCGCGCTCAAAAAAGCTGTAGGAAACTGAAACCGAGACACGGATCGTCTGGAGGATGGTACACAGTTTGACCAAATCGCCACCGCGCGAAATGAGGAGACGCCTTGAAAGTGCTGGCTGTTGATGTAGGCGGAACCAACGTTAAGATCCTTGCCACTGGGCAAACCGAGCCTCGAAGATTTCCGTCGGGGCCGAAGATGACTGCCAAACAGATGGTTGCCGGAGTCAAGAAGATCGCAAAGGGCTGGGAGTATGAAGTGGTCTCAATAGGCTATCCCGGGCCCGTCCGCCGGGGTCGGCCAACTGTGGAGCCGCATAACCTTGGGCGCGGGTGGGTCGGCTTTAACTTCAAAGGCGCATTTAGGCGTCCCGTAAAGTTCATCAATGATGCGGCCATGCAGGCCTTGGGGAGTTACAAGGGCGGAACCCTCCTCTTCCTGGGTTTGGGAACTGGTCTCGGCTCGGCCCTAGTCGTTGAAGGCACCGTAGTGCCGATGGAATTGGGCCACCTTTCTTACAAGCAGGGGACCTACGAAGACTATGTAGGCATCCGAGGTCTAAAGCGGCTAGGAAAAAAGAAATGGGGACGCCACGTGGCATTCGGAGTGGCCCGCCTGATCGACGCCCTTTACCCTGACGACGTCGTTCTTGGCGGAGGCAATGCCAAGAAGCTCAAAAAGCTCCCTCGCGGTTGCCGAAAAGGCGACAACGCCAATGCATTCCTCGGAGGATTTCGCCTCTGGGATGAACCCGGCAATCGCCGACGCCCAACTGGAGCAGACTCTCGTTCTTGATAACGGATGAGGAAAGGAGCGCGAACATGGCTGCAGGCGTAGGACCGGCCGCAAAGGGCCAGGACATCGAACCACTTGCCAAACGCAAGGCATGGAAAGCCCTCGAAGAGCACTTCGGAGAGGTCCGAAAGTTACATCTCCGAAATCTTTTCGCGGATGATCCCAAGCGCGGGGAGCGGATGACAGTTGAGGCTGTGGGCATTTTTCTCGACTACTCGAAGAATCGTGTTACCGACCAATCTGTCAAGCTCCTCCTTCAACTGGCTGAAGAGTCGGGGCTACAGGGGCAGATTGACGCCATGTTCCGTGGGGAAAAAATAAACATTACGGAAAAGCGCGCCGTGCTTCATGTCGCGCTGCGTGCCCCGCGAGGAACATCCGTTGTCGTTGATGGCCAAGATGTTGTGCCCCAGGTTCACGCCGTCCTCGACAAAATGGCTAACTTCTGCGACCGCGTTCGCAGCGGGGCTTGGAAGGGTCACACCGGCAAGCGCATCCGGAACGTCGTCAATATCGGCATCGGCGGCTCCGACCTCGGGCCGGTCATGGCGTACGAAGCTCTCAAGCATTACAGCGAGAGGACCATGGCTTTTCGGTTTATCTCTAACATCGATGGAACCGATTTTGCGGAGGCTGTCGGTGATCTCGATCCGGCCGAGACCCTCTTCATCGTCTCTTCGAAAACGTTCACGACGCTTGAAACAATGACGAACGCTCACACGGCCCGTGCATGGGCTCTGGCGGAATTGGGGGACGATGAAAAGTCGATCGCCAAGCATTTCGTGGCCGTGTCGACGAACGCGGCCGAAGTCACGAAATTCGGTATCGATACCGCCAACATGTTTGAATTTTGGGACTGGGTTGGTGGGCGCTATTCGATGGATTCTGCCATTGGCCTTTCAACGATGCTGGCAATCGGGCCCGACAACTTCCGCACGATGTTGAACGGTTTTCACGAGATGGACCAGCATTTCCGCACCGCCCCATTCGAACAGAATCTGCCTGTGCTTATGGGGCTCTTCGCCCTGTGGTACAACGATTTCTTCGGAGCACAAACCATCGGTGTCTTTCCGTACGAACAATACCTGAAACGGTTCCCTGCCTACCTGCAGCAGCTCACAATGGAGAGTAACGGGAAGCACGTTACGCTCGATGGCGAAACTGTTGACTACCAGACGGGCCCCATCTATTGGGGCGAGCCGGGAACTAACGGCCAACATTCCTTCTACCAGTTGATCCATCAAGGGACCAGGCTCATCCCTTGCGACTTCATTGCATTCAGTCAGCCGCTTAATCCAGTTGGCCGCCACCACGACATGCTTCTGGCGAATGTTTTCGCCCAGGCTGAAGCGCTGGCATTCGGGAAAACGCCCGAGCAAGTCAAGGGAGAAGGCACTCCGGATTGGCTTGTGCCTCATCGGGTTTTCGAAGGCAACCGTCCATCGAACACGATCCTGGTAGATAAGCTCACGCCGGGAGCGCTCGGTAAACTCGTTGCCCTCTACGAGCACAGCGTATTTACTCAAGGCGCGATCTGGGGAATTGACTCGTTCGACCAATGGGGTGTTGAGCTTGGCAAGGCCCTCGCACAACATATCATCCCGGAAATTGAGAACGCCACGGAGCCCAAGCTTGGCCATGACAGCTCCACGAACAGTTTGATCCGTCGCTACCGCAAGATAAGGGAGAAATCGCAATGAGTGTCGGGTTTGTCAAACCGCTCTACGTCCTGCCATTCGACCATCGTGGCTCATTCCAGAAAAAACTGTTCGGCTGGGAAGGTGCACTGACCTCAGAACAGACAGCGGAGATCGCTGGTGCGAAGCAGCTGACGTATGACGGCTTCAAAGCCGCTCTCGCCGCCGGTGTACCCAAGGAGAAGGCGGGTATCCTCGTGGACGAACAATTTGGTGCGGCTATCCTTCGCGACGCAGCGGAGCAGGGCTATACGACCGCGTGCCCAAGCGAAAAAAGCGGACAGGACGAATTTGATTTCGAGTACGGTGACGACTTTGCTATGCACGTCAAATCCTACAAGCCGACCTTCTGCAAGGTGCTGGTCCGCTACAATCCGGACGGCGTTCAAATTCTGAATCGGCGACAGTCAGCCCGTTTGAAGCGATTGTCCGAATACCTGCACGACAAAGATGGCAGTGGATTTATGTTCGAACTGCTGGTGCCAGCAGAGAAGGCGCAGCTCGATCGACTCGAGGGGGATAGGAAGGCGTACGACCTTGAGATTCGGCCACGATTGATGGTTCAGGCCATCGAGCAACTGCAGGACGCTCAGGTCGAGCCGGATGTCTGGAAAATCTAATGATCGAGCTTGAAAAGGAGCCGTTTATGCAGCTAGGAATGATTGGTCTCGGAAGGATGGGTGCGAACATGGTTCGGCGACTTCTCCAGGGAGGTCACCGGTGCGTGGTCTTCGATAGGTCAGCGGACGCAGTGAACGACCTGGTCAAGGAGAAAGCGGTTGGCGCCACTTCGCTGCAGGAATTTGCGGTTAAGTTAGAAAAGCCGAGAGCAGTTTGGTTGATGGTCCCGGCGGCGGCGGTAGACAAGACCATCGCTGACCTGCTGCCTCATCTTGAGGCCGGGGATATTCTCATCGACGGTGGCAATTCTTACTACGTGGACGATATCCGACGCTCTAGAGAACTGACGTCAAAGCGGATTCACTACGTAGACGTCGGCACGAGCGGCGGTGTCTGGGGCCTGGAACGCGGCTACTGCATGATGATTGGGGGAGAAGCCGACGCTGTCAAACACATCGATCCGATTCTGGCCCGATTGGCTCCCGGCATCGGCGACATAGCCCGCACACCGGGACGCGACAAGATGGTCGGCAGCGCCGAGCAGGGCTACCTGCACTGTGGACCGAACGGCGCAGGCCATTTCGTGAAAATGGTGCACAACGGAATCGAGTACGGGATCATGGCCGCGTTTGCCGAGGGAATTGGAATCTTGCGCTCCGCCAACGTTGGCAAGCAAACACACGCCGTCGATGCCGAGACGACCCCGCTGCGTGATCCGGAACACTATCAATACGACCTCAATCTGCCTGACGTCGCAGAGGTGTGGCGGCGCGGAAGTGTAATAGCGTCTTGGCTGCTCGATCTCACGGCGTCCGCGCTACTCGCCGATCCTTCTCTCTCGAAGTTCGCCGGCCGCGTCTCCGATTCTGGTGAAGGTCGCTGGACGATTAAGGCCGCCATCGACGAGGCCGTTCCGGCTAATGTTCTCACCGCAGCCCTTTACGAGCGCTTTAGCTCGCGTGGAGAGGCGGATTTTGCGGATAAACTTTTGTCAGCCATGCGTTACGAGTTCGGCGGACACCTAGAGAAAAGTGAAGGCAAGTCGCAGACCGCTGCAAAGAGTTGAAGGAGAAGATCATGGATCAAGCCCGCTCGGACGCACTCGTATTCTTTGGGGCAACCGGCGATCTCGCCTACAAAAAAATCTTTCCGGCGCTCCAGGCGATGATCAAACGCGGACACCTCAACGTGCCGGTCATTGGGGTGGCAAAGGCGGGTTGGACTCTGGACCAACTCCGAGCCCGCGCGAAAGACAGCCTCGAAAAACATGGTGGAATCGATTCGGCGGCCTTTGACAAGCTCTCGGGCTTGCTGCGTTACGTGGATGGCGACTACAAAGAGCCCGCTACTTTTCAAGCGGTTTACCGGGAACTCGGAGGAGCTCAGCGGCCCGCGCATTACTTGGCAATCCCTCCCGTGTTGTTCGGACCGGTAGTCGAGCAGCTGGTGAAATCCGGTTGCGCCAAAGGGGCTCGCGTCGTAGTGGAAAAGCCCTTCGGAAATGACCTCACTTCGGCGCGGGATCTCAACCAGATTCTGCTAGGGGCGTTCGACGAAGCACACATCTTTCGAATCGACCACTACCTTGGAAAACGGCCTGTCCATAATATGCTCGTGTTCCGATTCGCGAATGCGTTCATGGAATCCTTTTGGAACCGCAACTATATCGAAAGCGTGCAAATCACTATGGCGGAAGACTTCGGCGTCCAGGGTCGCGGAGCATTCTATGATCAGACGGGTACCATACGCGACGTTATTCAAAATCATCTGTTCCAGGTGCTGTGCAACCTAGCGATGGAACCGCCTGTCAGGACAGACAGCGAGTCCATCCGGGATGAGAAGGTTAAGGTGCTAAAAGCGATCGCACCGCTCGATGAGAAAAACTTGGTTCGGGGGCAGTTCCGCGACTATCGCAAGGAGAAGGGGGTGGCACCGAACTCACAAATGGAGACGTTTGCGGCCCTGCGGCTCGATGTGAACACCTGGCGGTGGAAAGGCGTCCCCTTCTACATCCGAGCTGGAAAGTGTCTGCCCGTGACCTGCACGGAGGTCACTGGCCGATTTCGTTTGCCTCCGACAGTTATACGTTCGAGCGCCTTGACGAAGAACCATCTGCGATTTCGGATAAGTCCTGAGGTAAGCATCGCCCTGGGCATGATCGTAATGGCTCCCGGCGAAGAGCTGGCTGGTCAAGATGCAGAAATGCTGGCTAGTCGCCACCCCCAAGGCGACGAGATGGATGCTTACGAACGCGTGCTGGGGGATGCCATGATGGGAGATGCCACCCTCTTTGCCCGACAAGACTACGTCGACGAAGCATGGCGAATCGTGGATCCCGTTCTGAAAAAAACGACCCCGGTTTACGAATACGACCCGGGTGCGTGGGGTCCGGCTGAAGTCCGACAGTCCGTGGAACCCGAAGGCGGATGGGTCAACCCGGCTCTAACATCTCAAGCCACAGTCGCGGAAGCGGTTGGGGCGGCGTAAGAGCTGCATTTGTCATCTTCAATCGGCAGCCAAAACTTATTCGAGCTATCGCGGAGATATCATGAGAATCGAAGTGCTTGCCGATCCCGAATCGGTGGCGCAAAGAGCAGCCACGGTCATCGCAGCAGAAGCTCGCGCCGCCGTTGCAGAGCGCGGCAGATTCGTCGTGGCCTTAAGTGGCGGCCACACTCCGTGGATCATGCTGCGCGCGCTGGCGCACGAAGACCTTCCTTGGGAAAGCCTTTTCGTAGTGCAAGTAGACGAACGTGTGGCTCCCGAGGGAGACCCCGATCGAAACCTCACGCACCTTCGCGAATGTCTGATCGGACCATCCCCGTTGCGGCTGGGGCAGATTTACTCCATGCCAGTGGAACCCCTTCCGCCTGACGCTGCAGCCCGCTACGCACTTACTCTCGGCAAACTCTCGGGACTGCAGCCAATTCTTGATCTCGTTCACCTGGGCCTTGGACCAGACGGACACACTGCTTCACTCGTGCCTGGTGATGCGGCGCTCGACGTCGCTGCTGTCGATGTCACGCTGACAGGTGTCTATCAAGGGCGGTGCCGGATGACGCTGACCTATCCCATCCTTAATCGTTCACGGCGCATCTTGTGGCTCGTCACCGGTGCAGAAAAGGCAGGAATGCTTGCGCGTTTGCGCAACGCCGATATGTCGATTCCCGCCGGGCGGGTTCGCCAGGAGCAGGCTGTGATCCTAGCTGACCATGCGGCGGCAGGGCAGTCGGGTCCGAATGACGATCGAGGTAGAGTTGCGATGAAAGCATCCTGAGAAAGACTCGCGGGAGCTCGTACTGTAACGGCAGCTTCCAGGCGGTGAGCCCGCCACCGAGGGGAGCAAGACATGCTCGTAGGGATCGCTACCGATCACGGCGGGTTTGCGCTGAAAGAAGAGCTTGTCGCCAAGCTCCGCGCGGCAGCTCATGAAGTCGTCGATTTCGGCGCTCATGAAATGAATCCTGGCGATGACTATCCCGACTACGTCGTCCCGCTTGCGCGCGCCGTGGCGGCTGGAAATGTGGAGAGGGGAGTGGCGATTTGCGGTAGCGGCGTGGGGGCGTCGGTTTGCGCCAACAAGGTTCAAGGTATTCGGGCCGCGTTGATTCACGATCATTTTTCAGCCAAGCAAGGGGTCGAAGATGACCATATGAGCATTATATGTATGGGTGGTCGAACGGTGGGACCGTCGGTGGCATGGGATCTCATCCAAACATTCTTGACGGCCGAGTTTAGCCAGGCGGATCGTCACATGCGTCGCCTAAACAAAGTTGATTTGGTGGAGTCGGGAAGAATCAGTGACCTGCGGGAGGTGGCAGCTACACCTCGCGGGACTTAGACGTATCCGACCGTGTCAGCGGTACTTCCGCTTCGAGATTTCAAACGCTACGGCGTCGTTTCATCTGCTGTGCTGAGTCTGAAAGTTAAGGTTTACCGAGGAGAGACCTATGGGTGCTACGCAACTTGCTCGGCCAGAGACGGACGGTAAGATGGCGCAACTTTCAATCAATACCATCCGCACTCTTTCAATCGACGCTGTTCAAGAGGCGAAGTCCGGACACCCCGGCACGCCGATGGCGCTTGCGCCAGTAGCTTACACTCTATGGAACCGCGTAATGCACTTCGATCCGAAGGATCCTATCTGGCCGAACCGGGATCGCTTCGTGCTCTCCAACGGTCACGCTTCGATGTTGTTGTGGTCGATCATTCACCTTACTCAGATTCAAGCAGTCGACGCTGATTATGAGCGGCTCGGGCACCCGTCAGTGACTCTCGACGATATCCGTCGATTCCGCCAACTTGACAGTCGAGCACCCGGGCACCCGGAATACCACTGGGTCTCGGGCGTTGAGACGACGACTGGTCCGCTCGGGCAAGGTGTCGCCACAAGCGTGGGCATGGCCATCGGAGAGAAGTGGCTGGCCGCCCATTACAATCGGCCGGGCTTCGAGATCTTCGACTACAACATTTATGCCATCTGCGGCGACGGCTGCATGATGGAGGGTATTTCGTCAGAAGCGGCCTCTCTTGCTGGCCACTTGGGCCTCGACAATCTTTGCTGGATCTACGACAACAATCACATCACTATTGAAGGTGACACCAGTATCGCGTTCACCGAAGATGTTGCGACCCGGTTTCTCGCGTACGGGTGGAACGTCCTTCGCGTTGGAGATGCCAACGACATCGATCGCATCGAACGTGCCCTCGAGATCTTTCGGAAGACGAAGGGCAGACCCACCTTCATCGTCCTGGACAGCCACATCGGTTACGGTTCACCCCACAAACAGGATACTCCAGAGGCTCACGGTGAGCCGCTGGGAGAGGACGAGGTCCGCCTCACCAAGCGCGCTTATGGATGGCCCGAAGATGCGAAATTCCTGGTGCCGGAGGGCGTTTATGAGCACTTTGCGGCGGGGGTAGGGGCCCGCGGTGCCAAGGCGCGGCGTGAATGGACGGAACTCCTTGCGCAGTATCGCGCAAAATATCCCGAACTCGCCACCGAGATTGATCTGATACAACGGCGCGGCCTTCCAGCCGGGTGGGATCGCAACCTTCCGGTCTTTCCGGCCGACCCAAAGGGAATCGCTGGTCGCGAGGCATCCGGAACAGTGTTGAACATTCTAGCGCAAAATGTCCCCTGGTTCCTCGGTGGTTCGGCAGATCTTGGACCGTCGAACAAGACCACATTGAAATATGATGGCGCGGGGAGTATCCAAGCGATTAGCCCTGGTGGGAAAAACCTGCATTTCGGAATCCGCGAGCATGCGATGGCAGCAATTGTGAACGGGCTCTCGCTTTCAAAGCTTCGAGCCTTCGGTGCGACATTTTTCATCTTCAGCGATTACGCGCGTCCTGCGATCCGGCTTTCAGCATTGATGGAACTGCCAACCATCTTCATCTTCACCCACGACGCCATGGGTGACGGCGAGGATGGCCCGACCCACCAGCCTGTCGAGCATCTCGCGTCATTGCGCGCCATCCCAGGCCTTATCACACTTCGCCCGGGCGACGCCAACGAGGTCGTAGAGGCCTTCCGCTACATCATGCAGCTGCGCCACGAACCTGTCGTGTTGACACTTTCACGGCAGCCCCTACCAACTTTGGACCGAACGAAATACGCGGCGGCGTCCGGGCTCGCGCGCGGCGCATATGTGCTTGCGGACGCTCCGGGTGGAAATCCTGAGGTAATTCTCATCGCCACGGGCAGCGAGGTTAGTCTCGCCGTACAGGCGCACGAAAAGCTTGTCGCCGACGGCATTCGCTCGCGAGTGGTTTCGATGCCGTCCTGGGAAATCTTCGATCACCAAACACAGGAGTATAAGGACAGCGTGCTACCGCCCCGAGTAAAGGCGCGGGTCGCGGTGAAGCAGGCCTCAAGCTTCGGATGGGAACGGTACGTCGGCACGGCGGGGCGACTCAACTGTATGAAGACGTTCGGGGCATCAGCCCCGCTGAAGGAGCTGCAGACAAGATTTGGGTTCGAGCCCGACCACGTCGCAGCGACTGCGAAGGAGCTGCTAGGCCAGGTCTAATGCGCAAGCGCGGATCAAACTACGCTTTTCAAACTTATCGAGCCGGACCACGGACAGCAACATCCGCCGAGAGGATAAGGCTCGAATGAGCATCTACGACACCGCCGAAGGCGCCCGCCTGCGGCTGATCGAACAAAAAAAAGAGCACTGGAACCGCTGGGGTCCATACCTTTCGGAGCGTGCGTGGGGGACGGTGCGCGAGGATTACAGCGCTCGGGGCGATGCCTGGAGCTATCTCCCCCACGATCACGCTCGTTCGCGTGCGTATCGCTGGAACGAAGACGGCATCGCTGGTATTTGTGATCGGCACCAGTTTCTGTGTTTCGCCCTCGCTCTTTGGAATGGCCGGGATCCCTACCTTAAGGAACGACTTTTTGGTCTAACCGGCCCCGAGGGCAATCACGGGGAGGACGTAAAGGAATATTATTTCTACTTGGACAACACGCCAAGCCACTCGTACATGGAGTATCTCTATAAATATCCGCAGGCGGCGTACCCATACGATCAGCTTCGCGAAGAAAACCGCCTGCGCGGTAAAGGCGATGAGGAATTTGAGCTCGTTGACACCGGCATATTCGACGAGGGGCGCTATTTCGACGTGACGGTGGAGTACGCCAAGGTCGAGCCTGAGGACCTATTAATCCGCATAAGCGTCAGTAACCGAGGGCCTGATACGGCGCCGATCCATGTGCTTCCTACACTCTGGTTCCGGAATACCTGGCAGTGGGGACGCGACGATCGTCGCCCTTCGATTGCATTGCAGCCCGGTGGTCAGCAGAAGCAGGGTGGGGTCAGTACACTGGTCACGCAGCACTGGCAGTTGGGGCAGTACGCCTTGTACTGTTCTGCCGCGGACGATTTGCTGTTTACCGAGAATGAGACCAATAGCTCGCGCCTGTTCGGAGTTCCTTCTCCGACGCCCTACTGTAAGGACGCGTTTCATGCGTATGTAGTTGATGGAGACATGGAGGCTGTGAACCCGGCTGCAACAGGCACGAAAGCCGCTGCGCACTATATCCGCACTGTCAACCCAGGTGAGACCGTCACGATCGACCTGCGGCTGGCATCTGTTATCGACGGACATTTACTTAAGACGCCGTTTGCTGATTTCGACTCCCGGCTGAAGCAACGTCGCCGTGAGGCGGATGAATTCTACAGCGTGGTACTGCCTGCCAAGCTCTCAGCGGATGCCAAATTGGTGGCACGTCAAGCTTTCGCCGGGATGCTGTGGTCCAAGCAGTATTACCACTACGTTGTCACTGACTGGCTGGAAGGAGATCCTGCGCAGCCGGCCCCGCCAACAGAGCGCTTTGCGGGGCGTAACCACGATTGGCCCCACCTCTTCACGCGCGACGTAATCTCGATGCCCGACAAGTGGGAGTTTCCTTGGTTCGCATCCTGGGATCTGGGTTTCCATTGTGCGACTCTGGCGTACATTGACCCGCATTTTGCCAAAGAGCAGATTCTTCTGATGCTGCGCGAATGGTATATGCACCCCAACGGGCAAATCCCGGCCTACGAGTGGGATTTCAACGGAGTCAACCCACCGGTCCTGTCCCTGGCGGCCCGATATATCTTTGAGATTGACCGTCAACACACGGGCGTAGCTGATTACGCGTTCATCGAGCGCGTGTTTCAGAAGATGCTCCTCAACTTTACGTGGTGGGTTAACCGCAAGGACGCCTTGGGGAAAAACGTCTTTCAGGGTGGGTTCTTGGGCATGGACAACATCGGCGTATTTGATCGCGACAAACTCCCGCCAGGCTACCTTCTTGGGCAGGCCGACGGCACAAGCTGGATGGCCGCCTTTGCCAAGAACATGTATTCAATCGCGCTTCTGCTTGCAGAAAAGAATCCCTCCTACGAGGATGTCGCCAGCAAATTCTGGGAGCATTACGTTTTCATCGCGAATTCCATGAACAGCAAACGCGACCCGAGTAAGTCGCTCTGGGATGAGGAGGATGGGTTTTTCTACGACCACCTGATCTCCCGGGAACACAAGCCAATGCCCATACGCGCCCGCACAATGGTCGGCTTCGTTTCCCTATTTGGCGCCTCTACCGTGCCAGCTGACACGTTTGATCGCTACCCTGACTTCCAACGACGACGTCAGTGGTTCATCGAGCATCGTCCGGATCTCGTCGAAAGCGTTGGGGCCATGGTAGTGCCTGGAGCGAACGAAAACTTGATCCTGGGCTTGGTGCGAACCGATCAATTGCGCCGCATGCTGACTTATATGTTGGACGAAAGTGAGTTTTTCTCGCCGTATGGCGTGCGAAGCGTTTCGCGATATCACAAGGATCACCCTTTAGTCCTCAATCTGGATGGCCAGGAGAGTCGGTTGGATTACGAGCCGGGCGAATCGATAACGGATCTTTTTGGCGGCAATTCAAACTGGCGCGGCCCGATCTGGATGCCAGTCAATTTTCTGATCCTGCTAGCATTGAAGCAGTATCACCTTTACTACGGCGACACATTCCAGGTGGAGTGTCCGACGGGCTCTGGAAAGATGAAAAACCTGGACCAGGTCGCCGAGGAACTGGAGAAGCGGCTGTCGCGCATCTTTCTGCGCCGTGAGGACGGCGGCCGGCCAGTCTTTGGCTCAAATGCGATCTTCAACACAGATCCCCATTGGCGCGATCTTATCCCTTTCCATGAGTACTTTCACGGCGACACTGGCCGAGGCTGCGGCGCCAGCCATCAAACTGGTTGGACTGGGTTGATCGCCCAGATCCTTGTTGATTTAGGCGAACACAACAAGGAAACCACAACTACACGAATTTAACCTGTGAAAAATCAATTTCTGCTGCGGCCGAGGTCGATGCTCGAACGTTTCGTCCACAACGAGACTTCTGGTTCGATCCTTCTTTTTGCCGCCACTATTGTCGCTCTCATTTGGGCGAATTCGCCTTGGAGCACATCCTACTTTGCCTTGTGGAAGCTTCCCTTGAAAATAGGGCGTCGTCCGCTTCTCTCCATGGACTTGCATCACTGGATCGATGACGGATTGATGGTCTTATTTTTTCTAGTCGTCGGGCTCGAGATCAAACGTGAGATCGTCAAGGGTGAACTGTCTTCCGTTCGCCAAGCGGCCCTGCCGATCATAGCAGCGCTCGGCGGCATGATTCTTCCAGCGCTTGTCTATCTCGGATTCAATCACTCCGGTGCAGGAGCGCGCGGATGGGGCATCCCCATGGCAACCGATATCGGCTTCGGGCTGGGAGTTCTTGCGCTTCTGGGCAAACGCATCCCTTCGAGCCTGCGTGTGTTTATGCTTGCCTTGGCCATCGTGGATGATGTCGGGGCCATTCTCGTGATTGCGTTCTTCTACACTCCTACGATTTCTTTGGGGGCTTTGGCTGTAGCAGGCGGTTTGCTGGTGGTGCTAGTAGCCCTGGCACTGCGTCGGGCCCCCATCTCCATGTTTGTAGTTGTTGGCATTTTTTTCTGGGCCTCGATTTTGAGTTCCGGAGTCCATGCCACCATTGCCGGGGTGATTCTCGGCCTTGTCGCTCCCACCAAATCAAAATTCACGCCGGAGCAGTTGGCTGAAAGTGTGGAACCTCTTCTCACGAATTTCCGAAGCCAGATCTTGAGCCAAGACCGAGCATCCGCGGATGCTACCCTCATGGGTCTAGATGAGCTTTTGCGTGGAACCGATTCCATCGCGGAGCGCCTGGAGAGAAGCATTCATCCGTGGGTCTCTTTCCTCGTTCTTCCTTTATTTGCCCTAGCGAGCGCAGGGGTCGTTTTGTCCCTCGAGCAATTAAGGCTGGTGTTCTTGAGTCCAATCGCGCTTGGCATATTTATGGGCCTGGTCGTTGGGAAAGCGGTGGGAATAACGATGTTTTCTTTGCTGGCCGTGCAGTGGAAAATTGCCGGTATGGCCGACGGTTTGACGTGGGCGGGGATTGCCGGAGTTGGCATACTGGCAGGCGTGGGATTTACAGTCGCACTGTTTATCAGTGGCCTCTCCTTCGAGAACGAGGCCTTAGTCGCCACCGCAAAGGTCGCTGTTCTCGCCGCCTCATTGGCAGCGGGCACAATCGGTTATCTTTATCTTCGCTTCACGCTAAGAGATAATTCGTTATGATCTGAAGCGTGTCGCAGCGGAGCACGAGACGTCCTCGGCGTACACTTGTCGGTGACTAAGAATGCTATTCGGGAGTGATTGGAGGCCACATGAATATTTCCGTAAGCCCCAAAGATATTAACAAGCGAAATTCTGAATTCTGGCTTGTGCAGTCCCAATTGCTCGTTCAACGCATGTCCATACCCGGCGTTGCCGAGGCGGCGACTTATATCATTGGGACCGATGCAGCCATAAGAGTTCCCATCCAGTGGCAGAAGCCTTTCGAACAAGCCGTGGCAGAGGCAACAACGAGCAGGGAAATCTTCCTTCGCGAACAAGCTCGAAAGGCTGGAAGAGCTCGCCAGGCCGATGCACTCCAACAACTAATCCGAGAATTCGTGAAGGAGAACCCGAAGGTTAGTCTACCTTTATTAGTACACCTCCTCCTAGGTGAACGCGGAGCGGAGATCGTTATTTCGATTGACGGCCCAAACGAAGCTCTGGCTGGCGAAAGACAAATTCATTGGGTTGATGACATGGAAAGGCCAAGGGCGACTCCTCTTTCTTGTCTGAAGGACCGTTTATATAGAGCAAAAAAGAGCGCGCTAACGAGTTAACGCGAGTATACGAAGAGTACGCTGGCTCCTGGTTTCAAAAATACAATCAGGAGCAGCGAATGCAAACCTCAGATTCCCCTCAGCTAAAGGTCACTTATAAACCGGTCTGCCGTCTAGCAGGCTATCCGAATAATTCCCGTAAACACTCCCAGCACCAGATTCGCCAAATTGCTGCCAGCATAAAGGCATTTGGCTTCACTAACCCAGTCTTAATCGATCAAAACGACACTGTCATCGCTGGCCATGGTCGCGTCGCTGCGGCCAAGCTACTCGGCATGGACCAGGTTCCTACGATTCGCCTGGAAAGTTTGAGTGAGGACCAAGTTCGCGCCTACGTCATTGCTGACAACAGGCTTGCCGAAAAAGCTGGCTGGGACAAGTCTATTCTTGCAATCGAATTGCAACATTTGCTGACAATCGATAGCGATCTCGACGTGACCGTTACTGGTTTTGATGTGCCTGAGATCGATCTTATCCTTTCACAAGCCACCACAGAACCCGACCAAGACGACGTGTTTGAGATCGGCCCGACAAGCCAGATCGTCACACGGCTCGGCGACCTCTGGCATCTAGGCAAGCACCGCGTCCTTTGCGGCAATGCGCTAGACGAGAATTCATATAAGACCTTAATGGGTCCCCGGCACGCCAATTTAGCGTTCGTGGACCCACCGTACAATGTACCGATCGAAGGAAACGTCTCCGGACACGGCTCCATCCACCACCCCGAATTTGCAATGGCATCTGGAGAAATGAATGAAGCCGAATTCGTTGCTTTCCTCAGCACGAGCCTGCGACTGCTAGCTCGGCACAGCACTAACGGCTCGATCCACTTTGTCTGTATGGACTGGCGACATGCCAGCGAGCTATTAGCGGCCGGCAATCAAGTTTATGAATCGTTTCTCAATCTTTGCGTCTGGGTGAAAAATAATGGTGGAATCGGATCGTTCTACCGCTCTCGTCATGAGTTGGTCTTCGTCTTCAAGAATGGCAGAGGCCTCCATCGCAATAACATCCAGTTAGGACGATATGGGCGCAACAGAACCAACATTTGGGAGTATCCCAGAGTTAGCGCGCTCTCCTCGAACGGCGACGAAGGCAATCTACTGGCACTCCATCCGACGGTAAAACCCGTCGCACTTATCGCTGACGCTCTGCTCGACTGCTCCGCGCGTGGCGAGATTGTTCTCGACACTTTCCTCGGCTCCGGCAGCACCCTCATCGCCGCCGAACGTGTTGGCCGGGTCTGTTTTGGAATGGAAATCGAACCGCTCTACGTGGATGTAGCCATTCGCCGGTGGCAACGGCACACGGGCGACCGCGCAATTCATTCCGCAACACGCAAGTGCTTCGATGAGCTAGTGGCCACTTCTGAGGTGGGAAATGGCCAATAACAACGGCATTCACGAGGTTGGTTATGGCAAACCGCCAGATCATACGCAATTCGCCAAAGGCCAGTCGGGAAATCCAAAAGGAAGACCGAAAGGCTCACAAAATCTTTCCACCATTCTCAATAAAGTGGGACGCGAACGCGTGAAAGTGACCGAAAACGGTCGCACTCGCTACATAACCAAATTTGAAGCAACGATTCTTCAACTGGTGAACAAGGCCGTAGCAGGCGACCTTGGCGCTGCCCGGGTGCTTTTGTCGTGGTCTACGTGGTTGGCGAATTCCGAACAAACTGCTGTTCCCTTGCCTGCCCCTCATGAGAGAGACGAGGCCGTGATGGCCAGCATACTCGAACACATTCGGCAAGCAGAAGATCAGTCCGCGGAAAAATGAGATCAATCCCGGAGCGAAAGATTTTGCTTCGAAAAAGGAGTAACTATGCCGCTTAGTTACAGCCAATACGAATTTCTGATGCGCCGATATCTGATGAGCTTCATAGAACGTTCATTCTATGAACTCAATCCTCAGACTCCCTTTTCAAAGAGTCCGCACATTGAGATGTTGGCGTCTATGTTGGAGGAAATTCGAAAAGGCACGATCAAACGCCTAATCGTCAACATACCTCCGCGATCCCTAAAATCTCACACGGTGAGCGTGGCCTTCCCTGCATGGTTGCTCGGTTACAACCCTGCCATACAGATTATTTGTGCTAGCTATGGCCAGGACCTGGCGGATAAACATGCGAGAGATTGCCGAACCCTGATGATGAGCACGTTTTATCAAAGGCTCTTCCACCAAACACGACTTTCCACGGAGAAGCAGTCAGTGAACGAATTCATGACAACTGACCAGGGTTTTCGGATGTCCACTTCCGTGGGAGGTGTGCTGACCGGCCGTGGCGCGGATATCATCATTCTCGATGACCCACTGAAGCCCGATGATGCGCTCTCTGAAACCAGACGAACCAGTGTGAATGAGTGGTATGACAACACATTGGTAAGCCGGCTGAACAGCAAGGAAAAAGGCGCGATCATTATTGTCATGCAAAGGCTGCACCAGGATGATCTGGTCGGTCACGTACTCGACCAGGAGGATTGGAAAGTCCTATCGTTTCCCGCCATCGCACAGGAAGACGAAGTGCATGTCATCGAGAGTCCATTAGGACGCCGCCGCTTCGAACGCAAGGTCGGCGAAGTCTTGCAGCCAGATCGTGAATCGAAAAGCACCCTTGAGAACATCAAGCGTACGATTGGCGAATACAACTTTGCAAGCCAATATCAACAGAGTCCCATGCCCCTCGGCGGAGCCCTCGTAAAAACTGAATGGCTGAAGTACTACGACCCGAGTGATCTCCCTTATAGATTTATCTACATAATTCAAAGTTGGGATACTGCGAACAAGAGCGGCGAGCTTAACGATTTCAGTGTATGTACAACATGGGGTGTCACCTGCGATCACTACTACCTTCTCCACGTATTCCGTAAACGACTCAATTATCCCGAACTGAAGCGTGCGGTAAAGGAACATGCGCGGGAACACAACGCCACCAACGTCTTAATAGAGGATAAGGCGTCGGGCACACAGCTGATCCAAGACCTGAAGGCCGAGGGGGTGTTTGGAGTCAAGCCGTACGATCCTCCTCCGGGAGCCGACAAAACCTTGCGTCTCTATTCCCAGACAGCGGAATTTGAAAGCGGTCGAGTACTTTTGCCGCGTTCGGCATCATGGCTAGACGAATACGTGCGTGAAATAACGTCTTTCCCGGGCAGCAAGTATGACGATCAGGTGGACTCCACAACACAAGCACTCGATCATTTGAAAGACAACAATATCAGTGTCTGGGCGAGAATGTGAGACGCCCTTATAGCGCGAGCAAGTCAGTCAATGCAGGACCTTCTCGATCCTTATGAATCCGTCGATTTCCTCTCCTAAAACGTCAGAGTTTCGCTTGACTGTTTGCCCCCCGCAAGCGGAAATGTGCTGATGCTCAGGAGGAGAAAATGGCTGAAGGCATCCCAGAACAGATCACCAAATTACACACTTTGTCTCGACAGCAGTTGCTAGAAATGTGGCAGAAGCTTTACCAGAAAGCCGCTCCAACCGGGATTAGAAGAGAGCTGCTAGTTCCCTTCCTCGCCTACCGAATCCAGGAGCGAGCCTATGGCGGTCTAAAGCCTTCCACCCGCTCAGAACTTCGTCGCATAGCTCGAGACCTTGAAAAACCGACAGAGTCAAACGAACGTCGAACTCGGATCAGAATAAAGCCGGGAACCCGCCTAGTTCGTGATTGGCGCGGCGAAACACATGAAGTCGCGGTCACCGAAACGGGCTTCGAGTATCGCGGATCGAACTACTCCAGCTTGTCCAAAATCGCGTGCAAGATCACCGGCACGCGCTGGTCTGGTCCTGCGTTCTTTGGCCTTAATAAAACTGACTCGGATCCAGGTCGCCGCCATGACTAAGGAGCGAGTGCGGTGCGCCATCTACACCCGGAAATCATCCGAAGAAGGACTCGAGCAGTCCTTCAATTCTCTCGAAGCCCAACGTGAAGCCTGCATGGCTTACGTACATAGCCAGAAGCACGAAGGTTGGACTGGGCTGAATAACCATTACGATGACGGAGGATTCTCTGGTGGCAACATGGAGCGAGCAGGTCTCAAGAGACTGCTAGAGGACATCAAAGCCGGCAAACTCGACACAGTCGTTGTTTACAAGGTAGATCGTCTCACTCGTTCGCTCACCGATTTCGCCAAGATCATCGAGATCTTCGACTCCCATAAGGTCAGCTTTGTCTCCGTCACTCAGCACTTCAACACAACATCCTCGATGGGGCGGCTAACCCTGAACGTATTACTATCCTTCGCCCAATTCGAACGCGAAATCACGGGCGAGAGGATTCGGGACAAGATCGCAGCCTCGAAGAAAAAAGGCATGTGGATGGGGGGCCTTGTTCCTCTCGGTTACGATTGCGTTGATCGCCGACTCATTGTCAACCAGTCCGAAGCAGACACCGTGCGCGAAATCTTTCGTCAATACTTACGGCTGGGCTGTGTCAGCAAACTTAAGCGGTTCTTAGAACAGAAGCAGATCCGGAGCAAGATTCGTACGAGCAATGCTGGAAATACCAACGGCGGCGCTACGTATTCTCGGGGCGCCCTCTATCATCTACTCAACAATCGCATCTACATCGGGGAAACTGTCCACCGGAAGGAGTCCTATATAGGGCAACACGAGGCGATCGTGCCTCGAGATCTGTGGAACAAGGTCGCCGCTCGTCTACGAGAAAACAATCAGGCCCACCGCAATGGACAGTCCCATTCGACTCCAAGTTTGCTCAGCGGCAAACTCTTCGATAGCAGTGGTGTTCGGTTCACGCCAACACATTCTGTAAAAAACGGGAAGCGCTACCACTATTACACCTCACAAACCGTAGTGCGACAGGCTGGCAGCAAACCCGCAATCACCCGGTTTCCGGCCCCGGAGCTCGAGCAATTCATTCTGTCGCAAATACACCTCCTGCTCCAGGATGCAGGCAAGTGCACAGCCGGGATGAAAAACAGACCTAGCAAAGATGCAGCAGCAGAACGCGCCAAGCACTTAGTCGAGCAATGGCCGACGCTTGAGATCTCGAAGCGACGAGAGTTCGTCGGGAAGATACTGAGACGGGCAACGATAGGTCAGAATGCAGTGTGGATCGAGATTGACAGAACAAAACTACTCACATTACTGTGGCAGAAGTCCGAAGACGTCCCTTCTTTGCGTCGAGGCAAACCGGAAACTCTGACACTAGCCGCCGACTTCCAGGTTCTACGCCGGGGAACTGAGCTTCGCATGATTGCGCCTCATTGTGAGTCACGCCTGGATGGAGAACCAGTACCGTCCTTGGTGAAGGCGGTCGCACGCGCCCGCGATTGGTACAAACGACTCGTTGCCGGCGAGGCTACTATTGGCCAAATCGCACGGAGTTCAGGTGTGACTCGACGATATGTTAGGCGGATCTTGCAGTGCGCAATTCTCTCACCGCAGATCACGGAGAGGCTTTTGACGGGCAAACATCGGCCCAACCTCACAGTCAAGGAAATCCTGCACAGCCTGCCACTCATTTGGCGAGAACAGGAGCACAAAATCCTCGGGTGACAGTAAAGCGAAGTCTGAGATCCGACCGGCCATCTCTAATTTTGAACTTGGGCGTCGTGATCGATTTTCGCCAAGGCGGCCACTCATAAACCTTCAAAACAAATTTTTATGTGGGGACTGTTTGGCGTAATTCGTGCGAACCCCAATAGTTTTCGGCGGATGTATTGCCCCAAGTGCGACGCCATCGGGTTGTAGACTGTGAGCCGAGAGTTCGAGTTCTTGACCCTGTACTCAAAAAAAACGGTAGAATCTAGCGGCGATGATCATTTCCCGATTAAGTCTGAAGAACTGGAGGAACTTCCGATCTTTGGAAGTAGATTTGGCAGATCGTGTGTTCATCGTCGGTCCAAATGCATCAGGTAAGTCAAATCTCCTAGATGCTGTGCGTTTTCTCAGAGATATCGCGAAGCCTGGAGGCGGCCTGCAACAAGCCATTCTTCAACGTGGAGGCGTATCCAAAATTCGATGCTTGGCAGCACGCAAGGAACCGGCTGTTGAGATCGCGGTGAACTTAAAGAATGGGTCGGACGGTCCATCGTGGCGTTACGAGATGGGATTCACCCAACAAGTTCGTGGATATAGGCAACCAGTTTTAGGGTACGAGCGGGTTTGGCGCGGCGACGAAAAACTTCTTGATAGACCCGAACCGGCAGACCGCGATGATCTGGCTCGCCTAACGCAAACTTCCCTAGAGCAGATCAACGCGAACTCGCAATTTCGTGAAATATCGCGTTTTCTGGATTCTATTCGGTATCTACACCTCGTGCCACAACTTCTCAAGAATCCTGAGGCCTTTAAAGGACCTGGTTTAGCAGAAGATCCTTTCGGTAAAAATTTCCTGGAGTTGGTTGCACGCACCCCAGAAAAAACAAGGCGCTCGCGACTCAAGAAAATTGAAGACGCTCTACGCGTGGCCGTACCACAGCTCATAAATCTTTCGTACGTCAAGGATGCCACTGGAATCCCCCATTTGGAAGTGACGTATACACACTGGCGACCCGGTGCCGGCCGTCAGAGAGAAGATCAGTTTTCGGACGGAACTCTACGACTTATAGGTCTGTTTTGGACACTCTTGGATGGGGAAGCTCCGTTATTACTGGAGGAGCCAGAGCTCTCGCTGCATACTGCGATCGTCAGAAAACTGCCTGCACTCTTCTACACGATGCAGCGCAAGCGAAAGCGACAAATTTTCGTCAGCACCCATAGTTGGGAAATGCTCGAGGACAAAGGTATCGGCGGGGAAGAACTTGTTCTGCTCCAACCTGATCACGAAGGCACCATCGCAACCGTAGCATCGAAGAATGCTGACATTCGAAAGTTGCTCTCAGCAGGCCTCAGCGTGGCAGAAGTTGTTCTGCCTCGAACTACGCCCGCGAATCTCGAACAACTCACTCTGAATTTAGAATGAGTCCGATTCCGATTCACGTTGCTATTGAGGATGATCTTAGCGAACTGGTCATTCGCAAATTGCTATCGGCGACCGGTCGAGACTATTTCATTGGAACAGTTTTCGGAGGTGGCGGATTCGGGTATTTAAAAAAAAGAGCAAACAATTGGAACGCAGCCGCTGCCGCAGGTACACCCATTCTTCTGCTTACCGATCTCGACAGTAATCCATGCCCTTCTCGACTTATCAGCGACTGGTTGGACTTCAAGCCGCACGCCAATCTGCTTTTTCGTGTGGCTGTTAGAGAAGTTGAATCTTGGCTTCTCGCAGATAGAGTGGGCTTGTCCCGCTTTCTGGGAATCAGCGATGCTCATGTACCGCTCCTTCCTGATGAAGTGCCCGATCCAAAACTTACCCTTGTCAACTTGGGAAGGCGATCACGGATCCGAGCGGTGAGGGAGTCCATCGTCCCGCGAAGGGGAAGCACAGCAGTTCAAGGCCCAAATTATAACGGCTGCCTAGGAGGTTTTGTGCGTGACCGCTGGAACCGCAACGCGGCGTCACAGCGCTCGCCAAGCCTAACGCGGGCCTGGGAAAAGCTTATGAGTTTTGAGCCACAGTGGTAATGGTTGCGAGGCCGTAGCTGAGTAGCATGTTGGCTCGTTCGTGAGAACTTGGGGCGTTGTGAAGACCCGAGAAATCGCTGTTCGTGCCCCAAACCCCTTCGTAACTTGATTCCGCAAGTACTTGATTCCACGCGCCCGATTTTCGCAACTTTCGATGCCCAGAATCACATGTTTTGGTGCCTTGTCCGGTGATTGCCCGGAGCCGAACCCCCGAAGCTAGCGAACCTCGACGACTACTAGGGACACGTCGTCCGGAAGGGGACCGTGCCTCCAAGCGGCCACCCCATCCAGGACCGCCCTCTGCATTTCCGGCAGGGTCAGCGTTGCCGACTGGAGGACTAAGTCTTTGAGACCGCCCACACCGAACATGTCGTCGAGACTGTTGAACACCTCGACGAGTCCATCGGTGTAGAGAACGAGACGGTCCCCGGGCAGGAGTTCAATCTCCTCCGCCGGCTGGAACTCTGCAGTCTCGGAAACCCAGCCAAGAATGCCGGTTCGCGAATCGAGAAAGCGGAGAGTGCCGTTGGAAACGAGCATCGCTGGGGGTTGGCCTGCGGACGCAAAGGTCATCCGGCGACCGCGTTGAACAAAGCGAAATGCGGACATAGTGAAAAAGAACCCGTTTACCGCGAAGTGATCATGCACAAACTTATGAAGACGTTGGAGCAAAGTATCAGGCTCTGCTTTGCGTTCGAGCGCATGAAGCGTTTCAGAATAGATGCGGTTTGCCATGAGCGCCGAACCTAGGCCGTGGCCGGAAACATCGGATAAGACGATGCTAAGAGATTCGTTACCATGCGGGAGGACTACACCGAAGTCACCACCAATCGTGCGGGCCGGGTTGTAGTAAGCCTCAACCGCAAGGTCGTTCCAAACCAGGCTCTGTGGCGCGAGTGATTGTTGGACACGCGCGGCTAGCGCGAGTTCGTTTTCCATTTCCATGTGTCGTTTTTCCAGTAGGGCGTTAGACTCGCGAAGTTGCTCCTCGGCGTGCTTTTGTGCGCAGATGTCGGTGACGATAAGCAGAACATAATCCTGTCCGTCCGGCCCGTGGATCACTCGTCCGCTGAAGATCGCCGGGATCTTCTCCCCATTTTTGCGAGGCAAGTAGAACTCAATGCGACTGCGCCCGTAGCGGTGGCCTGATTCATGCTGTTGCATAATGTACGGAATATCTGTCGCCGGGAAGATCGCATCTGGAGTTCGGCCTTCGATCTCCCCGCGTTCGTACTGTCCCATCCGGGTCAGCGCTTCGTTGGCGAAAACTACACGGAGCTGATCATCGACAATGACTACTCCCTCATTGAGCTCTTCCAAGATGTTTTCCATCTGGCGAAGCCAATCCGGAGTCTTGATGTTGACGTTAGGCATGGCTTTGTTCAGTCGAATTCGTCAGCGAGGATTGTGTGTCGCGATCGAGCAGCCGAATAACGAGAGAAAACAGAACACTGACCGATATTCCGGACATCAACACACCGGTTACCGCCTCCAAAGGCCCTAAGAGTCGCCAGTTGAATGGGAGAATCAGATCACCATATCCCACGGTGGAGTAGCTGCTCGCGGAGAAGTAAAAGGCGAGCTCCCATGACGGGAAGCAACGCGTCCGGTAGAAACTAGCCCACAGAAGAATCGCGAGCCCGTGCAGAATTACAATTGCGACTGCAGATCTCACTACCAAGGTGGCCGAGTAAACTGGCCCATGCTTGTGAATGTCCCTGGTCAGAACACGCTTTAGCCACTCGATGAGCGTAATCACGCCGGCGCACTGCAAGCAGAGTGTAAGACTCAGTAGAAGAACAGCCGCGGCAATTTGATTAAAAAGAATCATCGCAAAAACCTTCAACGAACCATTTCAGCGGCCGGGCGAACTTCCGACTCGGCCGGAGGTTGTTTCGTTTCCCAGCGGATGATTTTCAGATCAAGAACGAAGATGCTGTAAAGCACCGGTACCAACAGCAGCGTGGTAAAGGCTGCGACGGCAAGGCCGCCAATCTGCGCGTAACATAGAGGCTGCCATAGAGGGCCACCTTCCAAAGCTAGTGGGAAAAGGGCAAGGATTGTCGCTCCCACGGTGATCATCACGGGCCGTATACGCTGGATTCCCGCGTCCGGAAGCGCCTGTTCCAACGGTTCCCCTTTCGCATGCATTTCCTCGATAAAGTCGAACAGCACGATCACGTGGCTAACGATCACGCCGATCA